>MDSY01107001.1_pt1 | contig 12297 bp, 15 predicted proteins | sample 811131 | NCBI WGS metagenome assembly MDSY01 (sample SAMN05326643, study PRJNA326480) | marine metagenome | isolation source: seawater | place: Atlantic Ocean: South West | collected 2010
AGTGGAAACAAATGAGATTATGCGTGCCCGCTGGTAGGTCTTTGAGACCTACTAGCGGGCACGAGTCAGCGTTGTCGAGAGCGTGGCGGCGGAGCTGGCGATTCGCCTGCAGACTGACGATGCGCTGCATAATGTAGATATCATGCGCACACAGGTGTTTGGGTCCTTCTTACGAGTCATTGTGGCGAGCATCGAGCATCTAGTCTGTGGCGCGATCATCGAGCATCGAGTAGTCTGTGGCGCTCGCGTGGCACCCTCAATTGTGAGCGTGACATCCTCAGCCACGGCCGCCGTTGACCCACTGAGCTCGTCGCAGCTGGAGAGCTGGAGAGCAGCGAGCACACCGTCATGCAGCCGGGCTGCCTTTTCTCTCCCATTGGAGGTGGATGCGGAGCGGCAAGCGGCAAGCGAGCAAGGAAGGCCGCTGTGCGACGACTGCCGAGCGCAGAAGTATGCTTCACAGGCGAGCGCAGAAGCGTGGGGCCACCTTGTCGGCGGTCGGGCGCCGCAAGCCCGGCATTATTTTCGGGGCGCCGTTCGAAAAGTGTAGCCCACAAGCTGGGTGGCTCTTCAAAAATATATAGGTTTTTGGGGCACGTAGCAACCTTTACCGCCGTCAGTGCAACTCTAATATGATCCACGCCTTTTACTTGAATCATCAGTGTACTGACGACAACTTGAAATTGTCGAATCTTTTGCTATCTCAAACGCAATTCAAAATAGTAAGTAGCCGAGCGAACGCTGAAAATTTCTGCCGCTTCGGCAGGATACATACGTGTACACAACGACACTCACATACCGTACTGACTAGACTCAACCCCGACTTCCAACTCTGCAGCTACGTGCAAGTTGCCGGTGGCATCAGCATGCCGATGGGCTATCGCCGAACAATTGCAGACAGAAGACACACTGAGACTGATACTTGAACTGCAAACACAACTTTCCACTAGTCGTAGTCACTAGCAGTGGCACTACCCGCAATTGGGGATGCGGGCCTTTGTCACCGTCACCGCAGGATACTGCACACTCACAACTCACACTGACAGTCCGACCCTTTTGACTCGGCGCCGCCCACAAACGCTGTATTCTCCGTGTCGCTCATTCCGCGCCGCTCCCGAGCGAGCTGCGGCCGCACTGCGAAAGCATTGAGGCGTGGCACATGTGCAAACAGAGCGTCCAAGTCGGGACGCGCCTGCAAAAGTGAAGTGCTCGGCGTGAGAGACCGCTGAGACGAGAGCACGCACCTTGCAGGGTGTGCGCGTTCTGTGTGCAGTGTTGCTTGCGCATGCAATCTGATGGACTCATCTAATCATGCCAACGTGCGCATCAGTGTGCGTGGACGTGCAGCACACACACCAGCCCGGGCCCCACATTGTGTCTCGTGAAGAGCAAACTGAAAAAGTCGTCGACAGGGATGATCCGTTCCGTGTACCCACTCGCCGTGAGTTTCTGGGCTCCCCGCCTCCACAGCACATAGGCTGTCGTCTTATATGAGAAGCCAGGGCGAACCAACCGATGTCTGCACTCGGCACCTTTTGGGCGCTCGAGCGTGCCGCGGTCAGGCGCGAGGGGCTTCCGCGAGAGGTAGAGCAAGTCAGGAGGGTCAATCTGGCCTTGGCGTTCAAGCTCGTCGAGCTGCGGGAGAGAGCGGGAGGGGAGAGAGCGGGAGGGGAGGAGTGCCGACGATGGAATCGCAGCGAATCGCAGCGCGAGAATCACATCGGCACCTAGCGCGAGTCCAGCCCATCTCGGATCTCGGATGGAAACTGATCAGAAACGTAGGTCTGGGAGAAATTCTGAAGAAACGTAACTGTGGGGGAGAGGCCCTCGCTTTCTGCTTCGGAGAGGCAGCGTGTGCATTTCAGAGTGGGCTCGTGCCGTGTCTCTTGGGAGTGGGCGGGGGCGCGATTCCTGCAGAAGCACGCCACGCAAACGGGTTGCAAAATCAGCGTCAAAATCGGCATCGTCCTCGAGGATGAGAACCGCCTCGGGTTCCCGCCCCCACGCTGGGCCTGTGAGCCGACAGCTCAGCCTGTGCCACATCCTGCGCAGGCCACTCACGCCGCATCCAGCTCGACGGACGGGTCCAGCCGACTCCGCGAGTAATGCCCACAAGCTCGCATGTGACAAGGCACAGCCCCCCTCGCCCCACTTGAGGTGACGATCGAACCACTTGTAGTGGGAGCCCGGGAGCCGCCAGCCAGGATAAATGCCGAGGCCTCCTCTCTCCAGCGCCGCCTCGCTCAGCTCGCGCCCGTCGACGGCGTCGTGGACGTGAACTTCTCGCAGGCCGCCGGCGTGTGCACGCGCGACTGCCGTGTCACGCTTTGCAGGGCGCCGGCGGAGCGAGATGATCAGTGTCGGTGGCAGTGGGACGCGCCGCACCCGGCTGCGTGCGTACGCGACGAGCAGCACACCCAGACACCCCGCAGCCGAGGCCACAGCGAGCTCGACCCGCATCGCGCAACGCCGAAAAAAATGTACTGGTACCTACGAAGGCCTGTATGTACCGAATCATCCCAAAATCAAGCAAAATCAAGCCAAAACAAGCAGCAAGATTGGGAGCGCCGCGTTTCTGAAAAAGGGCGTTGCCAACCCTCCTGCGACATGGGCCTCATAAGCCGAGTCCGCGCGAAGCGCTTCAGCTCCTTTGAGGACGAAGACCAGCGGGAAGACTCCTTCTCGGCCCCGTACTCGTCCGGCGCCCACCTCAGCTCGTCAAATCCCCGCGGAAGCGGCGGGGACGTGTTCCCAAGCAGGGGCGCTCCCCCACGGGGCGTCCACCCTGCCATGGCGCCAGGCTCCGGGATCTCGGAGCTTCGGGCGATCGAGGCGGCGGAGGCTGCTTTTGGCGAGCGTAGCATGACCCAGCACACATCTCGCGCGGCGGCGCCCCAGTACCAAGCTCGCCCGCCGCCGCAGCCGCCGCTGCGCCAGTCGCCCGCCACCGATGCGGCTCCGGACATGGGAGTGAGCGAGGGAGCTGCGACGTTGCTGCGTTCAATCATCGGGCAAGTTCCGACTGAAGCGGCCTTGTTCGACCTCCTCGCGCGATACGACGGCAACGTCGAGCGTGCTGCCAACGCCTTCTTTGACGGCGCCATCGCAGCTCCCGGCGATTCTCAAAGTGCACCACCGGCTCCGACGGCGTATCCCGCAGAGCCGCCGGCGCCTCCTGCGCAACTTCTGGACATGCTCAGCCTTAGTAGCGGCGCGCCGGACGCCGTGCCCTCTCCCACCACCAACCCAAGCACCCTCCAGCTCTGGAACGATATCAATGATGCACCCGCGGCGGCACCCGCGGCCCTGCCGCCTGCGCAGCTGCAGCCGCCTGCGCAGCTGCAGCCGCCCTCCGATCCGTTCCTCGATCAGTTGATGGTGCCAAGGGCTGCGGCGGGCGTACCAGTGCAGCAAGCAGTGTCGGTGCAGGCTATCCAGCCGCAGCCCTCGATGACCATGGCCATGCTCCAGCAGCAGCCCATGCTCCAGCAGCAGCCGGCTGCTCCCCCACGCGTCCCTCTCCACAATCCTGTGGACCATCCTGTGGGCGCCCTCCCCGTGGTCACAGGTCAACCTGTGCAAGTCAGCGCGCAGGCGCAGATCAATGCCGGTGCCTACTGGCCACAAGTGCCTTATGGGCAGCCCCAGCCCGTCTACGGGCAGCAGGGATTCGGCGGGGCTCCCACCTCGTTTGGACCGCCTGCTTCGTAGTAACACTACTCATTGACGATAGCGCGCCTGTGCTGTAGTTTATTCGTGGCAATAACGAAGTACTACTCGGTTCCTAGGGAGAGGCCTCAAGTGGTTTTCTTCCCCCGTTCATTTTGGCAGTATCAGATCACTCTTGAAACTAAAACTTCTTGTATCATTTAGATTTATCATACAACTTGAACTTTCAACTTAGGGTTCCTACATATAGGGTTCCTAGGTTCCTCTCGGCGAAAAGCCTCGAAAAAAAAAGGATGCTGGTTTGCGGAGCCCTCGCTGTGCAGGGCTTGAGCGTGCCCTCCGCGAGCACGCACGCGAGCAGCAGAGGTCTCCAAGCACACCTCAGAACCCAATGCTCGCTCCGCATGAGCGTTGCGATGCCACCTGAGCTCCGACCAGCCAGGCCCACTTTCAGCTCGGGCCCGTGTGCCAAGCGCCCTGGCTGGAGCCTTGAGGCTCTTCGCGATGCCCCGCTTGGGCGTTCGCACCGTTCGAAGCCGGGCAAGGCAAAGCTCAAAGCCGCCTGTGAGAAGACCCACGCACTCCTTGGACTCCCCTCGGACTACCGCGTGGGCATCGTCCCAGCGTCGGACACGGGTGCCGTCGAAATGGCAATGTGGACGCTGCTTGGCGCGCGCGCGGTGGACGTGTGCCATTGGGAGAGTTTCGGTAAGGGCTGGTTCGCAGATGCGCGAGATGTCCTCCAGCTCCCCGACGTGCGCTCCCTCGCCGCTGAGCGGTATGGGGAGCTTCCCGACCTCTCAAAGGTTGACGGAAAGAGGCCTTGCTTTCAGACGGGCCCATTTTGCCCAGATGTCACACACCCCATTTCCCCTGTGTATCACCGGTGTGTGTGTGTTCACTTGGACAATCAGGGACCTCGTGTTTTGTTGGAACGGAACCACCTCGGGTGTGTGCGTGCCGCCAGCTGCTGAGTGGATCTCGGACGAGCGTGAGGGGCTGACGATTTGCGACGCCACCTCGGCAATCTTTGGCGTCAAAATGGCTCCATGGCACAAGCTTGATGTGGTCACCTTCTCGTGGCAGAAGGTGCTTGGTGGTGAGGGCGCCCACGGTATCCTCATCCTCTCGCCACGTGCGGTCGAGCGGCTCGAGAGCTGGTCGCCCGAGTTTCGGCCGATCCCGAAGATTTTTCGTCTGACGAGTGGATCGCCACCAAAGCTGATCGAGGGCATCTTTCGGGGCGAGACAATCAACACGCCGTCGATGCTCTGCGTCGAGGACTACCTCGATGCTCTCGAATGGGTCGAGGATCTGGGAGGAATAGACGCTGCGATTGCCAAGACTGCAGCCAACTATGAAATCGTCGAGGACTTTGTCAAGCGCACGCCATGGGCACACTTCCTCTGCGAGAACCCTAAGCATCGCTCAAAGACCTCTGTTTGCCTCACGCTCGATGCGCCCGCAGAGGCCGTCAAGCGTATGCAGGTGAGCGATCGGCCTTGCGTGCGTGGCCCATGTGTGCCTGCACGCTCCTGCTATGCGGTTGTCTGCGTGACCAACGTGTGCTTGCACGTGGCTGCTCTATAGCGCACGCTCATGCGGGTCCAGTTTGCCCTTGACTGCAACAGCAAGAATGCAAGCCACTCCCTCTCATTTTGTTCACGTGTCCTTTTACAGTCGCTTCTAGAGGACTAGCGCACGGCTCATGCGGGTCCAGTTTGCCCTTGACTGCAACAGCAAAAATGCAAGCCACTCCCTCTCATTTTGTTCACGTGTCCTTTTACAGTCGCTTCTAGAGGACGAAGGGGTTGCCTTCGATATTGGCTCTTATCGTGATGCTCCGCCTGGGTTGCGCATCTGGTGTGGCTGCACTGTCGAGGCTGCAGATCTCAGCGCCATGTTGCCGTGGCTTGAGTGGGCCTACACGCGCGTGGTGAGTGAGTCATGATGCAACAAGGTTCATCTGTCCACCTGTTCTTTTCGAGTAGACGAGCTTTGCGGTACCCAGGGTTCAAAAGAGGGGGTGTAAAATAAAAAAATAAAACATAATTATTATAATAACAATTGTCGATTATTTGCATGCGCAAATTTGGGCATGCAAGCGGACGGGGGCTGAGCCTTTTTAGGCGTCCGAGTCGCCACTGCTCAGCACCACAAAGTGCGACTCGCTGTTTTCAATTCATGAAGTCTCTTGCAACCATGCCTAGTCTCTTTCGCCCACTCCGTCGCCGCGAGCACCCGGCGGATGCCGCACCGGCAAAATCTCTCCAGGATGACAAGGGGAGCACGATGAATACAACGGGGCTGGTTGAGGCGCAAGCCGAGGCACCCGGCCAGGGGAAGTCGTCACTCGCGGCGCAAGTTGTGATGCCAACTCAGATTGCAACCCAGATTGCTCAAGACCAAGAGACGCCCCTAGAGACCCTTGACGAGCCAATTCCAGATCGGTCGCAGCAAGGCCTCGTCGATGACGGGGAAGCCAAGCGCGGCCCCGTAGACAAGCCCCCCACAGGCAAGCCGAAGCCCCCCGCGTGCAAGCCGAAGCCCCCCGCGTGCAAGCCGAAGCCCCCCGCGTGCAAGCCGAAGCCCGCGCAAACAAGCCCCCCACAGACAAGCCCCCACAAAGAAGCCCCCCAGACAAGCCCCCCAGAGACAGGTTCCCCTCCAAACCAGGTGGGGACGCGGCGGGAGAGACGGGAACGCCCGCCCCCGTGGAGGTTGCGGTGACGGGCTCTCCCTCGGATGCCCTGCCGGAGCCAGCCGCACCCGAAGCACCTGCCCACGCAGGGAGGGGGGGGGCTGAGGTTGGGAGTGGGTCTCCCGAAGCGGGCGCTGGCGAGTCGAAGCACGCCACCACCAATGGTTCGGGTGCAGAGGATGCGGCAACTGCTGGCGGTGGCCACTTTCCAAGGCTTGGCCCCCCCGGCGGCTTCTTCCCTGAGTACAAGATAAGTTACGAGGGCCCCGACTCGCACAACCTGCTCGCGTTCAAGTACTACAATGCCGACGAGGCAAGTCTCGCAGCACCCGTTTTCTCCACATGGCACAACCCATTATTTCCCCTCTGATGCCCGCCGCTTGTTGTTTTCTCTTTCACAAGCAGGTCATCATGGGCAAGCGGATGAAGGACTGGCTGCGGTTCAGTGTTTGCTGGTGGCACACGTGGCGTGGCCGTGGCGCCGACATCTTTGGGCTCACGGGCACACATCAGCGGCCGTGGGATGGAGAGTCACTCGAGGCCTACCTGACCCGCGTCGACGTCCACTTCGAGTTCTGCCAGGCGCTCTCACCCCATACTTATACAACAGATACTTGCCACATTTCTCACCCCACAGCATCATCACCCCATACTTTTACTACAGATACTTGCCACATTTCTCACCCTACAGCATCATCGCTCGACCCGCATCTTTCCCCCGCACCTTTCACCAGAAACTCGGCGTGGACTACTACGCCTTCCACGACCGTGATGTGGCCCCAGAGGGCGCCACGGTCCAAGAGACCGAGGCATACCTCGACGCGGTGGTGGCCAAGCTTGAGGCGCGCCAAGCGGAGACGGGGATCGGCGTCCTCTTCGGCTCGTGCGATCTCTTCTCCCATCACAAGTACATGCATGGCGCCGCAACGAACCCCGATCCACGGATAGTCTGCCATGCGGCCGCGCAGATCGAAAAGATGATCCAAGTGACCAAGCGGCTCGGTGGGGAGAATTTTTGCTTGTGGGGCGGCCGCGACGGGTACGCGAGCATACTCAATACAAAGCTCGGTCTCGAGCTTGACCACTACGCCAGATTCCTTGGGCTGGTGGCGCGTCACGCAGCCGAGATGGGCTTCAAAGGCCAACTACTCCTCGAACCAAAGCCGAGGGAGCCAACTTCACACCAGTACCAATACGACGCAGCGACTACTCTCGGCTTCCTCGACCAGTACGGACTCTTTGATGCGTACACGCTCAACCTTGAGGCACATGCCCACCCCCTAGCCCTTACCCAGATCGGCCCATCTATCCCCCCCCTACATGTATCCCCACCCGCCTACCCCATGCTAATCCCCATACGCCTAGCCCAACCCTGCCCCGACCCTGCCCAACCCCTGCCCCGACCCTGCCCAACCCCTGCCCAACCCCTGCGACACTGCTTCTTCGCCGAAATCTTGCCCAGACCCTATCCAAATCCTGCCCAAACCCTATCCGACCCCTGCCCAAACCAGGCCCAATCCCTGCCCCGCCCCCGCCCACAGGCGAACCACTCAACCCTCGCTGGGCATTCAGCGGAACACGACGTGGCGGTCGCAGCGGCGCGCGGCAAGTTGGGAAGCCTCGACGTGAACAGGAACGAGTCGTTGCTAGGTTGGGACACGGACATGTTTGCTACCGACCTCTCGTGGGCGACTTACGTGATGAAGGCTGTGATCGAGAAAGGGGGGCTTGCACCGGGAGGGCTCAACTTCGATGCAAAGGTACGCCGCGAGAGTACCGACATCAAGGACCTCTTCGTGAGCCATGTCTCCGCGATGGATTGCATGGCACGGGGGCTGCGCGCCGCTGCGGCCCTCATCGACGACGGCACGTTCGGTGGCGAGCTTGAGGGGCGGTACGCACGTTGGGACAATTCCCAGATTGGGCAAGACTTTCAAAAGGGAAGGGCGACGCTCGCAGACCTTGCCGCCGTTGCAAAGGAGGCGCCAGTCGCTCATCTCGACGTTCTGTCCGGAAAACAGGAAACGTTTGAAGCCATCCTCGGGCGGTTTGCTTACGGCAGCTACGCATCTGAGAAAGATGCATCACCTTGAGGTCCCACAAGGACAATCTCACCGGCGAGGTTGATCCCACGACGCAGGCCCATCGGGTTCTCTACGTTCTACAACGTGTCAAAGTGAACCATTCTCCCGCCTGTGACTGGTGTGAATGGTGTGAACCTGCACACCAAGGGCATGTGCACCCCAAGGGCGCACATGGAGAGGTAGGATTGCAGTCGAGGATTGAACTGCGTGATAATGCGTATCCATGAATTCCAATTCACAGTGTTTGGAGTTTGGAGTTCTTTATACAGTTATGCATTGGTCGCATGCATAGATCTAGCATAATACTATTCCATACTTAGTATTAAATACTTGTACTCAATGGTACTTAATTTACGGTACTGCATCTACATTGTCTACTCGTTTCTGGTTCCTTTGTAGGCTCTACTCCAGTAATGCCACGTACATTCCTGCTCCGAGGAACGCAATTGCAAGCTGCCACTCAGGCACCCAACGCTGATCTCCGAGCTAGCGCCATACCAGTATACACTCACACTGAGGTGGAGATGACACATGTGCGCATGCCCTCTGCTCCTCTCCGTGCACAATGGACTCTTCGTCATCGGCAGCCTCGCTCCGAAGCTCCTCGAGCGTCTCTGCCAAAGTAGTCCAACTATTGATCATCACTCCTCTTCATCACTCCTCGTAATCGGCAGCCTCGCTCCGAAGCTCCTCGAGCGTCTCTGCAATCTCTCCCATGGTGCTTTGCATCTGCTTACGGAGCGCGCCGAGCTCCTGGGCCATTTGAGGCCGGTCAGGCTGATCGAGCTCTGCCATCGAGAGCCGCTGCCGCAGCACCTGCACACGCAACAGAAGTGCCGCACGCTCGCCTTCGAGGCGAAGCACGGAGTTGACGGACGGTGCGAGGGCGGCCGGCAACCGGCTAGCGATCTGCGCGAGGTTTTCGTCGACGGCGGCATACTTGAGCTTGAAGCGCTCGACGAGCGCGCCATACTCGCTCGCTCGGCCGCCGGTCACCAGGTCCTCGAAGCCGCTGTCGAAAAGCGCTGTGAGCGCTACGCGCGCCTCCTCGTTCTGGACGACTGCGCGCAGCAGCGCCGGCGCGTTCGCACCCTCGTAGACGTGCGCCGGCATCGAAAGCTCCTCGGGACTCGGTTCCGGATCACTCGGCTCTGGTGACGACATCGAGCGTCCTGATCGGGAACGGGCCGCCAACATGGTGAGCCGCCGAAAACTGCTGTACCGAGGTACTGTAGCTACAGACTACCGTGTAGTACCCTTGGCAAAATGAAAGTCGGCCCTAAAAGTTTCTTTTTTGGCCTTGTCGTCCCTCCGGCCAGAGGCGCCGCTTGTCGGCCAGAGGCGCCGCTTGCCGGCCAGAGGCGCCGCTTGCCGGCCAGAGGCGCCGCTTGCGGCGGTTGCGGTGGTGTCGGTAACAAGGGCGATAGCTCGACGCCCTCCTTCATTTCCGTCTCCAGAAATGGATGGTCTCGCCGCTTGGCGAAGCGGTGTCAGCTGGACATCTGGCAGCTGCCCGCGCGCGCCCTTTGCTAGCTCGGATCACAAGGCCAGCTGCGACCCATGCGAGTACATGAATGATGGCTGCCCTTTCCTCGTCCCTACCAAGCGCGCGATCCTGTGCCTCGTCCACAAGGGCGGCAGCACCACTTGGAAGCTGGCGCTGCTGCGGGCGCAGAAGCAGGCTAGGCGATATCACCGGCTGCAGAGATCGCCACACTCGCGCCCGCCCTCGGGCAACACCGCCCTCGACTTCACCGCCGCGGCGCAGAACCGCTCTGTGCCCAGGTTGATGATGGTCCGAAACCCATACTCGCGAATCCTCTCTGCCTATCTCGACAAGGTGGTCTTACAACAGACGCGAAAGCTGTGGCCGTCTAGTTTGAAGTACGGGACGGTCCCGAGCAAGAACCGGACGGTCCCCAGCTTCCGTGACTTTGTGCAAGCGGTCACCGGTCACTCGGAGATTCTCAACAGGCACTTCCAGCCGCTCAGCAACCTCTGCCTGATCGATGACGGCACTGGCGCCCTCTCGCATCGGTACGATTTCTTCTTGAAGGTTGAGCAGATGGAGCGATGGTACCTCCCATTTGTGCGGCTCCTGGGGATCGAACCCACTCTCCGCACGGGGTGGAACCTCACGACGCACTGGTGGAAAGCGCGCGAGGGCCGCGATTGCTTCTACACGCCGCTGCACGTCAGCTGCGCCGACTTTCACGGCGGTGCGAGAGAGGTGGCGCGTACGAGCAAGGGTATGAGTGAGGATGCATCCAAGGGCGCTGCGACCCCGGCATCATTCCATGCAACGCAAGCCGATGGTAAGCTCGGGCGGTACTATGATGTCGAACTCGCAGCAGCTGTCACTCAACATGCTGCCGCAGACTTCAAAACGTTTGGGTATCCCGTCTGGGATGGGCTGGACGCTCGTGCGTACATGTTGCGGCTCCGGCAGGAACGCTAGTCACAAGTCAGGTGTACCGTTGGCATTGTCATGCAGTATGGTACACGTCAGCAGTATATACATGCGCCTATTTGTATTTGTATTTCTACATATATTTAAATATATTAATTTTATTATATTTAAAATTTTATTTATATTATATTATTAATATAAATATTTATATTAATTATTTTTATCATAATTATATATAAATATATAGTGATAGTGGCACATTTGTCAAGTGAGTATCAGTTTCAGTATACATTATGATCAAGCTGCCATTACATCGTTTACGTAGCATCTACGATCTAGGACATCTATTTCTTATAGTTAATTAGTAGTACACGCCCATGCGTAGCTGCGAGGTACGCATTTTCTTGCGGGGGCTCACAATCGTGCACGCGCCAGGAGTGAGCGACTCAAGAGTGAGGCTAGCTCGAGAAGTCGATGGCTCTCGTCGCACTGCACGGCAACGGCGAGGGCTTGACCGCCTTTGGGCGCGGGGTCGGCTGCATTTGGCGGCGACCGCGCCGGACGGCGTATGTGCCGCCTCTGCCCGCAATGCTGCGGCAGAAGCAGGCCATCGCGCCGAAGGCAAGGGCGGCGCCTGCGGCGCCCGCTCCGGCACCGAGTAGAGTGACCTCCCACGCAGGCGGCTGCGCATGCTGGACGCTTGCCGAGCGTTGGCTTGGGAGAGACGCAGCGTGCTTGGCGCCAGAAGTACTTGTGCGTGACTGCAATTCTTCAAAGCTCGGTAGGAGCCTCGGTATCGGTATGACCGGCGGGAGCTCGAACTTGATGGGGAAGTCGGGAAAGTCTGGAAGATCCAATCGCTCTGCCCCTGACTCCCCGACCCACTCACAGTTCTCACCGAGATCCCTTGGCGGCTGTGAAGCTGTGTCTGGCTTCCAGAAGTGTAGCGCGCGCCACGATCGGAATAGCGTGTCGAGACGGTTGGCGAGGTGGAGTGAGAGTGCGCCCATGCAGGCCTGCAGTCCTTGACGGTATGGTGTCGCAATCCACCAATCATCCAGCCGCTCATTCCACTCACTCCACCACTTTTCGCTCACGGCGCCCGCCTCGGCGTGAGCAGCCTTTGAGTGGGCAACCCTCTTGCGGAACCATTCGCCCGACTCGGGGAGCATGAGGCACCAGTTGTCCTCGAAACATGTCGACGCCGCCTTCGAAAGCTCACACCCCTCGACCGCCACCGGCGCCAGAGCCATCGGAACAGGAGCTCTGGCACAGGGTTGTGAGATGAAGAAGCGTCCGGCCGCTTTTCGATTTGATTGTCCCCCTGATATGGTAGGAACCTTAACTTACGCCGATCATAAACTCGCTCTCTTTTTGTCAATGGGCGCGGGCGTCCCGGCCTCGCTCGAGCCGCTGCGCGCCTACTTCGAGCG
>MDSY01034213.1_pt1 | contig 12296 bp, 8 predicted proteins | sample 811131 | NCBI WGS metagenome assembly MDSY01 (sample SAMN05326643, study PRJNA326480) | marine metagenome | isolation source: seawater | place: Atlantic Ocean: South West | collected 2010
AAAAGAAAAACACTATAATGGAAGAATTCAGGCAGATAATTTCCAATTTGGCGACCTTGTAAATACTTTTGATTTTAAAAGTAAAACAAACGGTATAGTAGGTGGAGATGTGGGTTTTAAAATTCCAATAGATGAACCGAAAAAGTGGGATGGCGAAGGCAATATTTCATTAACGCAAGGAAATGTTTTTGCAATTCCAATTCTTGGACCTATATCACCAATTATAAGTTCTGTACTACTCGAACCCAAGGCTGGATATAGTATAGCTAAATCAGCAAAAGCAACTTTTAAAACTAGAAATGGCCTTATGAATTTAATCGATTTTCAGGCATTAACTCCAAGTTTTTTATTAAGGTCTAACGGATACATAAATTTAGTTGATCAAAAAATTAATTTAGAAGCAGAAATGAATGCTCGTGGCCATCTAAATTTGGTAGGTTGGCCTTTATCTAGGCTTCTGAGATATAAAGGAACAGGATTACTTTCAGAACCCAAATGGGAACCTATTAATTTCTCTATACCTAGGGGCATTATCGCTGATGGGGAAAAATTACTAAAAAGCTCCAACCCTGCAGAGATTATTCCAGAAGCCATAGGAATAATTCCAAATACCATTCAAAATAGTATTAAAGCGCTTGAATCATTAACCCTTCCAAACCAATCAAAACGCAACTTTAATCCCAAAGATAATCCAAAGGAATCAGTCGAATAAAGGATTATTTATTACCAAAACACCTATTGCTTCCTCAATAATTTTTGCCATTTGATCCATATCATAGGGCTTGGCAAGAGTTCCCGAAAAAATGTTTTGCTGACCAAGAGGCTCTAGCGAATTTTCAGTATTGTATCCACTGCTTGAGATAATTTTAGCAGATTTATCAATGTTTATGATTTGTTTTGCTGCCTCTATTCCATCCAACCCTCCTGGCATTGTCATATCCATTAAAATCACATCAAAATTATTGTTACAATCATACGATTTTCTGAATTTTTTTATACCTTCTTCCCCGGATTGTGCAATTTCTACATCATAGCCAAGGTTTTTAAGCATTGATTTCGAAACCTCTAAAATTGGTTTATCATCATCAATAACTAACACACGACCCTTACCTTGATGAACCGCTTTATGAGCTTTTTGTTCTTTCAAAATTTTACAGTTCCCGGTAGCAGGCAAATAAATCTTAAAAGCTGATCCTTTTCCAACCACTGAACTCACTTCAATAGTCCCACCATGATCGCGAATTATTGATAAACAGGTAGCTAAACCCAATCCACTACCAGTCTCTTTGGTTGTATAAAACCTTTTGAAAATTTTACTCAAATTACTTTTGGAAATTCCTTTTCCATGATCGATAAAATTTAATCGTAAATACTTGCCAGAGGGCACCCCTTTAACTTCCCCTTCAATAATTTCAACATTACTTAGATTGGCTTTAATAACACCCTCATCGTTCATAGCATGCCTAGCATTAATAATAAGGTTATTTATTACTTGAATAATTTGAGTTCTGTTAATTAATGACAACCACAATCCTTCCTCAATAGTTACATCACATCGGGTTTTAGATCCGGCTGTACAAATTCTGGCGGCATCCTTGAGCAAGGTAGAAAGATCAACCTCCTCCTTTTTAGATTCATTATTCCCACGAGAATATGCAAGCAATTGAGAAGCTAACCCAGTTGCCTCCTTTGAGGCCTGCATTGCATCGTTGATCCTAGCAATTATTTCACCATCTTTGATCGAATCACCGATAAGTGATAAATTTGCCACAACAGTTGTTAGCATATTTTTAAAATCATGAGCAATACCCCTGGCCTGCATTGCAAGTATTTCATTTCTGACTGAAAGAGGAACAGATTCTAACGCATTTTTCTCTTCAGGTTCAGTGACGTTAAGTTCAGGGTCAATATCAGATAAATGCTCGGAAAGATCAGCTACCGTAAGCAAAAAATTGGTCGCCTCATTATTATCGTCATACAAACAACTTACTCTCCAATTACAATCTAAAGCCTCCGAGTCGGCACACTGAAGTTGATTCCTAAATTCATAGACACCACCTCCACTTATTATTGCATCTAATCGATCCAACAATATTTGAAGTTTCCTAAATCCAAATATTTTAGATAAAGCTTCGCCGATAAGATCATCCAATTCAAAACCACTCAATTCTAGTAACCCATCATTAACGTAAACAATTTTTGGTTCGATTTGTGAAGGCGAATGCAGGTCTAATAACAAAACACCATTGCTTAATTGATCTAAAGCAGTCCGAAAGTGCTTATTTTGCAATGACACCAAAGATGGATTTTGGGAGTTTTTATCCAACAAAAGCGTCATGATCTATATTATATTCAAATTAAATATTATTAAACTAAACTTAATTATAAATAAATAGTTAATATATATGAAGCTAATTTGAAGGGAAGAACAAAAAAAGCGGTTGCGCGATCTCATCTTTCCGTTATTTTCACCCCCCCATGGCTAGAACAGCTGGTAAAAGCAAAACGCATAAAGCAATATCCAAGCGAGTCCGAGTGACTGGCACTGGTAAAATGTTGCGTCAAAAACAAGGCAAACGCCACCTACTTCTGAATAAAAACAGAAAGAGGAAGCGTAATCTTGGTAAAGCAACTCTCATTTCCAGTGCAGATCTGCCTCGCTTTCGTGAAAACCTGCCTTTTAGTCATTAATTAAAGCGAAAGCTTAAATCTTTCTAATTTTAAACAAATTAGTTTTAACTAACCATCAGTTCTGATCCCCGGTAAGCGGGATATATCTATCAGGTGAGGGCTGCGGTTAAAAAATTAAACCAAACAACCTGAAGAAAAATGCCAAGATCCACAAATTCCCCAGCTAGTAGAAAAAGACGAAAGAGAATGCTTGCTAAAGCTAAAGGCTTTAGGGGCTTTCGCTCAACAAAATATCGTTTCGCCAAAGATGCAGTTCGCAAAGCGATGACCTATTCTTATAGGGATAGAAAAAACCACAAGCGAACGTTTAGGGCGCTATGGATCCAACGAATCAACGCAGCATGCCGCTCGCGCGGTTTGACTTACAGTAGGTTCATGGAGGGATTAAAATCACTTGAAATTGATCTAGATAGAAAAATCATGTCCGACATCGCCATTCATGATGAAGCTGCATTTGATAACCTTGTAAATCAGGCAAAAGACGCGATCGAAAAAAAGAGAGCTGCTTCTTAAGGTTAGCTCTTAATTAGATCAATCAAAATTTCATTCAATTTTTGAGGCAGTCACCTAATGACATGCTTGAGCAACTGCAGATAATTTTAAGCGAGGCAATTGCCGAAATATCGAAAGCTACAAGCCTCGAGGATTTAGACAATCTTAGAGTTTCATATCTAGGAAAAAAAGGGCGCCTCACACTTGCTGCAGGTAAAATGAAAGATCTTTCTAAAGAGGAAAGACCTAATGCAGGAAAAAAATTAAATGAAACAAGGTCTAAAATTACGCAAAGCCTTGAAGAAAAAATTAATCATTTTCAGCAAATCGAAGATAGCAAAGAGAGACAATCTCTAGATCCTACACTTCCTAGTAACCCTATAGCTTCGATTGGTCGTCATCCTATTTCTCAAATGCTTGATCAAGCAATCAAAGCCCTTAGAAGAATGGGATTTTCTTTGGCTTCTGGACCAGAAATCGAGACCGAATGGCATTGTTTTGATGCCCTTAATACACCACAAGATCATCCAGCTAGAAATGAATCTGATACATTTTACTTCGATGATGGAAAGTTATTAAGAACACATACCTCAACGATACAGATTAGAACAATGGAAAATACGAAACCTCCAGTTCGAATCATAGCTCCAGGTGCCGCATACAGAAGAGATGAAATTGACGCAACCCACCTAAGCCAATTCAACCAACTTGAAGGACTATACGTTGATAAAGATGTCTCCTTAGCAGATTTAAAAGGCACCTTAGAATATTTACTTCAAAATATCTTTGGAAAAGAAACTCCTGTAAGATTTAGACCTCATTTTTTCCCGTTCACAGAACCAAGTTTTGAGATTGATATTTTACTTGATGTAGAAGGAAAAAAATCAAAATGGATTGAAATAGCGGGTTGCGGAATGGTCGATCCAGATGTTTTCAATGAAATTTGCAAAGCGAGAAATGATGATTCTTATTCGCCTGAAAAAGTCTCTGGATTTGCGTTCGGACTAGGACTCGAGCGTCTTGCAATGATCAAATGGGGCATATCTGACATCAGGCTCTTAATCGAAAATGACTTAAGATTCTTGGGGCAATTCTAATGAAAATATCAATTGACTGGCTAGGAGAACATCTAAATCTATCTGAGTATACTGATAGTGAAATAAGTGATTTATTAACGTTTTCAGGAATTGAGGTTGAAGATATTATCAAATTTCCTGATAAAATCATTGTTTGCCAAGTAAAGAAAATTAAGAAACATCCGGACGCTGATAAATTACTTGTATGCCAAATCGATGATGGTCAAAAGGCGCCAAGGCAAATCGTTTGTGGAGCAAACAATTTTTCAGAAGGAGATAAGGTGCCATTAGCACTTCCGGGTGCAACCATCAATGGATTTAAAATCAAAGAGGCAAAACTAAGAGGAATAAAATCCGAAGGGATGCTCTGTAGCCAAAGTGAGCTAGGCGGGCAAGACAGCGAAGGTCTGTGGATTCTCCCGAAAGAATCGAAAATAGGAGAACATTTGAAAGACTTATATCCAACTGTCTTTGATCTAGAAATAACTCCAAACAGACCCGATTGCTTGAGTCATATTGGTGTAGCTAGAGAACTTGCAGCTGTATGTGGCAAAAAATTAGAAACCAAACGTAATTATAAAAATCTAGAACATTCATATGCCAATGCAAAAGATGAAGATATTTTAGTTAAAGAAAAAGATCTCTGCTCTTTATATACTCTACGAAAGATTAGGAATGTAAAAATTGGTCCTAGCCCAAATTGGCTGAAGTCAAAACTAGAATCCATTGGATTACGCTCCATCAATAATGTTGTTGATATCACTAATTACGTAATGATGGAATTGGGGCAACCCCTTCATGCATTCGATTCTGACAAAATTGAAGGAGGACTTGTTATTCGCAGAGCCCATCAAAAAGAATCCTTTAAAGCATTGGATGGTAACACATACGAACTTTCTTCCAATGATCTCGTCATTTCTGATTCAAAAAACGCCTTGGCATTAGCAGGCATTATGGGTGGATTAAGTTCAGGCGTTACAAACGAGACTCAAAACATTTTAATTGAATCAGCTTTTTTCCTTCCATCAGGAATCAGAAGAACGAGCAGACAATTAGGTCTTTCAAGCGATTCCAGTTACAGATTCGAAAGAGGCATTGATCAAAGTCAGGTTATCAACGCTTCTGAAATGGCTGTAAATCTTATAGCAGAGCTAACCGAAGGAATAATTGATGACGAAATTTTGATATGTGGAGAAGTTGATGACAAGTCCCGAACAATTTCCATGCGATTAGAGGGATGTAGAAAAATATTGGGTCTCGACGTGAAAAATCAGGTGATGATCGAAATACTCAGCAACCTAGATATAACTCCGAACGATATAGAATCTGAGACTATAAATTGGAATATTCCATCCCATAGAAATGACCTCACCAGACCCGAAGATCTGTATGAAGAAGTTGCAAGGGTATTAGGCATAGATAAAATTCCATCCACAAGAAGAGGATGGTTCTCTGAACCATCTGATGCTGACAAGTTATATGATTTCGTTGATTCAGTATCGACCAAACTATCAACGATTGGCTTTTATGAGACCCGAACTTTAAAGTTAATTTCCAATGCACAAATAAATGACTGTCTAGGCCACTTATCAGATAAAACTATTAAGCTGAAAAATCCTCTTAGCGATGATTTAACGCATCTTCGCCCTAGCTTAATTCCTTCGTTACTAAACGTAGCAGAACGAAACCTACATCAAGGAGCAGACACGCTTAGATTATATGAATTTGGCACGGTTTTTTTGAATACAACAGAGAATGAGCGGCAGCATATTGGCATTTTAATTTCTGGACCAGAAAAAGATTCTTGGTTAGAGAAAAATCAAAAACAACCAGATTTCTTCAATATGTCCGGAACAATTGAAAGACTAATCGGAGAAAAAATAACCTTCCAAAATTCGGAGGATAAATCTGAAAATTCAATTTCTGACTGGGCGATTATTTTAAACAATGATGTGATTGGAAAAGCAGCTCAAATTTCGCCCGCAAGGGCCCGAGCAATGGATGCAAAATATCCAATTTTTGTCGCCGAACTTGATTTGCCTTTAGTTATGAAATCAATTTCCGGTTCTAAACTGTTTTCAGAATTACCTAAATTTCCATCAATTCGAAGAGATATTTCTATGGAGCTGCCATTAAAAATATCTAATCAAGAGGTAATCAACGCTCTAGACACTATTGATTCAGAAATACTCGAATCCTATGAACTATTTGATTATTATCACGATGAATCTGGAGAAAAATTAAACAGCGAAAGAAAATCTCTTTCTTACTCTCTTACGTATAGAAATAATGAAAGAACATTAAAATCGGAAGAGGTTGATAAAGAACACCAAGAGATTCTTGAAAAACTTAAAGCCAATTTAGATGTTAGTTTTCGATAACATGAAATTTAAATTGTAATCTCTTTATTAATGTTCAAATATATTTATCAATCCCTACTGTGTTCGCACTGCAAACATGGGCCCGGCCCGTTAGTATAAATAAGGGAGGCTTAGCCGGTTGTTTGATGTCAGGCCTTCACTGGAAGGCAGATTTCAGCAAGGCGGCCACCCACCTGGAATGAACCGGGAAACGTGAGCCCTCACAACCTGCTGACGGCACAAGCGGGGAACTAAATAAAAAGCACTTTAGATAACTAAAGTGCTTTTTAAATTTATAATCAGTCCAAGTTTCTGTATTTGAAGAAGCTTCGTGGCAAATGGCGATCCATGGATAATTCAGGATCATGATCTTCAAATCTATTATTTGAATGATGACTTAGATGGAAAGTGTTAAGACCATGATCTTTTCTTATTGAATTTAAACTTCTTATAAAAATAGAATTTTCTGCCTCCAGTTCAGAAATATTCTTTTTAAGGTTATTAATTTTTTGCTTGTGAACTTGATTGAGGGCGTACAAGCGATTATTTTCTTTGATTGTAGCACGATTAGACTTGCCGATATTCGCAATCTGCGTTTTTAGATTGTCCATCTTTTTTGATTCTTCAATCAGGACATCTTCTAGGTTTCTTAATTTTAATTTAAGATTTTTATTAGTGCTTAACAAATCGTAACGATCCTTTTGCCACTTCAAAGTTAGTGATTGATATTTTTCATGTTGGGCCTGAATTCGGAACTCCAAGTCCACAATTGATTTTTCCCTCATTGCTAAATTTTTAGAAAGCGAAACAGTAGATCTTTTAGCAATCTCTAGCGCTGATTTGTAATTATCAATTTTGTCCAAAGCATTCGTTTTTGCTTTATTGGATAACTCCAGTTTTCCGAATAATTTGCTTTTCTCTTTTTTAATTATTTCAGACTGAGAAGAAATTTTTCTAAGCTCTGACCCTGTTTTTCCCAGAACTAAAAGAAGCAAACCAATTATGATTGAGGTTAAAACAATTTTCATTAGCGATACTGAAAAACAAAATATTGATTAACCTCAACTTTAATAAGCTAATATTCAATATCTTTATGTATTAATTATTAATTATTGATAAATAATTTCCTAAAAGCACCGTGTGACTTTTACGTTTTTGATCATATAATCGGTATCTATTTGAATGAATTCAGAAACAGAAAACCAGGAAAACCCCAACGTTATTGTTCCAGCAACTGTGGAAGATTTACCACAGCTAACTGAGCTATTAATGGATTTGTTCGAAATGGAGGGAGATTTTGAGCCCAATCATGAAAAACAAGAAAAAGGTCTCAAAATGATAATCGAACATCCAAATAGAGGAAGAATTCTAGTCCTTAGAAATTCGACCAAAATTATTGGGATGGTAAATATGCTTTTTACTATAAGCACTGCCGAAGGCGGACTAGCTCTAATCCTCGAGGATTTCATCATTCACCCCATGAATAGAGGCATGGGATATGGAAAACTATTGCTCAATGAAGTGAAGGAATTTGCAAAGAAAAAGGATTTCATAAGAATTACACTTTTAACTGACAAAATCAGTGAAGAGTCACAAAAGTTTTTCAAACAACAGGGATTTAATTTTTCACAGATGATTCCTATGAGAATGTATCTTGATGAGTAAATGTTTATTACATTCTCAGATTAATTAGACACTAATCTATTTTTTAACTATAACGAATAGGGTATGTTGCCCAGAAACATAGTTCATTCGAAGGAATGAAATCGTAGACATTCCAGTGAAACGGAAAACTAGGATGAAAAGAGTAGAAGGCCAATTCTAGAATGTCTTTTTACGGGAACTATATTAGGATATTGAATCCAGTTTGCCCATTATAAACAGCAGCTGTGAACAGCTACCGACGATCTAGGGATTATAAAATGGCATCACGTTTGCGCGTTGCTTCGGCTTTGCCATGATCTCACTTGTAAGAGTGTTGTAAGGTAAATGGAGATTTTACCAATTTTTCTTGTGACTAGCCGACGTATTCACAAATATTCAACCAGTTCCTAAGACTATCATTGATGTGCTTCCGCTGATGCATGATAAGATAGAGCTTTCGGCTTAGATCTCTGTCAGGAACATGGAGCTTTACGAGTTCGCTTCGTCCGAAATCTTCCTTCAAGGACAATCGTGATAAGCAACCTATACCGATATTTTGCTTTACTGCCTGCTTAATTGCCTCAGTCCCTCGAAGTTCTAGAAGGATATTCATTTTTGGGAGAAGGCCATACATTGCACGCTCAAATGTTTGGCGAGTTCCAGATCCTTGCTCTCTCAGAATCCAATTGGCATTGAGAAGGTCCTTTTCATCGATCTTTTTCTTTGACGCAAGTGGATGTTTTGGGCTGCAAAACAGATTCAATTCGTCATCACGCCAGGGAATGATATTTAGCTGCGGTTGGTGGGTGTCTCCTTCGATCATACCCATATCTAACTCATAGTTGAGTACTTTTTCGACGACCTGTTCTGTGTTGTAAATTTCGAGTGAGATCGGTGCTCCTTCGTATTTCTCTAGGTATTTGGATATTAACTCTACTGAAAGATGATTTGCTACAGTCAGGGTGGCGCCGATGTTTAGATGGCTGACCGCTTCCGAATGAAGAAGGCTTTGTTCCAATTCGTGTGCTTGTGCCATCAGGCTTTCCGCTCTGGCCCTTAACTGATTACCTTTTTCGTTCAAGTTAAGCCGTTTACCAGTACGATCAAAGAGAAGAATGCCGAACTGAGTTTCTAAGTCCTTTAAGGCGCCACTAGCCGCACTTTGCGACATCTGCAAATGCTGAGCTGCTCGAGTCAAATTACCCGCTTTGGCAATGGCTAGAAAAACCTCAAGTTGGCGTAGAGTAAAGTCCATTGGTTGTGATCTGCTAGGTATGCCAAGTAGGGCTCTCTTGTCTTTTCAGCATATCGTTTCTTATTCAATTTACTATATTTTGAGAGTGCAAATGAGACCCTTACTGACTAGTCCCAAAAATCAGTGGCACTGCTCTTAATTTCTTTTACGACGCCGACACGGATAACAAAATCGCCGAATTCCTCATTGTCTGTTCTTTCTTTCGACCAACGTTCGATCAGGCTATCGGTTTCTTTTAAAATTTCTTCGGTTGTGGCATTTTCTAGATGTTGTTTGGGGACGCGAGTTCCCGCACGATTGCCTCCGATATACATATTGTAGCGTCCTGGGGCTTTACCTACGAGTCCAAGCTCAGCTAGCATTGCCCGACCACAACCATTTGGGCATCCGGCTATACGAGTGATAATATATTCGCTTTCTATCTTGTGCTTCTTGAGCATGATCTCGATCTCGTCGACGAAAGTAGGTAGGTATCTTTCGGCTTCTGCCATGGCAAGAGGGCAGGTAGGAAGAGAGACACAAGCCATAGCTCGCTGGCGTTGCTCGGTTGTGTCAGCTATCAAGCCGTGAGCTTTTGCGATGTCTTCGATTGACGCTTTGTCTTCTTCTGCAACACCAGCAACAATGAGGTTTTGATTTGCGGTAAGACGGAAATCACCTTTGTGGATGCGAGCAATTTCAGCTGCCCCTTCTTTCTTTTTACCTAGAAGTCGACCGTTTTCGATAAATAAAGTAAGGTGATGAAGGCCTTCCTCTCCTTTTATCCAGCCAATGCGGTCACCTCGCTCTGTCAGCTCGTAGGGATGCATGGCTTCGAAGTCATATTCCATCCGACGTTCAACTTCTGCTTTGAATGTTTCCAAGCCTACACGTGCGATTGTGTAGCGAGTCTTTGCGTTAGTTCTATCAACTCGGTTGCCCCAATCTCTCTGCAAGGAGACGATTGCTTCTGCGCAATCGAGTAACTTTTCTGCTGGTATGTATCCGAAATCGTGGGCTGTGGTAGGGAAGGTAGTCTTCATTCCATGGGCGAAAGAAAGCCCTCCTCCAACCACGACATTGAATCCAATCAGCTTCTTTCCGGTTTCATCCGACATCGCCACGAAGTTCATGTCATTCGCGTGCATGTCTACATCATTGTGTGGCGGAATAATAACGGTTGTTTTGAATTTTCTTGGCAGGTAGGTCTTACCAAGAATGGGCTCGTTATCTTCTGCGCTATCCTCGGTCGAGAACTGCTTTTCTTTGTCCAGCCAAATCTCCGCATAGGCACGGGTCTTGGGTAGGAGATGTTCTGAAAGTTTCTTTGCCCATTCATAAGCCTCTTTTTGCAACTGAGACTCCACGGGATTGGAAGTGCAGAGCACATTCCGGTTCACATCTCCTGCCGTGGCGAGCGAATCAAGACCTAGCTGATTTAACCATTGGTGCATAGGCTTGACGTTTTCCTTTAAAACGCCGTGGAACTGAAAGGTTTGGCGATTGGTGATACGGATACTTCCATAGTCGGTGCTTTCGGTGGCGAATTTATCAATGCCGAGCCATTGTTTGGGACTGATGATACCTCCAGGAAGGCGACAGCGAAGCATGACATTTTTCCGAGGTTCGAGTTTCCTAGCTACAAGATCAGGCCGGATGTCACGGTCGTCCTGGCCATACATGCCATGGAATCTAATTAGCTGAAAGTTGTCGCCACGGAAGCCACCACTTATTTCGTCTGAGAGGTCATCCGTAATGGTTCCACGCAGGTAGTTGCTTTCATCCTTTAGACGCTCGTTGTCCGCAAGTTTACCTGAAACGACCAGCTCGGGAACATCTTCGTTGTGCTTTTGTGCTTTGTCAGTTGCGCTCATATTTCATCTTATCTAGTTAGTTCAGTTACTAATAGACATCGCGTTGATATCTATCTGCCTCTCGGAGCTCGTTCAGGTATTCGATAGCATCGTCTTCGTCTTTACCACCTTGTTTGGCAATTACATCGAGAATAGCCTTTTCGACATCTTTTGCCATACGGGAGGCATCACCACAGACATAGATGTGAGCGCCTTGTTCTAACCATCTCCAGAACTCATCAGCTTCCTCGAGGATCTTGTCCTGTACGTAGACTTTTTTCTCTCCATCTCGAGACCAGGCTAGAGAGAATTTGTTTAACAATTCATGGTCGCGGTATTCAATCCATTCGGCCTGATACAAAAAGTCGTCACGGTAGTTGCGGTTACCAAAAAACAACCAGTTTTTGCCTTCTGCATTTTCGGCATTACGCTGCTGCATAAAAGCACGGAACGGAGCGATCCCTGTTCCAGGGCCAATCATGATAATTGGCGTATCTCCTCCACTAGGTAAGCGAAAGCGTTGGTTTGGTTCGACAAAGACCTGTACTTCGTCGCCTTCTTCAAGGCGATTACCTAACAAGCCAGATGCGCTTCCGTTGTAAATTTTACCATTGGCTTCAATATCGACGACGCCTACGCAGAGATGCACTTCTTCTCCTACTTCTTCCTGGGAAGAGGCTATGGAATACAGACGGGGAGCCAACACCTTTAGGCCATCATAAAGACGCTGGGCCTCTAGCTTTTGCGGGTATTTGTTCAGTAGTCCAACAAGGGGAGTCCAAGCTTGGAAGTCCTTCAGTTTTTCTTTATCCTCGACGAGGGCCGCTAGTTCTTTGTTGCCAGCTGTGTCTGCATAATCCTTTAAGAACTTCGGAGGCAATTGATTTAGGTCACATTGCTCGGTGAGTGCCTCACGAATCGTGATCGAACCGGTGCGCCCATTGAT
>MDSY01077459.1_pt1 | contig 12296 bp, 14 predicted proteins | sample 811131 | NCBI WGS metagenome assembly MDSY01 (sample SAMN05326643, study PRJNA326480) | marine metagenome | isolation source: seawater | place: Atlantic Ocean: South West | collected 2010
TCATAAGGTGAATCTTAGTTAAATTATAAAAACAAGTATAGTAATAAATATCTATAGGTATACCAGTTGGATAATCATCTGGAAAATTCGTTATTTTAAAATAAATATTAAATATAATTACATCTTCGTCCTTCTCAGGAATATTTAAATTAATTCCTAATTTTTTTTTAGTATAGCACCACCTAATCCAGTATGTGGTGATTTACAACAATAAATAAATATTTTACTACAAATCTCTTTTGGAAAGGGTAATTTATATAGTATATCCATTTTTTGGTTATATTATATAAAAAAAATATTTTTAATTATCTTTTATTTTAAAAAATACTACAATCTGCGTCTGGTAATCCTGCACTTTTACGGTATTCGTGAAATGCTTCCTTGTCCCCCGAGACACCAGTGTTGCCGAGGTAAATATCGATTAATTTTGGTAGCGACTTCAGATTAGCGATGTCTCCCGTGACGCCCGTGTGGCAGAGAAAAATCTCACTTAAGTTCAGCAGCGATTCCAGGTGAGTGATGTCTCCCGTGACGCCCGTCTCGGCAAGATAAATCCTGATCAACTTCTGCAGCGACTTCAGGTGAGAGATGTCTCCCGTGACGCTCATGTTATAGAGGAAGATGTCGGTTAAGTTCAGTAGTGATTCCAGGTGAACGATGTTTCCCGTAACTCCCGTCGAACCGAACTCAATAAAGGTCAAGTTCTGCAGTGACTTCAGGTGAGCGATGTCCCCCGTGACGCCCGTGTGGTTGAGTTTAATCGTGGTTAAGTTCGGTAGCGATTCCAGGTGAGCGATGTCACCCGTGACGCCCGTAGAACCGAACTCAATATAGGTCAAGCTCTGCAGTGACTTCAGGTGAATGATGTCCCCAGAGACTTTTGTCCCTTTGAAGACAATATGCTTCAAGTTCAATAGCGATTTCAGGTGGATAATGTCTCCCGTAACCTTCGTGCGGCCCATCACAATTTCGGTCAAGTTAGGCAGTGATTTCAGGTGTACAATGTCCCCCATTACCTTCGTATAGCTAATGTTAATCGCGATCAAATTATAAAAACAAGCATAGTAATATATATCTATATATATATCAAATGGATATTTCTGGAATGCAATTGGATAATCATCTGGAAAATTCGTTAATTCAGGTGAATTCGCATCAAATACAATTACATCTTCGTCCTTCTCAGGAATATTTAAATTAATTCCTAATTTTTTTTTTAAGATACACACAGCCAATCCTGTGTGAGGTGATTTACACGCATACATAAATATTTTATTACAAATTTCTTTTGGAAAAGGTAATTGATATAGTATATCCATATTTGTTATATTATAATAAAAAAAATATGTTTATTTCAATTTTTAGTAATAAATATTGATATTAAAAAATTTAAATGGTATAAGTATTATACATATGATTTTCCTAGATTTCTCAAAAAATATAAATTTTAAAGGTAAAAAATTTGCAGGTTTTGATTTAGATTTTACATTAATAAAACCAAAATCTGGTAAAAAGTTTTCAACTAATTCGGATGATTGGATTTGGCTATTTCCATCAGTAAGGGAGAAATTAATAGAAATTTCTAAAAATAAAGACTTTATAATTACGATTTTTACAAATCAACTTGGAATAGAAAAAGGCAAAGTTACTATTGATACAGTAAAAGATAAACTTATTAAAATAAATAAAGACATTAATATAAATTTTATAGTTTTAATTGCTGATAAAGATGACATGTATCGTAAACCTAGAGTTGGAATGTGGAAATTTTTAAAAGAAAAAGGTTTGATAAAAGAAGGTTCTTTTTATGTAGGAGATGCAGCAGGTAGAATAAAATATGAAAATTTTCCAAAAGATCATAGTGATTCAGATAGAAAATTTGCTGATAATATTAAAGTTTCATTTTATACACCTGAAGTATTTTTTTTGTATAACAAAGATACTAATTATGAAAGAAAATGGGAATATAATGGTTACAATTTAAAGTATATTAGGAAAAGGAAAAATAATATTAAATTTAATAATCAAGAAAATAATTTAGTATTAGTTATGGGTTTTCCAGGTTCAGGTAAAAGTTATCTTTCAAAGAAACTTTCAAAAAAATATAATTTCGAATATTTAAGTCAAGATAAAGATAAAGGAAAACTTTTAAAAAAACTAACTAATTTTTTTGAGGAAAAAAAAAGTATAGTTATTGAAGGTTTATTCTATTCAGAATCATCTAGAAAAAAATATTTAGATTTAGCTAAAAAAAATGGATATGATAAGTACATTATTAAATTAACTTCTGATTTTGATTTGTCTTATCATATGAATTATTATCGATTTTTAAAGAAAGGTGATAATCTGATACCAAAAGTAGTTTATTATACTTATAAAAAATATTATGAAGAACCTAATATTAAAGATTATGATAAAGTTTTTTATTATTATCCAAAATTAAAAGATAAGATAAATAAATACTACTTATATTAATCTTCATTATTCTTTAATAATTCTAAGGCTATATTTAAAAAAACTTCTTCTGGTAAATCATCAATATAACCTGAAAAACACTTTTCCTCTTTTTTATAATCTATAGTAAATATTACATTAGAATTTTCTTCTTTTTTTTCAATAAGCTCAAGTAAACCTTTTGTTTTTGATTTATAATTAATTTTAAAATGATATTTCATACACTAATTTAGTGCATAAATAAAATTAACATCTACCGTTTGTTTAAACTATATGTTATTTTAAATTTATATAAAAAAAATTTAGCAATTATTAATAATGAATAAATTTTTGATTAGGGAAATTTTTAAATATTCTAATAATATTGAAAAACAAATTAAATTAAAAACTTTACTTTCTTATAACTTTAATTCTTTTAAAAATAATACTAACTTTAAAATAGGTTTTAAAGAAGACCTGTTAACTAGACTTGCTAAAAGAACTACTGAACTTGAAAATCTTCCTTATGGTTTATCAGCTATGCCATCAATTAATAATTTAACTCAATGGTATATTAAATCATTTGAAGAATTACATAATTTTGATAATTATAATGATGATCAAGAAATGATAAATATATTAAAAAATATTTATAATAGACATACTTTAACAAATGAAAAGGTGACTGAAGGATTTAAACAATTAAATGTTAATTTTTCTGAAAGATATGATGAAGATGTATTTGAATATCTTAAAAAATATGGCCATTTACCTTTTGGTAAATTTGATAGATTAAATAATGCTTTAGATCAATTTTATACTAATAGATTAAGTGTCAGATTATTAATTGATCAATATATTAATTATGATAATCAAAAAGAAAATTTTGTAGGAGTAATTAACAAAAAAACTTCACCATATTTAATTTTAAAAGATGCAGTAGAAGATGCGACCAGTATATGTGATAGAAATTATGATAATACACCAGAAGTAATTATTGAAAATGTAAATGATGTAGAATTTTGTTATATACCATCACATTTATATTATGTTTTATTTGAAGTGATTAAAAATTCTTTACGAGCTAGTATAGAAAATAATGAGGATAAAATTAAAGTAATTATATCAGGAAATGATGATATAGTAATAAAAATTAGTGACAGAGGAAAAGGAATTCCATATAGTGATTTAGAAAAAGTATGGTATTATTCTTATACAACATTAGAAAATAATTATTACAATGGTAAGATAGATTTAGAACGTGAAAATCCAATGGCAGGTTTTGGATTAGGTTTATCAGTAAGTAGATCAATAATTAAATTTTTAGGTGGGGATATAAAATTAATGTCAATGGAAGGTTATGGTACAGATGTTTATATTTCAATTCCAAAAGAAATCTAAATTATACATTAATTGGTATACTCAATTTTTGCTATTATTCATTTACAATGCAAAAATAGATAGTATTTCTAAAGAAAAAAAATACGTTTACGGGAAAAACATTGCACTTTTTGCTTTCCAAATAAAAATTGATTTATATACTAATTTATTAAAAAAAATGATTATATAATGATCATTTCTATTGAAGGTAATATTGGTTCTGGCAAGTCTACTATACTAAATTTATTAAGAGAAAAATATAAAGAAAATCAACATATTATTTTTGTCGACGAACCTGTTTCAGAATGGAACAACATAAAAGACGGTGAAAAATCAATATTAGAACTATTTTATGGTGATAAGGACAAATACTCTTTTACTTTTCAAATTTTAGCATACATAACTAGATTGAGAAAACTCTTACAAGTTTTAGAAAATAGTGATAAAGATAATATAATTATTTGTGAAAGATCAATTTATACAGATAAATATGTTTTTGCTAAAATGTTATATCAACAAGGACATATTAAAGAAATTGAATGGCAAACTTATAATTATTGGTTTGATACTTTCAAAAAACAAACTTTACCAAATACAATTATTTATGTAAAAACAGACCCTTTAATCTGTTCTAACAGAATCAAGAAAAGAAATAGAATTGGAGAAGATTCTATTGCAATTGAGTACTTAAATCATTGTCATGAATTACACGAAGAATGGTTAAGAGAAAGTAAAATTAATATAATAACTGTTAATGGAAATATCGAATTAAAAGATAATAATAAAAATGAATATCTCAAAAATATTGGTATGATAAATCTTTAGTAATAATACTATAAAAAAATTAATAATATAATCTATTTATTATTAATGGAAATAAAATCTTTGAATAAAGAACTTTACTTTAAAATTGGTCTTAGCCTTATATTATTATGTGTTATCTTATTGTGTATTGATACTAATTTTGAATTTTTTGGTAATTATAAAGCTGCATGTAATACTTTACCAAGAGCTATCGCTAATGCTTTAAATGAAAGAAAAATGAAAAAAGTTGATGATGATTCTTGGGATTATTATTTACCTTGTGGATATACAAGATGTGAATCAAATGTTAAAGTTTTTCAAAATGAAAAATCAGGAAAAAAATTATTTATGATCGATGGTTGTGACTGGATTGCATCTAAGGTTGCTTTATGGAATTTAATTAAAGAAGAATATGGGAAATATGCTCATTTTGTAATGCCTGAAACATTTGTTTTGTCAAGTAGCAAAGATAAAAAAGAATTTAAAAAATTTTACCAAAAGAAAAAAGCTAAAAATCCTAATTGTAAGTTTATTCTTAAAAATTTTAGACAAAGACAAGAAGGATTAAGACTTTCCAATAATATGGAAGAAATTTTTAAATCAGTTGGAGATGGATTTAAGTTAGTCCAAGACTTTTTAGAAAATCCATTTATTATCTCAGGAAGAAAAGTTAACTTAAGATACTATTTACTTATTTCTTGTTTCAAAGGTGAAATTAAAGGATGGATATTTAGGGATGGTTTTGTTTATTATACACCAAAAACATTTATCAAAAATAGTATGGACTTTCAAAGAACTATAACTACTGGATATATTGACAGAAAAGTTTATGAAGAAAATCCATTAACTCTTAAAGATTTTAGAAAACATATTGGTACTGAAAAAAGTAAAATTTTTGATACTGAAGTTAGAAAAAAAATGCATGCTGTAATGAAATCACTTTCCAAACAAATTTGTTCTAATAAATCTTTAGATCACCATCTTAAATTTCAAATATTTGGAGCTGATATTGCTCCAGATGAAAATTTAAAATGTACTTTAATGGAAATTAATAAAGGTCCTGATATTGGATTTAAAGATGAAAGAGATGGTACAGTTAAAAAGAATATGATTAGAGATGCTTTAAATGTAATAGATCCAATAGATGAAAATGTAACACATGAATTTGAGAGAATTTACTAAATTTTTTTTTAAGTAAAATATTTTCTCTTATATAATAATGTTATCTACAGATTTGGATAAAGACTTTGTTCAATGTAATAATTGTTCTGGGTGGGGTTTAGTTAAAATGCAACCAATATTATGCGATTGTGATTATACCTTTTGTATGAAATGTGAAAACAATCAAGGATTTAAAGTAAAACCTTATGAAACTTGTGATATTTGTTTTGGTAGTGGTACAGTTGAAAATAAAAAAAAAACAAATAAACTTCAAAACGATTAATATATATTATTAAGTTAATAATTAAAAAAAAAATCTAATTTATTAATAATGATTAATAAATTAGATAAATATGAAGACGATTATTTACAAGAGAGTATATTAGATTTAAAATTATTTTTTCCTATTTCAGATTTATTACTTGAACCTTTACATAAAATTAATCTGAAACCTAATCATGTTACATTATTATCTGCCATATCAAGTCTTTTTGGAATATTTCTGTATTATAAAAATAAAATTACTTTTGCTATATTTTTTTATTTATTAGGTTATCTTTTTGATTGCATTGATGGCAGAATGGCAAGAAAATACGACCAAGGAAGTATATTAGGTATGATATTAGATACTGTAACTGATAATTTAACTGCTTTACCATTATTTATCTTATTTTTTTACAAAACTTTTGTATCAGTTAAAGAACATGGAATTATACACTGTAGATTTTTTTACCTAATTTTATTATTTGTAATTACATACTTTTTCACTGCAGTTTTTGGTGTAAATGAAGCAATTGATAGTTATCTAAAATATAAAGATGATAATTTTCCAAAATTTAAGAAAAAAGAAATAGAAAAAGAAAATTGGCATAAAACTCTTTTTGGAAAGCTATTTTTATTTATATATAAACAATCATATAATTCTTATAGAAATATCTATAAAAATCCAATAAATGAAAAAAATTTTGATAAAATAAAAAAACATCTTTACCGATTAAAAGAAATTGGACCTGGCAATTATAATATTTTTATTGTAATCTTAATGATCATTTTTTAAATTTTGTCTAATTTACTACCTGTTGAACCAAAACCACCCTCTCCTCGAGCTGTTTCAGTTAATTCTTTAACAATAACTAATTTTAATGGTGATAAATCTGGTGAACATATTTGAAATAGACGAGTTCCCATCTCAACTTTGTAATTATCTGCACCTTCAAATGGAATATGTCTTACTTTAGCCATTATATCTCCTCGATAATCCTTATCAATTATTCCAACACTATTTGCCATAATTAATGGTGTTTTTGAGATACTTGACCTGGGATAAAGATAATATGGATAGTAGTTGTTATCATTTGTATTTGTCATCTGACACTTAATTTTAAAATTCAATGTTCCTATTTTATTTGCTCCTATCTCGACATCTTCAATTGCAATTAAATCAATACCACTATCACTTGATTCTTTTGATGCTAGAGTATTGTAATATTGTTTTACTTCTTCAGATACTGAATTATCTACTTTTAGTTCTAATACGTACATTACTAATTTAATTATTAATGTATATATTATTATATCAATTTTTCCCGTAAACACATTTGTGAAACAAAAAAGTTTATATTACTATGTAAATAATTAATTTATATCATAAATAATGGTGGTTGTTTATAAGTTTTAGGTTCAATAGTATCAATCATATTTTGAATTAATTTACTTAAATTATTGTTAACTTTTGTTCTAATTTTTAAAATAGTATTATCTTTGGATTTTACTTGATCTTTCAAATCATTTATCTCTTCATTTTTTTCTTTTTCTAAATTTTCAAATAAGTCATCAAATTCCATTTTAGCTTTTTTTCTGGCAATTACGTATTCCATTGTAAGTTTAGCTATTTCTTTTGTTTTTTCTTTATCCATTTTTACGATCTTTTCATCTAATTGTTGAATAACTATATTTAAATCTTTATTAGCTTCTTTAGCTTCTAATAATTCTTTTTCAAGATCTTTATTAGATTCTTGTAATGCTATAATAGAATCTTGTAATTTACCATTATCATCTTTTATTTCTAATCTTGATAGTTCTAATTTAAGCTTGTCTTGTTCCAATTTTTCCTTTTCTGATTGTAATTGCATATTCATATATTCTTTACTTGTAATTGTTTTATTCATAGAAATTAATAATTGTTCTAGTGTATATTGAGCTCTTATCAATTTATCAATTTCTTTATTTTGTTCTTCAATTTTAACTCTATCCGATTCTAATTGTCTTCTAAGATCTTCTTTTTCTTCTTCCTGTTTTCTAATTTGATCTTCTAATTCTGCAATTTTTTGTTCATGAGTTGACTTTAAATATTCTATATCTTGATCTGATTGTATTCTTATAGATGCAATCTCTTCATCTTTTTCTTTAATTTTTTGTCCATAAGTTAAATTTAAATCTTCAATCACTTCATCTCTTTCTAAAATCATTTCACTTCCAGCTTTTGCTAATTCCCTTATCAAACGATTTTTTTCTTCAGCTTTTTCAGTTTTTTCTTTAGCAAGTCTAATTTCATTCCTCAGTTGTGTTTCTAATTGATCTTTTTCTATTTCTACTGCTCCTATTCTATTATCTGCATCCCTTTTAATTTGGTCAATCTCTTGTCTTTGTTGTACTTGTAAATCATTTATTTGCGTTTGTGAAGCATCTTGTTGTCTTCGAAAAGAATCTTGTTGTATTTGAAAAGAATCTTGTTGTGTTTGTAGGTCTGTAGTTAATTGTTCTATAGTAGCTTTTTGTTTATCATTTTCTTTATATTCTTCATATAGTTCATCCTTTAAATCTTCTATAAACGCTAATTTACCATATGATTTTAAAAAATCAATACGTGTTTTAATAATAGAATTATATACTGCTTCAGCATCTTGAAAAGCAACTATAGCTGATTGTACACCAAAAAATCTAGCTGGTAATTTGCTAGCTATTAAATCTAAATGAGGTCTAGCATGTTCAGGAACATCAATATATTGTCTTGCTTTTATAAAATTAAAATAGCTTTCTATTCTATTTTCTAATTTTCCGTAAAAACCTTCACTATTTTTAGGATTACTTTTTAAAATTACTTCATCATCACATTCAGCAATATCTTCAAGTATTTCCATAAAATTTCCTTCTGTCATGTCTTTATTAAATAAACATTTTGTTTCTCCTTCTTCTAAACGACTTTCGTATTCTGCAGAAGGTTGCATCATACCGCCTTCTAATTCAGTTTTTAAATTTAAATATTTTTTTTTATATTTCAAATATTTTAAATGATATGACATTTGTATATATGTTATATCATAAAAAAAATTATTAAATATTTAATTTAATTATCTGACTAAAACTGCAGGTGCAGGTGTAACTATTCTGTTTCTGAAAAAGTCAGTTAATCTATTAATAGCATCATTTACTCTTTTTTGTTGATTTCTTAATTTTTCATTTTCTTGTTCTAATTGTTTAATTTCACCTTGAGATTTTTGATTGTTGGAATCAGTTTGGAATGCTTTACTTAATCTTTCTTTTTTTAATTCCATGACTTCTTCTTTAGCTTGTTTAATTTCACTTTTAGATTTTTGATTGTTGGAATCAGTTTGGAATGCTTTACTTAATCTTTCTTGTTTTAATTCCATGACTTCTTGTCTATATTCATATGTTAATTTTATTAATTCATCTATTTCATTTTGTTGAAATTTACCGTCTTCAATATAATATTGTACTGTATTAATTAACTCAGAAACTTCTTTTTGTGTTTCTCTGTTCTCCATCTCTGCTAATTGCTTTATTTTTACCAATTCAGCTTTAACTTGTTCTGGAGATGTAATTTTTCTTTCAGTTATTCCATTAAAAAGACCTATTATTTTGTTATGAAGTCGAATAGTTGATGTTTCTCTAGGTGACAATCTTCTAGATGATTGTGCTCTCATACCACCTTCAACTTCAGATTTTAAACTTAAATATTTATTTTTATATTTAAGGTATTTTTGATAATAAGTATCAGACATTATATATAAATATAGAAATAAATATAAAATTTTAAATTAAATATTTATTTATATTAAATAAATTTATATTAAATAAATTTATCTAGAAAATAATAAGTTATTATTTGGAGCTGTTCTAACTTTAAAACCAAAATAATTAATTAATCTACTAACTATATCTAAAACCTCTTGTTTCTTTTTGTTTGATTCATCACTAGATTTTTGTAATTCGGCATTTTTAGCTTTTAAGTCATCAATTTCTTTTTTTAATGCAGCATTATTAGTAGGACTTGATGATGTTGCTCTTTTACCTGATAAAGGTTCTTGACTAGGTGAAGGATTTGAACTAGATGGAAGAGGTACAAATTTGCTAACTGAACTTAATAAATCAGATGCAAATCCAGTAACTTGTCCTTTGGTAAAATCAGATGCATTATATAATTTTGGATTATAACTAGCTTTGTAATCTTCTTTATTTAACATATAATTTTTTTTTTCTTCTAAATCACCCTGATATGTTTGTGTTAAAAAATTATTAGCATCACAATGTTTTTCAGTTTTTACACAATAACCAGCATTTTTAGAGTCAGTTCCACATAAGATAGGGTTTTGGGAAGCACATACTGTACCATATGGTCCTGTTTCCCTTTGAGTATCCATGTTTTCTTTAGGGATTTTATCAGTTGGGAGTGTAGTGAAATCAGACCTAGGATTTGGATCAACAAATTTTCTTCCTGTTGGCTCTCTAATTTGCATTCCACCAGTTTGATTAGATTCTAAACTATTTTTAAGTTCCAAATACTTGTTTTTATATTTGAGGTATTTTTGATAATAAGTATCAGACATTATTATATATATAAATATAGAAATAAATATTGAAAATGTAAAATTTTTTTAAATATTTTTATCAATTAATGGAATATAAAACTGAACATAAAATAATGGTTATTGATACGGAATATGATACTAACCCAAAACGAATGTTAGCTTTATCTTACCTTATTTGTAAAAATGATATTGTTCAAGAAAAAATTAAATATGTAAAATATTTGCCAGATGTATTTAAAGTTGATGAAAATGGTGAAGCATTTAAATATCATAAGTTAACCAATAAATTTTTAGAAAAAGAAGGTGAATCAATTAATTCTATAATGACTGAATTTGAAAAAGATTTAGAAGGAATAGAAATGATAATTGGTCAAAATATTATTTCAGCGGATATTAATATTATAAGAAAAGAGTCTATTGGAACATTTAGCTGGTATGAATCTTTACGAAATAAATTAAAAAATATTCCAATTTATGATACAATGATATCATTTAGGGATAAAAATCCAGGAGAAAGGTCATCATTAGATAATATATATAAATATTTATTCAATGAAGAAATGGAAAATCACCATAATGCTTTGGATGATTGTAGAAATACTTTAAAATGTTATCAAAAGATGGTAGAGAATAATTATAATTTTGAGAGACAAATATTTAAATTTAATGAAGATACAATTGATGAATTAATGAAACCATTAAAAAAATGTGATATGTGTGAGGCTAAAATTCCCGAAGGAAATAATATTTATAAGTTTATTAATAAATTTAATTTGTTAGCTATTGAAGGAAAACAATATTCAATATGTAACAATAAATTAAAAGAAAATCAAATTATATGTAAAAAATGTTATGGTAATTTAGAATTATTGATATTAAATGATAAAAATGATATGATAAATTTGGTGAAATTAAAAAATTATGATTCATACAGTAAAGATTTTTTTGAAGTAGAAGGTGATGAAGCTACAACAATTTACTTAAAATCCCAATATAAAGATAAAGAAGAAATAAAAAAATTAGGAGGTAAATGGGATAGTAGGAAAAAATCATGGTACTTTAGTTACACGATAAAAACTAAAAGTAAATTAAATGATTTTTCAAAATGGATTGAAAAAAATGAAATAGTATAAAATTAATTATCAAAAGAAATTCCAAATTTCATTTAAAATATAAAGAGTGCATAAAATAGTTAAATAGGAAAATAACTTATAATAATGTCATTTTCTTTGCAAAATTATCAGCAATTTAAAAATTTTTTTTCACCTATATTCCATAAATTTATTTTTAAAATTTATTTTTAAAATTTATTCTTATTAAGTTAATTTAAATAAAGTTTTTAATAAAGAATAATAAAATAGCAAAAACAAGACCTCTTAAAATTAAAGAAGGAATAGGTGATTCAATATTTGCTAAACCAGGAATATATATATAAAATAATTTGTTAATTTTTTTATGAGCTAATAATGAAAATAAAAGAATAGTAATAAGATATTCTTTAGAATTAACAATTAATGATTTAAATAAGGATTTTTTTTCCTTAGGTTCTTGGACTTCATCAATAACAATAGGCATTCTGGGTTGTTGAATTGTATGTTGAGTTGGTTGTTGAAGTGTATGTTGAATTGGTTGTTGAATAACTGGTAATGGTTGATACTGAGGTACTTGTTGTTGTTGAAAATATTGAGA
>MDSY01033181.1_pt1 | contig 12295 bp, 11 predicted proteins | sample 811131 | NCBI WGS metagenome assembly MDSY01 (sample SAMN05326643, study PRJNA326480) | marine metagenome | isolation source: seawater | place: Atlantic Ocean: South West | collected 2010
ACAACAACAAAAACAGCCAAAAACAACAGAAGTCATGACATCATCATCATCAAAAGCGGTAAAAACGACGAGGAAAAGTGAGGAGACGAATAGAAGACGAATGTCTTCTTCTCCTTCTTCGCGCGATGATAATGATGATGACGACAACACGCAGTTATTGAATGCTAAATACGGTGAAAATATATACACCGGAGCGTTCTCGAAAACCGTGAAACGAGTAAAAATGCTCTCCTTGGGCTCCTTAGGGGCAACCGTCTTCGGCTGTCCTTTACTCATAGAACTGTCCTCCGGGGCGAGCTTAGATATGTCCTCGAAAATCGTATTAGCCGGAAGTATGAGCAGCATCGGCCTGTTTACCACGGTTATGTTGCAATGGTTCGTCAATCCGTACGTTCGACGGTTATGGGTCGACTCCGAGACGAAAACAAAAGTCACCGCGGAGAAGACGAGTTTGTTGTTGCAAACGTATTACGCCAAATTCGAGCTGAAAGATATGGGAGTGTGCGAATCGAGTCACCCGCTGGTCACGTGGGAGGCGAACGGAGAGAAATTTTACGTGGAACCTGCGTCGACGTCGGAAGAGACGTATAAGTTGTTGGAATTGCAACGGTTTGAACCGGACACGTCGAAAGATGCGCCGATGGGATACGACGACGACGAAGATGACGACGACGGACGCGAGAAGAATAAAAATACCTAGAAGAGAAGTCGGTTTTGAAACAAGTACCTGTAGTTTGTATAGTTAGTAATAAGAGAATGATTATAAATACACGCATAGCAGCAGATGACAGATAACAATAATACAACATCTATATTATATTTCTATGCCTTGCTTATAAATCCTCTTCAACTCTCGCATCGCGTCTCTTCGTTGCCTCTCCAACGTCGCTTGCACGACTCCTAACTCGCTTCTCAGCGCTATCGCGTCGGTACTCGGCGACGTTCGCAACTCGCCTAAAACTTCCTCCACTCCAGCTAACGACTTCTCCGTACCTTTCTCTGCTTTGCTCAACGAACTTCCCAACGCTTTTAACTTTGCTACGCCTGAATTCATCTCCGCGATTGCGAGTTGAGTCTCTTGGGAAAATCCCTTCAACGCGACGTCCGCGGACGCCGCGCCGTCTTTCAACGTCTGCGCTCTTCTCGTCAACTTTGCAAACGCTTGCTCCTCGGACTCAAATCTACCAATTGTGCTTCTCCATAATAAGCGTCTGGTTGGTGGTAACGCGAGTAAAACTACAGATCCACCCGCGATTGCGCTCGCCGTCGGATACGACTCTATGACTTCTTTAATCTGTTGCGTGAACGATTTAAAAAACAAATCTTCCTTCTTCTTCATCTCTTCCGCTATTTCACTCGCTTTCAATTCAGCTTCCATTTTCATTTCAGTCGAACTCTCTCGACACACGTCTATGGTTTTCCCTATTTGGAACGATATGGAGTGTAAACTCTCGTCCATTGATTTTGAGATTTTGTTGGTTTTCTGTTCCACTTTTTCTTGCGTTTGCACCACCGAGTCGCTGATGTTTTTCATAAACTCTTTTGGCATCGTCATCATTATTTTAAGGAGAAGAGAAGGAGAAGTTTAGAAGATGACGATGATGATAACAAAGACGACGACGAGAAGGAGGAGGAGGAGGATCAAAAACGACTTTCACGTCCGTCGTGTCTTATTGTAGGAGAGTACTAGCTCTAGTGGTAAGAAAGTTTTGAAGAAGACGAAGAAGAAGATTATTTTTTTCAGTCTGTTTGGACTGCCCTTTTTTTGGTTGTTGCAGGATTTGCTATAAACATCCTCAAAACAAGAAAGAGAGAGCGCGAGAGAGAACAACAGTAAAGCACTTTTGCGTGATATATATATACGTATATATAGTGCAAAACAATAATGGTCGATGACGACGTGATGCCTCCGAGAGGAAGTCAGTTTAGAAGAAAAAGCAAAGGAGATGATGATGGTGGCGGCTTTCGTGCTGGTGGGAAAAATGATGGAAAGAAATTTTCAAACAACAACAAAGAGACGTACGACCGAAACGGCAGAAAGCAAAAGAAGAAACACAAAGGAGGGAAGAACACGTCGTTATCTTTAGAGGCGTTCGCCAGAGCTGGGAAATCTACGTACGATAAGAGAGAGGTTTTAAAAAAACGAAGAGCGGAGATGGCGGCAAAAATAAACAAGTTTCGTAAGGTGGTAAAAAAAGCGGGAGAGTTTGTGGCGCCGACGAAAGGTTTCGATCCGGAAGAGTACGCCAGGAAACTGACGAAAATGGAAGATCCCGTCGGAGATAAAGCGTTCGTGGAGAGAGAGGAGATGGAGGAGTACGTTGGGAAGAAAGTTTTACGAGGAGGATATGACGACGACGACGACAGAAAAAAAGTACTCGAAGAGAGCGAAGAAGAAAAAGAGGACGACGACGCGCCTCCGGAAGAACGCCAAGGCGTTTCCGAGAAAGGTAAGCACAACAAAAAGAAAGAACGACCGCGAACGGCGCACGAGTGGAAAATGCTCAAAGCGCAACCGGAACGAGACCGCATTCAAAAGGAAAGAGAGGAAAAGGAGAAAAAATTCCAAGAGGCGCAAAAAATACGAGACTCGAGGCGAAAAGAGCGAGGGAAGTTGAGGCACTCCATGATGAAGGTGAATAAAAAAGGTCAGCCTCTGATGAGGAACAGAATCGATGCCATCTTAGCCAAGTTAGAGAAGAAGTAGTTTTAATTTAAGTCATTCATTTTAGCTTTAGCGCGTTTATAGTAGAAAAAACTTTTATAGTTTAAAAGCTTTTGGTTCACGAGAGCCCAAAAAAAGCTCCTCCTCTTTGGTTTGTTTGCTCAGTTTTTTTTTGGGAGATCTTTATTGGAGATATACCAGTCAGGATATACTTTTATCAGCAGAAAAACCAATCGCGCGCGCGCGCACACACTTCATAAATCTGCATCATCTTCATCACCGTCCGAGAAAAATGAGCGCTGCGATCGCGTCAACCACCACTTTCGCGTCGTTTTTTGCGACGACCACCAGAAAAGTTCACAGATCGACGACCAGCAAACGAGGATCATCTTCCTGTGTCGTGTCGTCGTCGTCCGAATTTTCTCCGATTGGAGAAAAAGACGACGACGACGTAAATAACAATAACAATAACAATAACAATAATGTATCATCGAGTAGAAGAGCGGCGATTGTGAGCGGGTTCTCGGCTGTGCTCGCAGTTTCTGCCTCTACTTCCCCTGCTGCTTTTGCCGCGGATAAAGACGAGGAGAAGAAGAAGAAAGTCGTCGCAGTTCCGTACACTCCGTACGTCCCGCAAAGCGAATCGAGCGAAGAGATGTTGGAAGTGGCGAAGCAGTTGAAAGATGCCGGAGCGCGATTGTACGGTGCGTTTTGGTGCGAGAACTGCAACAAACAAAAAGAAACGTTAGGTAAAGAGGCGATGGAGATGATAGAGTACGTGGAGTGCTTCCCGGATGGGGTGTACCAAAATGCACCAGACGGAAGAGCGGACGTGACGAAACCGGCGGAGTTTTGCGGGCCGTACTCCGAATCGTGGCCGATGTGGGTTTTGCCGTCGCCGTCGACGCCAGAAACGCCGGAGATTGGAGTGCAAGGTAAAGTTTTGAAAGCAAAGGAATTGAAGAAGTTGGTGAAAGAGGCAGGCGGTGAGAAGGTTGACTTGGTGAAGTATTTCACGACGCTCGAAGTCAAGTAATGTACACAGCAACGCTATTATTCTTTTAAAACAAAACGTCTTCTATTCTATATATGCTTACCTAGGTACAACTAGCTAACTATCGTCATCAATATCATCGCGCGTTCGTCCTTTTTGCCTCTCTTAGCTCGTCTATTTCTTTGTACGCAGCTTCCCAATCGATCTCTTCGGGTGCTAATTGTTTCGTTGGAGACGTTTTCGGTTTCGCGTCAATATTATTATTCTTACGACCAGCTCGCATCAACTCGTTCGCTTTCTTTGAAACCTCTAACTTTTTCACCTGCTCTTCTAATCGTTTTTCTAACTTACTAATCCGTTTATTTTGTTCGCGAATGACGTGATGCGATTCTCTGTTCTCTTCGACGACGCGTTTGGTCTCCCTCGCCGATACCATCGCCGCTCGTTCGGCTTGTCGTATTCTCTCGTTCAAATGTGCCTTTTCTGCGTTCTTCTCGAACATTTCGGACATTTTCACGCTCAAACTGTCGCACTCTTTCTCTAGCAGTTTCACTGATTTCTGTAAAAGTTTCACTTGCTGCTCAAACTGATTCGAGCGCGCCTGTTCATCCATCAACAGCAGTTTCTGTTCCTCGATTATTTTTTGCATGAACTCGACTTTTCTCGTCTCTTTTTTCCTACTCTCTCTCAATTTCTGTTTTAACTTTGATGTTGCTGTCGTCGCAGTCGTTCCTCCTCCTACTCTCTCGTTTTTTATGATGATGTTACCCTCGTCGCTGTCCGTGTCGTTCATGTCATCATCATCATCATCATCTTCCTCTCTCGTCGTCCTCACCGAATTTTTTATTTTCCCCTCCTCGTCCAGGGAGTCCTTTTTAGTATCGATGATGATGTCGTTCATCCACGAACGAGGCAGGAACTTGGACGCAAACTGTCTGTCTCTCGCTTTTGTCGTCGTCGTCTGAATCGTCGTCGTCATTTTATTTTCTCTAATATTCTTCTTCTTCGGTCGTCGTCTTCATTCGTTGTTGTTTGCGTGGAGTTTTTGTGTAAAAGTCAACTGTTTTAAAAATTTGTCAAAAGAAGAACAAAACCAAAACTATTCCCACACTCTTCACTCAATCCGTCGGGCTGCTGCTGCTGCTGCTTCCAATACATGAAAAGCCTGCTGTTCAAGTACGGCAGACGAAAAAACGGGAGCAGCAGTATATCACCGATGGCCACGATGTACAGGTCCTCGCATCAGCATCATCATCATTCGTACAACAACAACAAACCGTCGTCGTCGTTTTCGTCGTCGTCGTCGTTGTTCATCTTGCTCAAGAAAAACAGATATTGCCGTCGCCTAATTGTTCTGTTCATTTTGTATGTGTTCATGCAAACGTTCGTATTCTTGAAGACGTGGTTTCCCGGGGACCCGACGCTGAGAAGAATATCCGAGAGTTCGTTGAAGCTGATGTTCAGTCGAAGCGGGTTTTCGTTCGGGACTTCTCGAGTCTTCTCGAAGAGATATTCCTCTTTGAAAGGAGGAGAGGGAGAAGTGAAATTGAGAAATCCAAAGGAAACGAGACAGACGAAGAAACAGTACGTGGTGCAAGGACAAATTCCAGACCGACCGACGTGGGGGGAAGATTTTGACATTCACAAATACGTGAAAGATATCAGGTTAGGAGAGAAAGGAGGAGGAGAAGAAGAAGGGTATAAGCAACTGCAGTGTTTCTTCACCGTGGACGCGAACGAACCGAAAGTAGTGTTGTACGACGACGGCCGCACGCATGTAGTACACTTAGGAGTAGGAAATACGGGGATAAATATGAACGAGTTGACGTGTGAACACTTTCGAGCGACGACGAGCGTGGGAAACGACGATAGAATAGAAGAAACGTGGAGTATAGAATCAGAAGGGGAGAACGTCGGCAAACTCGCCATCGTGTCTTCGGCGACAAACGTGGAAATGTTGAGCGAGTATCATCGAACTTTGCTCAATCACTTGGAGTACGCAAAATCGCACAAGTACGCCAATTACCTTTCATTAGTAAAACAGAAAACCTTAGAAGGACGGTCGGGGAAGTTTGCAAAGCACTTAGCGATGGGTGCGTTGATCTCAACGGGAGATTTTGATACCGTTTGTCACGTAGATTTAGATGCCTGGTTTGCAAGTTGGGCACCGCTTTCATACTACGCGAAAGCGTGGCCGAGAGATAAGGATCTGCTGTTTGGAGATACCGATCAAATATGGATCAACTCTGGTTTAATGATTGCCCGAACGACGACGTGGAGCGCGCAGTTTTTCGAAAAGGTGATGAACGCCGTGCACAGTGTAAGTGCACAAAACGACGAAAAGATTGGTTTTAAAAGAGACCAACCGGCCGTGTGGCATGTTTTAGCCGAAGGATGGAGAGAAGAAGGTAGAATGCCGTATAAAGGCACGGAGTGTGAGAGTTGGAACCAGTGTAACCCGGACGAAAATCCTGTGGAGTGTTGGCACTGGTGTCATTGGGATGCGTTGCAGAGAATCAAAGGATGGACCGGTTTGACTTCTCTGAACGCGTTGCCAAATATCCACTTGGTCCCTATCGATGTGTACCCACAAATGCACCGCATGTGCATTCGGTCGTGCTATTCAGTCGCCGCGAGAGCAGCGATGGGCATTTGCTCGGGAATTACACGAGGCTCGGCGATGTGCTTGCCGAAAGACGTGGACAAGATGAGTTTGTGCGACGGGAAAGGGTGCTTGGAGCAAATGGAATCCAACGGCGGGGCGTGGTTGAAGCATACAGGGCATCAACACTGGAGAGACGTTCTGCCGAGTTGCGTGCCAAGAAATAGGAAAGAAGCTGATTTAGAACAGAAGAATCCGCTCGCTTTGTGTTCGAAATCTTCTTAATTGTGTTGTTAGTATGAAGGACTTATAGATTATTATATAAATGACTTATTAGAGCGTTATTAAAAGATGAATTTATTAGCTATTCTACATTTTTGCGTGCTCGCGCGTCGCCGCCTTTCGGATGAAATCCGGAACTGCGCAACGACGTTGAGTCACCCCTACCTAATATCACCGCGACTGGTGCGCTACCTTTTCGAGTCGGTGACAAAGGAGCTAACAAAACGTCTCCGTTGCTCATCTCGCCGTTTTCCATCTCCTTCATCCTATCCAACTCGCTCGCAAACTCGTCCCCTATGGATTTTTCCGCCAACTTGATCTCCTCTCCTTCCTCGGGTATCCCACCCGGTCTCGCCGTGCTAAAACACTGAGGTCCTATGTCTACACCTCCTACTTTTGCTCCTAAAACTTCGTTGTATATCGCTACTATCCTCTGCGTCACGAGCACCGTCACGACTAAACCGAACACGTAAAACAACAACTCCACGTGCGAGGCTTTCGAACCGTTCGCTGCTTTACGCCCCGTCACTCCCAAGTACACGTACACAAAACTCGCTGGAACTATTCCAGCGTAGGTGCACCAACAGTACGGCCAAAACGGAACAGCGGTTAACCCGAGTAAGTACGACATCACAGTATACGGCGAAAACGGCGAGAGACGTAAGAGCAAAACGATTTGCCTCGAGTCTCTGACAACCGCTTGATCGAGAATTTGAAACCTACCGCCCTCTGTAATAAATAACTTCTCTATCAACGGTCTTGCCGCGTATCTCGCGATGAAGAAGGAAATAACACCGCCTGTACCCGCGGATAAAACAATTAAAATAGTACCAAAGCCAGCACCAAAAATCACCCCGGCGGCAACGCACGTCGCCGAAGCCGCTCCGGGAATGACCGCGAATGAGGTCACGACCGCGTTAAAGATGAAGAAGTTTACCGGGTTACTAATCTTTGGTATCACGTCGTCTTTCAACGACAGATTTCTCGACCCGTGCATGACTAATAAGACGGCTATTAAGAGGACGCCGAGTAACGCGATGCCTCTCACCCACAATTCGATTGGGATTTTCGATTTCCTCCTCTCGGAAAGAGACCCGTCCAGTAAGACGTTATTCGTCATCGCTTGACTGTTCGGAGTCATCGGTGACCGAGGCGTTTTCGGTGGTACCGGCATCTCTCTCTCTCCCTCTTCCTCCCCTTTCGTATAAGGAGAAGAAAGAGCCTTCTTCTTGGGGAGGGGGAGAGGGAGGGAAAAAACTGAGGAAAAAAGAACAAAAGAAGGGAGGAGAGCCAAAAGTGGTTCTGAAACCTGATTTTTCGCTTTATTTTCTCGCTCGCCCAAATCGTCTCTCATCGTCGCGTCAAAGTTTTGTTGTCTGCGCGAAAGGAGGGAGCACACACCCAACAACACGCCGCTTTATATGCACCAAATTTTATCATCAACATCACCATCTATCCTCCACGGACGACAACGCAGACAGACAACTTCATCGAATACATCCACCAACAACATCAACGGGCCTCGTCTTTCCTCCTCCTCCTCCTCCTCCTCTTTTCTTCGTAACGACAACGTCGACAACAAATTCAAACTCGTAAAAAAAATGCAACGAACGTTCTTCTCTCGAAGTAGAAGAAATCTGCTTTGCCCTTCCTCGTCATCGTCTTCTCCTTGGACGATTGGAATGCTCTCATCAACACTCAACGGCACCGTTGGTTTCGGAGGAAGAAGCGAGAGTCGGAATGGTGCAGTCGCCATGGCGGCGAGACAGCATTCGAGCGAGAGGAGCAGGAGTCGATCACCTTCAACTACTTTTTTCTCAAAACAGCACCAACCGCAGCGCCGGCTTTCCTTAACGTCATCTTCCTCTTCACCGTTAACAAAAACAACAACTAGAGCGATTTCTACTTCCAGCGAGAGCATGCAAGATTACGATTCGAGTTCTATTCAAGTCTTGGAAGGGTTAGAACCTGTACGCAAACGTCCCGGGATGTATATCGGTAACACCTCCACGAAAGGTTTGCACCATTTAGTCTGGGAAATATTAGATAACGGCGTGGATGAGATTCAAGCAAATCACGCGAGTAATGTCCAGCTGACGTTGGAGAAAACAGGACACGTCGTCGTAACTGATAATGGTCGCGGGATTCCAGTTGAGATTCACCCAAAAACTGGCAAGTCAAGTTTGGAAACAGTGTTGACGATATTACACGCCGGCGGTAAGTTTGGCGGAGCCGAGTCGGGATATTCCGTGAGTGGCGGCCTGCACGGCGTGGGCGTTTCAGTCGTGAACGCTCTATCGGAAGAGTTAGAAGTGACGGTTTGGAGAGGCGACAAGGAATATTTCCAAACGTTTTCGAGAGGGAAGACAACTTCGGAGCTACAAGTCTCTGAGAGAAAGGCAAAAGATGGGAATCCGAAAACCGGGACGCGAGTGCGATTTAAGCCCGATAACATGATTTTCCAAAAAGTGCAAGAGTTTGATCCAAACATTATTCGCGCAAGAATGAAAGAACTAGCTTTTTTGAACTCGAATGCCGAGCTTCGCTTTACGAGCGTGGATAGCAAAACCAAGGAAATGAAAGAAGACGTGTTGAAATACCCGAACGGCTTGACAGATTACATCGTAGATTTGAACAGCGATAAAAATGCAATCCACGAACCGATTACGTTGAAAACAGAGCACGAAGGAGTTAAAGTTGAGTTATGTTTGCAGTGGACGCACGATGATTACTCGGATACGATTTTAGGCTACGCAAACTCGATTCGGACCATCGACGGTGGATCTCACATCGACGGTTTGAAATTTTCGTTGACGCGTGCTTTCAACACTGCGGCAAGAAAAGCGAAGTTGTTGAAAGCAGAAGATACTAATTTAGGAGGCGATCACATTCGCGAAGGTTTGTCAGCCGTCATTGCCGTGTGGGTGCCACAACCCGAGTTTGAAGGTCAAACGAAAACTCGTCTTGGAAATTCCGAAGCGCGGAAAGCCGTCGAAGCTATGATTTCAGAAAAGTTCACGGAATACCTCGAGTTTCATCCCGAGGTTTTATCCTCCGTTTTCAAAAAAGCACAAGCCGCGCTCAAAGCTTCCGAGGCGGCTAAACGAGCGCGAGATTTAGTGCGCAGGAAATCCGTGTTGCGATCGTCTTCGTTGCCAGGTAAACTTTCCGATTGCGCGAACTCAAACGCCGACGAAACTGAGATTTTTCTCGTCGAAGGTGACTCCGCCGGTGGATCGTGCAAACAAGGACGAGATCGCGCGTTTCAAGCGGTGTTGCCGTTGCGTGGTAAGATTTTGAACGTCGAACGTAAAGACGAACAGGCTATGTATAAGAACACGGAAATTCAATCGATGGTGACCGCGCTCGGTCTCGGCGTCATGGGTGAAGATTTCAATGTGAATAACTTGCGATACTCAAAAATAATCATCTTAACCGATGCCGATGTTGATGGTGCGCACATTCGAACGCTTTTATTGACCTTTTTATATCGATATCAAAAAGCGCTGTTCGAACAAGGACACATCTACGTTGCCGTGCCTCCACTTTATAAAGTCGAGTCGGGAAAGAAAAATGTGAAGTATTGCTACGACGAATTAGAGCTCAAGAAACACTTAGATACATTAGGAGATAATCAACCAAAGAATTTGCAGCGATTTAAAGGTTTGGGTGAAATGATGCCGCAGCAACTATGGGATACGACGTTAGATCCCAAGACAAGAACTTTGCGCAGACTCACGGTGGACGATGCAGCTATGGTCAATCACACGTTTTCGCTGTTAATGAGCGATAAAGTAGGACCGCGCCGCCAGTTCATCGAAGATGAAGGACCGGACTTGATGAACCTCGACGTGTAATAACATTAAGATTAAGCTATACGTTAGTATTACGAAAGAAATAACAATTCTCATATTATGCGCACTGCCGTCGAACGCCTGATAGCATTCGATCCACTTCACTTAGCAGCGTGATTTCTCCATTTTCTTCTACGGAGGATGTGCCAAGTGATGAAATTTTGAATGAGTCGTATGTTATCGGCGATACCGAAAGCGGGAAGAACTTGTGCTCAATCTTCGAGATCTGTTCGTGCGAGACTTTTTCTTCCTTATTCCTTCGAAGTGTTTCGATATCACTCTTTAACTTTGTGACTTCGCTTCGTAACTCGATCAACTCTCGATGAATGGGCGATAATAACGCGCTCATTTCTCTCAAGGTGATTGAACTTGCGGCGTTTGTCGCACTAGTATTCGACACGAGCACTCTCTCCGCCGTCTCTTCCTCCTCCCTCTTCTCGTTTTTTATGCGCTTTTTCAGTGCTTCTTCCTCTTCGTCCTGTTCGTCGTCTACCACGAGTTCGCGCACATCGCAGAGGATTTGAGATGCGAACGCTTCGCTCGTCTCATCGTTGAGCTTTTTGTCGAACCGGAGTATAGAATCATTGCGCACGGAGGTGCAAGATTTACAGGTACATCGAGCGTGATGCATCACTTTTCTAAGCGTATTTTTTTTAACGAGGGGAATAATTTTAAACGAGGTTTGAGAAGAAAGGATCTTTACATATACTCGTCGTCGTGCTTTGTGATTATGGTTGGAATTTTAATGGTATTATTGAACAAAATGTATGCTTATCCTATTCTATGTGTACGTGTGCATGTCTATGTCTGTGTGATAGTGCACAGAAACCACCACCATCACGTATACTTTACTAAACTTGTATCTACTTCGCGGTTTTCTTCTCAACCTTATTAGCTTCCATCGAAAACGGCTTCGAAGTCTCTTCTTGTAAACGTCTGAGCTGCTCTTTCTTATCTTCAGGCAAATTCGCTAAAATCTCTGGATCTAATTCTCCACTCACTCCACCCGCATCACCTCGAATTTGGGACAAATACGTCGTCCACTGCACGTGAAACTCTCTCCAGTGTTCCTTCGTCGTCTGTGTGCTCCTCAGGTGTTGACGAAACTCCGATTGGACGTACTTATCCCCTAACGTTTTCATCGGCTCCGGTAAAGCGGCAACGTGTGTTCGCAAGATTTGTCTATACAGAGCGAGGATAGGCCTAGCTTTTTCTAGAAGAGACGATGCGGCTCCGGACATCTTTTTCTATCGCGCGCTTTAGAGAAAAGAACGTTGTTTTTAATCTATGTCTGGTGTTTCAAGCTTTCAAGAATCAAAGTTATAATTGTTGCTGCTGCTGTTGTTGCTGATCCGCCAACACTCCCATTTGTTCTTTCTCCATCTCCATCATCTGTTCCTCTCGATGCAATTGCACGATTAATGGCACGACCAAGACTAAAAACGTAGTTCCAAACGTCCACGCCGCTTGCCCGGTCGAAAATGCCCAACGAATGCAGTGCTCTTTCGTCTTTTCCCAGTCTCGAGTTTTGGACTTTTTGGACGCTTTCGATGAAAACGAATCCGCCGTGCCTGGAACGATATCCATCTTTTTCTTCTTCTTTGTCTTCTTCTTCTTCTTCTTATACACGCACACACACACTCTCTCTCTCTTCCTTTGTTGTGTTGTTGTTGTTGTTGTGACGAACTCCTTTTTTTTTCGATCTGAAAGGAGGACGAGTGGACGACGACGACGACGATTTTTACGAAAAAACTTCTGTCTCCCTCTTCTCTCTTTTTGCTTTTTCGTCCTCCAAAAAGGGGCAGACTCGGGGTACGAGATATCTAAAAGCGGTTCACTCTGTTTTTCCGAAAAACGGCATACATAAGCTTCGTCTCACTCGAGCTTTAAACAAAACT
>MDSY01049112.1_pt1 | contig 12295 bp, 12 predicted proteins | sample 811131 | NCBI WGS metagenome assembly MDSY01 (sample SAMN05326643, study PRJNA326480) | marine metagenome | isolation source: seawater | place: Atlantic Ocean: South West | collected 2010
AAAAAAGCTACAATTTGATTTTCCGAAAGAGAACTTGAAAATATCCCCATACTTATATATCCACCAGCTAAAAATATCAATCCTAGATAACTCCCTAAAGTGCCTCCTCTGTCTATATTTCCTTCGGTTTCTCCTATGTAATACACACAAAAATAATAGACTAAAGTGGGAATTAAGGAGATAATCACTAAAGAAATCCCCGCTAGAAATTTAGAAATTACTATTTGAAAATCCGTTATTGGCCTAGTCACAAGAAGCTCTAGCGTTCTGCTTCTCTTCTCTTCTGCTATCATTCTCATAGTTATAGCTGGAATCAAGAACATAAACACCCAAGGAGCTATAGAAAATAATCCATCCAGTGTGGCATAGCCCATGTCTAAAACATTCATATCGCCTGGGAAAATCCAAATGAATAATCCGTTTAACAACAGAAACACTATGATTACCACATAGCCAATAAGTGAGTTCAAGAACGAACTAATTTCTTTTTTAAATAATGCCCACATAAATTATGTTTTTATCCGCGTTGCAATATTAACCAACCGCTCCACTTCTTCCTTAATTTAACTCTTAAAAATAGCAGGAAACTATCATGACAAACCCACCTCTTGTTTTAAACTCCAAGCCTCAGGCTTATCTGAGAATAATGATTTAGTAAACTTCCATGTTTCCTTAAAAAGGTTGGAATGTCTATAACTTTTTAAGTTTTCAGCATTATTCCAGAAACTGTAAGTAAAGAATATATTCGAATCAGAAGAATCCCTCAAAAGCTCAAGACGCTGGCAACCCTCGAAACCTCTTATGTGCTCTTTTTTCTCCTCAAACATCTTCTTAAAATCCTCAACTTTAGAAGCCTCGAAGGTCATTTTTACTATCCTTACTATCATTCAAATTCGATCCTTATAGTATCATTTATTCTTAATCCTAATAAACTATGAGCACCTCCACCCATTCTAGGAGCTCCTTTGCTTATAGCTATCTCCAACAAATTAGCTCCGCCAAATATGGCTAAAGCTCTTCCCGGAGCTACATCAGTATAAGAAGTGACTATCTTTTTAATCACCTCCTGACTTCTCACTAAGTTTATTCTGAAATCTCGGCTTTTCTTTATATCTCTAAATGTCTGCTCGGTGATATTGGTAGTAACATTTTCATAACCATCTACATATATCACCTGACCTCTTATTACATTTGGCTCTAAAAGCGGCTTAAAGAGCTCCGCCCCCATCATTTCTTTTACACGCTTACCTATCACTTCTGGAGTTCCTCCTCTAGCTAAATGGCACGCTGCTGTCACAAACCTATTTCTTAATGGGAATGTTTCGAAGTCAAATTCTAAGGGAACGTTCAACGAAAATATTTCCACCTCTCTTTTCTCCATCAAAATAGAGAACACACCATTATCTGCTCCGATAAAATAATGACCGTCATACTTTAACACTACATGATCATGGCTTTCTGTTAAAACATCATTCACAGAGACGACATGTATAGTTCCCTGAGGGAAATGAGAGTAACAACTCTTTAAAACATAAGAGGCCTCATAAATATCGAATGGCCTAATCGTGTGAGAAATATCCACCACCCTCGCATCTGGAGCTCCAGTAAATATAGCGCCTTTTACAGAGGCCAGATAATGGTCTTCTTTTCCTAAGTCTGAAATTAGAGTGATTATGGCCATAAAAATGACTTGTTCATTAAGGTTTCAAAAATAGCTTACTAAAACAGCTAAAAACCGCTTAATCTTGGCTTATTTTGCACATTCATCTTTTAACAAGAATAGTAAAAATTGCACGAATTAGAAATAATAATAAACCTTCCTGAACCCACTGTTTTACTTGGAATTAGAGGAGCTAAGCTTAAGATTATCAGACAAAGTTTTCCTAAATTGAAATTAGTCGCTAGAGGAAATAGCCTTAAAGCTTTTGGGGATCAAACGGACTTGGATGTATTTAATTCAAAAATATCTACCATTCTTGCGCACATAGAAAAGTACAATCAACTCACGGAAAATGATATTGAACGAATATTAGGCCCCCAATCTCCTCATGACGAAGACAACAAAGACACGGGAAGTGATGCTGTTATCGTTTATGGAAATAGCGGCATAAGAGTAAAACCTCGTACAAAAAATCAGCGATTAATGGTTTCTCGTTCTGAAAAAGACGATATGCTTTTTGCCGTGGGTCCTGCTGGAACAGGGAAGACATACACGGCTGTCGCGCTGGCCGTAAGAGCATTAAAAAAGAAGGAAGTTAGGAGAATAATACTTACAAGACCCGCTGTAGAGGCTGGAGAAAATCTTGGGTTTCTTCCTGGAGACATGAAAGAAAAACTAGACCCATATATGATGCCCCTTTATGATGGACTGAGAGATATGATCCATCATGAGAAATTAGAAGAGTACATAGAAAACGGAACTATAGAAGTAGCTCCTCTGGCATTTATGAGAGGGCGAACTTTGGATAATGCATTCGTTATTTTAGATGAAGCACAGAACACCACTGTCCAGCAGATGAAAATGTTTTTAACCAGAATGGGAAAACATGCTAAATTCATTATTACTGGAGATGTCACCCAAGTAGATTTACCAAGACATCAAAAATCTGGTCTCATAGAAGGTTTAGAAAGATTATCAGACGTAGAAGGAATATCAGTTGTTCGATTAACTGCCACAGACGTCATTAGACATAGACTAGTAAAGAAAATCATAGAGGCATTTGAAACTGATTAAACTCCTTCTCCTGATTCTGTTGTTTGGGTATTGCAATGCAAACATTCCTGAGAAACTCGTAGGAAAGTGGCGGGTCATTAAATTCGATCATAGCCTTAACGTTTTTAATAAAACTGAAAAAACTGAACTGAATAAAAGAGCAAAAAGCACGACTTATGAATTTAAGAAAGACTTTACCGTAAGAGTAACCTCTGGGTTTACGAAAAGTTCAAAAACAGGTACGTGGTATTGGGATGAGTACAGAGAAAAGCTAGTTATTAATAATAATTCTGTCCTAGAAGAAAATGTGGACACATTATTCATAAAGAAATTTAAAGACGATAAAATGAACTGGATACAGACGTTCTCTAGAACCGACACTTCCTTCATTTATTTAAAAAGAGTAGACTAAATGGGAATCAAAGAAACAAATTTCAATTTCACCGGACAAGAGAAGGTATACAATGGAAAAGTAAGGGATGTATATTTTTTAGAAGATGACTTACTAGTGATGGTGGCATCAGATAGAATTTCAGCTTTTGACCACATATTACCAGCTGCTATTCCATTTAAAGGCCAGGTGCTAAATCAAGTAGCTACCAAGTTTCTTAAGGCTACAGAATGCATCGTTCCTAACTGGCTTATTGACACTCCAGACCCTAACGTGGCTATTGGTTATCGATGTGAGCCTATCATGTTAGAGATGGTGATTAGAGGCTATTTAACGGGCCATGCTTGGAGACTATATAACGCTGGCGAAAGGATTATCTGCGGGGTAACTATGCCAGAAGGAATGAAAGAGCATGATAAATTCCCTGAACCCATTGTAACACCGGCTACTAAAGCTGAAGAAGGACATGACGAAGATATTTCTAAAGAAGAAATAATAGCGCAAGGAATAGTAGATAAAGAAACATTCAATCAGTTAGAAGTATACACCAGAGCTTTATTTGAAAAAGGAACTCAAATAGCCGCAGAAAAGGAATTAATTCTAGTAGATACGAAATATGAGTTCGGTATGAGAAATGGAACCCTTACCCTGATGGATGAGATTCACACTCCTGATTCTTCCCGTTATTTCTATGCTGATGGTTATGCCGAGAGACAAGCGAACAATGAACCCCAAAAGCAACTCAGTAAAGAATTCGTTAGAGAGTGGTTAATGGAAAACAACTTTATGGGAAAAGACGGACAATCTATGCCAGCTATACCTGAAGAATTTGTTCAATTAATTACCTCTAGATACATAGAACTGTTTGAAAAAGTGACTGGAAGTGAATTTATTAAATCTAACCAAGAAGATATAGGCGATCGAATCTTTAATAATGTGGAAGCATTCTTGGAGAAAAGAAATTCTTAATCCACTCAATCTACTTTCAAAAGTATATATCCGTATTTCCACAGTAAATTTGTCCTTCGTAGCTCATGAATTTAAAGGAACATATAACACATAAAGTATTCTCCACTTGTGGAAGAATAGCTGATAAAAAAGGCGCGAAAGCTTATGTTATAGGTGGTTTTGTGAGAGACATCTTACTAAAAAGAGACTCCAAAGACATAGATATAGTCACCGAAGGAAACGGAATGGAACTGGCTCAGGACACCGCCAAAGCCCTAAATGTCAAAAAGGTAACTCTTTTTAAAACTTATGGCACAGCCGCCTTTAAAACGGGTGATTTAGAACTTGAGTTCGTAGGCGCTAGAAGTGAGAGTTACTCTAAAGACAGCAGAAACCCAGTAGTGCAATCCGGAACGATAGAAGAAGATCAAAAAAGAAGAGATTTTACAATTAACGCATTGGCTATTTCGCTGAATAAAGAAAATTTCGGTGAGCTTATAGATCCTTTTAATGGATTAGAAGATTTAGAGAATAAAATCATTAGAACTCCTCTAGACCCAGATACCACTTATTGTGATGATCCATTGAGAATGATGAGAGCTATTCGTTTTGCTACGCAGCTCGATTTTGAGATAGAAGAAAGCTCATTCTCTAGTATTAAGGATAATTCGGAGAGAATAGACATTATCACCAAAGAGAGAATCGCTGATGAGTTGAATAAAATTATCCTTTCTAAGGTGCCTTCTAGAGGGTTTAAATTATTAAACTCTACTGGACTATTAGATTATATATTTCCAGAAATGGCTGCGCTGAGAGGCGTAGAATATAAAAACGGACAGGGCCACAAGGATAATTTCTTTCACACTATTCAAGTACTAGATAACCTGTGTGAAAACACAGACGACTTGTGGCTAAGATGGTCTGCTATTCTGCATGATATAGCCAAACCTCCTACGAAAAGATTTCACAAGGACCACGGATGGACTTTTCATGGGCATGAAGACTTAGGAGCGCGAATGGTTCCTGAGATTTTCAAGAAATTAAAGCTCCCGCTGAATCAGAAAATGAAGTACGTTCAAAAGCTAGTTCTGCTGCACCTCCGCCCCATCGCCCTTACCAAGGAGGAGATTTCGGATTCTGCCCTTAGAAGATTGCTTGTAGATGCTGGAGATGACATTGATGATTTAATGAAGCTATGCAAAGCCGACATCACCTCTAAGAATGAGACAAAGGTGAAGAAATACTTGAAAAACTACGACTTAGTAGAAATCAAGTTAGTACAACTAGAGGAAAGAGATAGATTAAGAAATTTTCAGCCGCCTGTGACTGGAGAAATGATTATGAAGACTTTTAAAATTAAGCCTTGTAAAGCAATCGGTGAACTCAAAAAAGAAATAAAAGACGCCATCCTGAGCGGAAAAATCCCTAACGAGAAAGATGCTGCTATGGACTTTATGATCTCCCGAGGAAAGGAAATGGGTCTTTGAAGTTAGTTTCAATGGAAACTACTTATTAAAATTGACTTCAAACAATTAATATCACAGACCAACACACAACCAAGTAAACCGGAAATTAGCTTAACCCTTAAAATTAAACTCACAGAATCCAATTTCAATAACTCCCCTATTTCTAAATGAAACTTTCCCTTATTGGCTTACTGACTATTTGGCCATTTTTAATTGTTCCTTTCTACCTAAACAAATCGCCTGTGGAAAAATTAAAACCTTGCCCTAAATCTCCTAACTGTGTCTGCACACAAGATGACAACTCAAGAAAGAAAGTGGACCCCATTCGTTTTACAGTTGACACTAAACAAGCCGCTACAAAACTAGAAAGGTTGATTGCTAGTTATGATTACGCTATGTTAGTTAAACAAGAATCTAATTATTACCATTATGAGTTCATAACTAAGCTTGGCATTTTTATTGACGATGTAGAGTTTTTAATTGACCCGAAAGCCAAACTTATCCACTTTAGATCTGCATCTAGAATAGGGTATAGCGATTTAGGCAAGAATAAAAGGCGAATGAAAAAAATTAAGAGGGATTGGCTTAGTAAAGAATAAATTCATCCTACCGCCATAAACCATTACAAAATAAAAACCCTTGCAATTATCAAGGGGTTTTTTCTCTATAATTCTGTTTGTAAAACTGAGCGGTAACTACCACTAGTTTTTACATTTTCTGAAATCTTAAAGCTTTTCCTTCAATACCCTCCGCGCGAATAAAATAAGATCCTGCAGAAAGCACCGAAACATCTATTGGTGTTCCTGTATGAGCGAACTCTCTAACGACTCTACCCATAGAATCCAAAATTATAAACGCATGTTTTTTATTAGATTGGATCACCAATTCATTGATAACTTGGTTAGTCATTAAAGAAAAGACTGCATTGTCTTCCTCTGTAATTGAGTTCAACCCGCAATTGGCCAAAATTTCATCTGGTGTATTACAGTCCGCTAGATTCTCTCCAAATAAGGAAAACTCTGTACTGATATTAAGAAATCCACAAACGCTTGCTACCGAACAAAAGGAAAGTTGAGGACAAAGGTTTATCTGAAGCTCTGTAATACTCTCAGAGTTAATTTGAGCTATTCCTAATATGTCTGTGATATTGTCATTTTCTGAGATAGAGATAGCACCAGCCATAGAGATAATATTATCTAATCCATTGAGGTTTTCCAACAAATGACACTCTTCTATAAAGAGATCCCCGCCAATAGATGTAATCATATCTAACCCAGATAATGAAGCTAAAACAGGGTTATCTGTAACATGCAACTCACCACCCAAAGAACTTACCTGGCTTAATCCCATAATAGCTACTAAATCATCATTCTCGTCAATCACTAATCCATCTCCTATAGAAATTAAGTTTGATAATGAGTTAATAGACGTAAGGTCCGAAGTCTCTTGCAGAATTAGGCTGCCGCCTATACTCTCTAGAAGCACAGGACCATTAAAAGCATCAAATATACATTCACTGATTGTGAAGTCTCCTCCTACTGTCTCTAAGGCGCTCATTCCAGCGAAACTATCAAAGCTAGCTTCGTCAAGAGATATACTTTCACCGACATGAACAAGAGACTCTAAACCCGAAAAGCTAAAATTAGCACCCTCATCCCAAGACAAGAATCCCAATGACGTGAGGTTATTTAACCCCTGAAAGTTTTCGAACCCCGAACATTCGTTACAAATAATACCCCCTTCTATGGTAGTAATCTGTTCTAACCCTGTGAAATCTATATTTCCTTGAATTTTCACATTTCCCTCTATAGAATTACAGTCTGGGTAGTTAAGAGAGAAATTAGCGACATCAGTCTGGGAGTAGAATGTAATTCCATCAGGCAAGCAAGTCTGTGAAATCAATGAAGAATTGATAATAAAACAAATAGCAAATAACAAATAGGGCATCAATATTTTATTTTTCATGATTTAATTTAAAGGTTTCGCTCTGAAGACAAATGTTTTTCTATAAAAGTTGCAAGTAGAACCAGGAAAAAAAATTGAGTTTGGAAATGATCAATGTATAAAAACCCCGATTTTCGCACCTCAATGTCTATTACCCTACTCTCCTCTCCTCTTCAAGGCTTTACTGATTTTAGGTTCAGGAATGCTTTTCACCATTATTTTGGAGGAATAGATACGTTTTACTCGCCATATATTCGATTAGACGGAAAGTTAGTTATAAAGCCTAATTATGCGACAGATATACTCCCTAAAAATAATAATACGTTAGAGGTTATCCCTCAGATAATGACCAATAATGCCGATGAATTTATTTACGTAGTAAAATTCATACAGCAATATGGCTATAAGGAACTCAACTGGAATTTAGGCTGTCCGTATCCTATGGTGGTAAACCGCTCTATGGGCTCAGGTCTTATCGCCGAGCCCCAGAGGATAAAACATATACTGGAACGGGTTCACGCAGAGACAGACATCACCGTCTCTATGAAAATGAGAATGGGATACCACAATGCACAAGAAATTTTAGAGGTATTGCCTATTCTAGATAAATTTCCATTAAAGAACTTGGCCATTCATGCCCGAATAGGGAAACAGTTGTATAAAGGAGGAGTAGATTTAGATTCGTTTCAGCACAGTTTAGATTCCACCAGGCATAAGATGTATTACAATGGTGACATAACCTCTGTGGGAACCTACAAAGCGTTGAAACGCAGATTTCCTTCCTTAGGTCACTGGATGATAGGACGTGGGATTTTAGCAGACCCGTTTCTGGCGCAGATGATAAAAGAAGATACAGAGGAGTATCCCGAGGATGCAGTAGAAGTATTCTTTAAATACCACGATACGCTTCTAGATGATTTTACCGTGAAGCTCAAAGGAGAAAAACAAATCATCCAAAAAATGGGAAGTTATTGGGAATATCTTGAGCATGGCTGGCTAATAGATGAAACCAGAATCATTAAAAAGCTAAGAAAATCCAAAACATTAGACGAATATTCTAGATACCTTGATCAACTCAAAGAAAGCTTAGAAGGTAGCTAGATATTCCGGTGTATTTAGTTCATTTGCCATATGAACATTCAGAATCTTTCTATTCAGGTAATTCCCATCAATACTGAATCTGCCTATGCACATATAGATACTGCTATAGCCGTTATTCAGTTTTCTGGCCTGCGCTATAAAGTCACTCCTTTTTCTACGGTTGTGGAAGGAAGTCTTGAGGCGTTACAAAACTTAATTCTCGCTATCCAAACAGCACTATTCGAACAAGGTGTAGAAGAGGTAATCTTAAATATTCAATTTCACGCCAAAAAATCGAAGGATGTTTTCTTACATGAGAAAACAGATAAATTCAATTGAGTGGGAAACTTTAAGATAATTGTTAACGGTAGTTAACCAAATACACTGCTGAAAACCATTAGAAATCATAGATTTGTATCTTCGAAATTTTTAGAAACACATCCATGGATTTAACTCCACTCACAGCCACAACTCCTGTAGACGGAAGATATCAAAGTAAAACTTCAAGTCTAAGCTATTATTTCTCTGAATATGCGCTAATTAAGTACCGAATACACATCGAGGTTGAGTATTTTATCAAACTGTCTGAGACAGGCTTAAAGCAATTTCCCGAACTCTCTGATGAGTCTAAGATTTCTCTTAGAAATGCGGTTACTGATTTCTCTTTAGCCGATGCAGAAGAAGTGAAAACCACGGAGCGTACTACCAATCACGATGTAAAGGCAGTTGAGTACTTTTTAAAAAAACGTGTAGATGATCTCGGCCTTGAAGCAGTAAGAGAGTTTGTGCATTTCGGGCTTACTTCTCAAGATATAAATAATACAGCTATTCCGCTCAGTCTAATGGAAGGAATAGGCGATACAGTGATTCCACTTCTTGCAGATATAGTAAAGGCATTAAATGCAAAGGCTACCGAATGGATGCATATACCCATGCTTGCTAAAACTCATGGTCAGCCAGCCTCTCCTACTACCTTAGGAAAAGAAATCTACGTATTCTCAGAGAGATTACAGCTTCAAGTAGCTCAGTTAAAAGAACTTCCTTTCTCGGCCAAGTTTGGCGGAGCCACAGGGAACCTAAACGCCCATAAAGTAACCTTTCCTGACACTCCGTGGGTAGAATGGGCAAATGATTTCGTGGAGAACAACCTGGGATTGACTAGATCACAAACCACTACCCAGATTGAGCATTATGATAATTTAGCTGCTTTATTTGACTGCATGAAAAGGATAAACACCATTCTTATAGACTTTAACAGAGATGTATGGACTTATGTAAGCATGGACTACTTCAAGCAGAAAATAAAAGAGGGTGAAGTAGGATCTAGCGCTATGCCTCATAAAGTAAACCCTATAGACTTCGAGAACTCTGAAGGAAACCTAGGACTGGCCAATGCTATACTAGAGCACCTTAGCGCCAAACTTCCAATCTCTCGTTTACAGAGAGATCTTACAGACAGCACCGTTCTTAGGAATGTAGGTGTTCCTTTAGGCCACATGCTAATAGCTTACACTTCTACGTTAAAAGGAATGGACAAGCTATTACTAAATAAAGCATCTTTAGAACGGGATTTAGATAATAACTGGGCTGTATGCGCAGAAGCTATCCAAAATATTTTGAGAAGAGAGCATTTCCCTAAACCATACGAGGCTCTTAAAGACCTAACAAGAAGGAATGATAAAATAACTCAGGCTAGCTTGATAGAGTTCATAAACGAGCTAGACATAACGGAAAAAGTAAAAGAAGAGTTGAAAAAAATCACTCCACACAACTATACTGGATACCTGCCTGAGATCAAATAAATGAAAAACATAAAAGACATACTGCATCTACTTAGAAACTACAAAGGGAAAGTTATTCTCAATGTGTTCTACATTATCATTTTCGCAGTGCTGTCTATTTTTACTTTTCTAGCAGTCGTTCCTTTCCTTACTATTTTATTCGAGCAGAGTAAAGAAATTCAGCCACTTCCTACTAAACTGGATCATTTCTCTGGAGATTATTGGATGGCGGTATTTAACCACCACTTCAATACATTTCTTTTAGAAGTAGGACCGCTACAAACACTCGTATATGTGTGCCTGTTCATCGTAGCTAATACGCTCATTAAGAATGCCGTGCTTTACCTTTCTTTAATGAATGTAGGCACTCTCAGGGCCTATGTGATAAAGGATTTACGAAAGGAGATGTACGATACTATTATTTCTCTTCCGCTCTCCTTTTTTTCTGAAGAGAAAAAAGGAGACTTGATTTCTAGAATAACCAATGACATCAATGAAGTAGAAATTTCCACGGTTGGAGTACTTAACGGGCTGTTAAAGTCTCCTATTCTTATGATACTATATATCTCCATGCTGTTTTGGATGAATATGGAGCTTACTCTTTTCGCTTTCATTTTCCTCCCTATCAGCGGATTTTTCATCTCTAGAGTAGCCAAATCTGTAAAAGGAGCGGCCAAGAAGAGTAAAGTAAGACTAGGAGAAGTCGTAAGCGTCATAGAGGAAACTCTTTCGGGAACGAGAATCATTAAAGCGTTTAACGCTGAAGACGCTTTCAAAGAGAAATTTGACGAGACCAACGGTATATTCACCAAGCTCATGAAGAAGCTTTACCAGCGGGAGTACCTTTCCTCTCCTTTTAGTGAAACACTCTCTTTTCTCGTAATCGCAGTGGTGCTCTACATAGGCGGAAGTATCGTACTAGACGATTCCAATGCACTGGATGGCAAGTTCTTTATTAGCTACCTGGTCCTATTTAGTCAAATCCTTCAACCTGCCAAAGAGCTTAGCAATTCATTTTTCAAGCTAAATAAGGGAGCAGCCTCTTTAGATAGAATTAGAGAAATAACGGATTCTATAGACCACCTTAAAGATTCACCCGATGCTACTGAAATGAATACGTTTAGTGATCAAATAGAATTTAAAAACGTGGGCTTTTCTTATGGTACAGAAAAATTCATTCAGGGGTTAAATCTTACCATAAAGAAGGGAGAAACCATAGCACTAGTAGGCCCAAGCGGAGGCGGGAAATCAACACTGGCTAATCTACTGGCTAGATTCTATGAGGTAACAGAAGGGGAAATCCTTATAGACGGCAAACCTATAAAATCATTAAAGACTAAAAGCGTAAGAGCGGCTATGGGAATAGTCACTCAGGACTCTATCCTCTTTAATGATTCGGTGAGAAAAAATGTAGCCTTAGGCCACCAAGATATAGACGAAGTCAAGCTTAAAAAGGCATTAGAAATATCCAATTCGCAGGAGTTCGTTAAAGACATGGACGGTGAGACGAACGCCAACGTGGGTGAATCTGGAAGCAGGCTTTCTGGCGGTCAGAAACAGCGCCTCTCTATAGCGCGGGCAGTGTACAAAAACCCTCCTATTCTTATCTTAGATGAAGCTACATCTGCACTGGACACTGAGAGTGAAAAATTAGTTCAGGATGCCATTAATAACCTAATGCAGAACAGAACTTCTCTAGTAATAGCCCACCGACTTAGCACTATACAAAAGGCCAATAGAATACTCGTAATAAAAGATGGAGGAATAGCTGAACAAGGAACCCATGCTGAGCTTTTAACTAAAGATGGCGTGTATAAGAACTTAGTAGACCTGCAGTCTATCTAGAGTCTAGAAAAGGAACGATTAAAATCAAGCAAGAGTAATCACTAAATTGCACACTTTAAATTATCGAAATAAGCTTATGAAAACATCGAATTCTCTATTGGCAGCATTATGTGCTATAGTGCTGGTA
>MDSY01067108.1_pt1 | contig 12295 bp, 12 predicted proteins | sample 811131 | NCBI WGS metagenome assembly MDSY01 (sample SAMN05326643, study PRJNA326480) | marine metagenome | isolation source: seawater | place: Atlantic Ocean: South West | collected 2010
ACTCCAAAAGGGTAACATATCCAAATCGTTCCAAAACTTTGTAATGTGTTACAGCTTCTTTTCCCTGGGAATTATCCTCAAAAACAGCCATTTGTAATCGGTTTTTTGGATTACGACCAATTGCTCCCCGATAAGTTCCAGAATCTTTTTCAAAATCTCCCCAAACCAACGCAAGGTATTTTCTACTTGAAGTTTTATCAAAAAACTGTTTTGCTAAATGAGTCATCGCTAATTCTGTTTTAGCAACTACTAACAATCCACTAGTATCTTTATCAATCCTGTGAACTAATCCAGGTCGGTTATTTGTGTTTTTGGGTAATTGTCTAAAGTGGAATAATAATCCATTGAGTAATGTGCCTGAATAGTTTCCATGGCCTGGATGCACAACAATACCTGATGGTTTATTTACAACGATTAAAGTTTCATCTTCAAATACAATATTTAATGGAAGATTTTCTGGAATGAGTAAGTTTTGATAGGGAGGATGTGAGAATAAAACTCTGATTTGATCACCACCCTTGACCTTATAATTTGACTTTACCGCATTATCTCCAACAAAAATGCTACCAGATTTTGCTGCTTGTTGAATTTTATTACGTGTAGCGTTTTCAATACGAGTCATCAAAAATTTATCAACTCTAAGTGGAGATTGGCCTTGAGCTGCAATAAAAGAATGATGTTCATGAAGAGATTCTGTGGATTGAATTTCTTCGTCAGATTTAGATTTATCACTTTCCATTTCCTAACACTAAATCAATTTTACTAGTCCTAGGTAATAATATTCCTGGTTCGATCATATTTCCCTCAAAACGAATCTCAAGAACCATGTCTTTTCCAATATTATCTTTATATGTATAATCTCCAATTTCAAAGCCGGAGGATTTAATAATAGATTCTGCATTTCGCTTGGTAATTTGAATTAGATTAGGAACTCTAGTTTTTCTAAAACCAGAAGGATTAATAGTGAAGTATATTTTTCGATTTTCTTTTACCTCACTACCTGGGGAAGGTAGATGAGAAATAACTGATAAAGGTGCTCTTTTTGAATCAAAGCGAGAAGAATCAATTATTTCAAACCGCAAGTTTTCATCATCTATTAAAACGGGTAATTCACTTAATTGAATGCCTTCAAAGTTCGGAACATTTTGATAATTATTATGTTTTGTATAAATATTGAGACTCAAAGAAAGAAATATAAATAACAAGACCGAAGACAACCCAACAAAAAAAAGTTGTTTTACAAAAGATATGCTAAATAAAAAACGTACAAAAACCATAGATTAAATTCATTGACTAAGATAATAAAACCTGAGGTTTTTGATTGCTTTGAAATGCTATACCTTTGTAAAAGAACTTAAAATAATGTGCAGAAAAAAAGTAGGTGTTGTTTGTGGAGGGTACTCCTCTGAATATGAGATCTCACTCCAAAGTGGTAAAAATGTTTTTTCTAAGCTTGATAGGGAAAAATGGGAAGTTTTTTATATCGTTTTAACAAAAGAATCATGGATTGCAAAAGACGATGCTAGTAATTTTTATAATGTTTCTAAAGGAGATTTTTCACTTCGTGGATCAGACATTTCAATTAAAATAGATTTAATTTTCAACCTCATTCATGGGTCTTTGGGGGAGAACGGCCAGCTTGCTGCGCTATGGGAACTTTTAGAAATCCCTTTTTCGAGTTGTAGTAGTTATAATGCAGCACTAACTCTAAACAAAAGAGACTGCCTTTCAGTTCTAAGAGAATGGAATATACCTACTGCTAAGCATTATACTCTTGATAAAGGAGATGATTTGGATCCTAAAATAATAATAGATTGTGTAGGTCTTCCATGTTTTGTGAAAGCCAACAGATCTGGAAGTAGTTTTGGAGTATATAAAGTCTATAAAAAAGATGACTTAATCGATACTATAAATAAAGCCTTTGAAGAAGATTCGCAACTAATTATCGAAAGTCACCTTGAAGGGCGTGAGGTTTCAGTAGGTGTAGTGGAAATTGATAATGAAGTTTTTGTTCTTCCCGTCACTGAAATTATCTCTGAAAATGATTTTTTTGACTTTTCTGCAAAATACGAAGGAAAATCTGACGAAATCACACCAGCTAAAATATCCAATAGTTGGAAGAATGATTTAAATCAATTGTCAAAAAAGATCTATTCGAAACTAGGCTTGAAGGGAATTGTTCGGAGTGAATTCATTTTTGTTAATGAAATACCTCATATTCTGGAGATTAATTCAGTACCAGGTATGACAGAAAAAAGTATTATTCCTCAACAGGTAAGTGCTCTAGGAATGGAGTTTTCAGAATTTTTAAATAAAATTTTAATTCAAACAGAACGCTCTAAAAATTAAGTTAAATATGAAAAGATATGTATTTCCTGGTTCTTTCGATCCAATTACGTTAGGGCATCAAGATATAATTCTCAGAGCATTACCAATGTGTGACGAATTAATTATTGCTGTTGGAGAAAATATAAATAAGAAATATTTGTTTTCCTTAAAAGAGAGATTATATTTTATTAATAAAACCCATGGTCATGAACCTAAAATTAAAGTTAAATCATTTCAAGGATTAACTATCAATTTTTGTAAAGCAGTAAAGGCTACTGCCATTATAAGAGGACTTAGAAACCCGGCAGACTTTGAATTTGAAAAAAGTGTAGCCCAAATGAATCGAAGATTATCCGGTATTGAAACACTATTTTTACTTACAGCAGCAGATTATTCTTATATCAGCAGCAGTATTGTAAGAGAAATTATCAATAATAATGGAGATTACTCTTCTTTAGTTCCGGACGCAGTAAAAAAAAGTAAATAAATTAATCGAAAGCTTTTAAAATAATTTTGATGTTTTCGTAAGCGTTTTTCATTAATTCAGGTATTTCGGTGTCTTTTTTCCAAACAGCCATTTGAATATTCTCTTCAATTTGAGGAGCTAAGGGGCCTAAATAGCTCGACTCCATTAAAAACCAGTTAGTTTTTTTAACTTTAAACTTTCCATTAGAATTAAAAATATGGTAAGTTATAGTTAAAGGTTTTTTAATAATTAAATCACTAACCCCTGTTTCTTCGCTAACCTCTCTTATTGCCGCTTTAATTAAGGTTTCCCTTTTCTCTATTTTCCCTTTTGGAAGATCCCATTTATTATTTCTGTAAATAAATAAAAAACGCCCATCTTGATGCTTAACCAGCCCCCCTGCTGCCTCCACAGATGGAAAAGTTTTGAAGAAATGTTTTTCAAATTTTTTAGCATTTGAATGGTACAAATATACTTCTGTCACAGCTTTATCTTTAAGGGCTTTTATTATGGAGTTTGCATTAGCATATTTAATAAAAAATAAAGGGGTATTTTTTGAATTATTGCTTAAAACAGTTGTAAAATGAAGTGCCTTCTGATTGTAAAAAACTTTATACATTTGTGTATGATTATTAATGAAAATATTGCGGTTAAAACCTCTTTACATCTCTTACAAATTAATGCAATTAAATTGAATCCAGAAAATCCATTTACTTGGGCAAGTGGATGGAAATCGCCAATTTATTGTGATAATAGAATTGCTCTTTCCTATCCAAAAGTAAGAGATTTTTTAAGTAAAGTTCTTTCTGAAAAAATTAAAAAAGATTTTGAAGGATCGTTTATCATAGCAGCTGTTGCAACCGGTGCTATAGGAATTGGTATGCTTGTAGCTCAGAAACTAGACTTACCTTTCATATACGTTCGCCCTGAACCCAAAAAACATGGCCAAAAGAATCAGATTGAAGGGCAGTTTAGTGAGGGTCAAAGGGTTGTAGTGATTGAAGATTTAATAAGCACTGGAAAAAGTAGTTTAAATGCAGTAAAAGCTTTAAGAGAGAGGAGTGCTGAAATTTTGGGAATGATGGCTTTATTCACTTATGGATTTTCTACAGCAGAAAAAGCTTTTAAAAAAGATAATGTTCAATTACAAACTCTTTGTGATTATTCGCATTTACTTTCTGTAGCTTTAAATAAGAAAACTATATCTGTGACTCAATTAGAAAATCTAAAGACTTGGAGAAAGGACCCTTCAAATTGGATCCCTAAAAAATATTAGAATTGTACAACATTCTAATTTGATTAGTGTCTTTTTCTAATATTTGCTTTTCATCTGTTTCAATAATTAACTTTCCTTCAATTGAAACACCCTTAGGGACGGCGATGAAAATAGATGAATTTGATTCAAAAGTGGCCCTTTTGTTTCTTTTCCAAAGTTTATCGTTATACTTAATCAGTACAGCATCTATGTCTTGAAAATCAGTTTGAAATAAGAATCTATGCAAAAATTGCATCAAAACTTCTAAAAGCTCTTTTTGATCCCAAATATTTCCTGTAACTTTTCTTAAAGAGGTCGCGTTTGTTATATTTTTAAATGATTGTTGATTTAAATTTAATCCTACACCGATTACAGAAGCAATTAGTTTTCCTTTTGCAAAAAAATTCTCTATTAAAATACCACCTATTTTTTTATTATCTGACAAAATGTCGTTAGGCCATTTAATATTAAGGTTCGGTATCCTAAGTTCTGTAAGTGCTTCATGAATTCCCAATGAAATTATAAGACTTATTAAAAATGGATTCGAGATTTCAATATCTGTGTATTGTTTGAAAATACTGAAGGTTAGGCTATCTACAGGGTTTGAAAGCCATTTATTTTCCCGTTGACCACGACCTGAGGTTTGGTTTATTGCCCAAACCAAATCTCCATCTGATGCATTACGAGTTTTGTATTTATTTTTTAAATAATCATTTGTAGATGAGGTGGCATCAAGTTTGATTAAATTAAAATAGCTCATATAAGTATGCTTAAGCGAACCAAAATGTAATAAATTTGTGGAAAATATTGATGCTTAATGGCAAATAAAAAAGAAGACTCTATAATTCTTATAGATAAAATCATTCAGGGAATTGAAAATGTTAAAGGCGAAAGTATACAAAAGATGGATTTAAGGAAGATTGAAAACACTCCTTTTGAATTCTTTGTAATTTGCAGTGGAAGCTCTAACACCCAGGTATCAGCGATTGTAAGTTCAATTCAAAAGAATGTCAGTAAAACATTGCATGAAAAACCTTTACATACTGAAGGTCTTGAAACGTCGGAGTGGGTTTTAATTGATTATGTAAACGTAGTTGTTCACGTATTTCAAAGAAAAACTCGTGAATTTTATAACATTGAAGAACTTTGGGGTGATGCTATAAGTACCCAAATTGTCTCAAACTACTAGATAATATGAAAGAAGAAAAAAAACCAACGCCTCAAAAATTTAATATTTATTGGATTTATGGTGCAATTATTTTTGTCTTATTAGGATTAAGCCTTTTTGGAGGAAACGACTGGCAGACTGTAAACAAGACTAATATTTCAAGCTTTGAAAAATTCTTAAACAATGGAGATATTAGCAAGGTTGTGGTTATTCGAAATAAAAGTAGTGTTCGTGTGACCCTTTCTCCAGAAGCTTTAAGTAAGAGTGATCACCAAGACATAATTACAAAAAATATTTTAGGTCAAGAAAATAGTCAAGGCCCGCATTACCAATTTGAAGTTGGAAGTTTAGAATTATTTGAAGAGAAACTTGAGAAAGCAAGAAATAAAGGAATTCAATTCCGCCTTGAGTTCATAACGGTTGAAAATCGATGGATGGATACAATAATTGGTTTTTTACCAATAATAATTATCATTGGAGTTTGGATTTTCTTAATGAGGAGAATGTCTGGTGGTGGTGGTGGTCCTGGTGGTCAAATCTTTAATATTGGCAAATCCAAGGCAAAGCTTTTTGACAAAAATACAGACGTCAAAGTAACTTTTAAAGATGTTGCAGGCTTAGAAGGAGCTAAAGAAGAAATTCAAGAAATTGTAGATTTCCTTAAAAATCCACAAAAATATACTGTTCTTGGTGGAAAAATACCAAAAGGAGCACTACTGGTTGGCTTGCCGGGTACTGGAAAAACTTTACTTGCTAAAGCTGTAGCTGGAGAAGCCAAAGTACCATTCTTTTCACTTTCTGGATCGGATTTTGTTGAAATGTTTGTGGGAGTTGGAGCTTCTAGAGTTAGAGATTTATTTAAGCAAGCAAAAGACAAGTCACCTTCAATTATTTTTATAGATGAAATTGATGCAATAGGCAGGGCAAGAGGAAAAAGTAATATGACAGGTTCTAATGATGAACGTGAAAACACTTTAAATCAACTTTTAACTGAGATGGATGGCTTTGGAACCAATACAAATGTAATTGTTATAGCAGCAACAAACAGAGCAGATGTTTTGGATAAAGCATTAATGCGTGCAGGAAGATTTGATCGCCAAATCTATGTGGATCTTCCCGACTTAAATGAGCGAAAAGAAATCTTTAAAGTTCACTTAAAACCCATTAAAACAATTAAAACTCTTGATGTTGACTTTTTATCAAAACAGACACCTGGATTTTCTGGAGCTGATATTGCTAACATTTGTAATGAATCTGCTTTAATTGCAGCTCGGAAAAATAAAAAGTCTGTTGGAAAACAAGATTTTCTAGATGCCGTGGATCGTATTGTAGGTGGTTTGGAAAAGAAAAATAAAATTATAACTCCAGAAGAAAAAGAAACAATAGCATATCATGAGGCCGGCCATGCCTTAATCAGCTGGTTGCTCGAACATGCTGCCCCACTAGTTAAAGTTACTATTGTTCCTAGAGGACAATCGCTAGGAGCTGCTTGGTATCTTCCTGAAGAACGACAAATCGTTAAAACAGATCAAATGCTAGACGAGATGTGTGCTGCATTAGGTGGTCGTGCAGCTGAAAAGGTGATTTTTAATGAAATATCAACGGGAGCTCTTAGCGATTTAGAAAAAGTTACACGTCAAGCTAAAGCGATGGTATCAGTTTATGGATTAAACGATACCTTAGGGAATATAACCTATTATGACTCTTCTGGACAATCTGATTATAGCTTTTCAAAGCCTTATTCCGAAGAGACAGCTCAGGTGATAGATAAAGAAATTTCAAAAATTATTGAAAAACAATATGACCGTGCTATTGAACTACTTAAGAATTCAAAAAGTAAGTTGAAGCAACTTGCAGAACGACTTTTAGAAAAAGAAGTTATTTTTAAAGACGATTTGGAAAATATATTGGGAAAAAGACCTTTTAAAACAAACAGCGAAAAAATAGAAGAAGCAAAAGCTGTCACTAAAAAAAAATGATTTAGTTCATGGGTATATGGAATAAATTTTTTGGGAAAAAACAATCAAAGAAGCCAGAAAAAAGCCCCTATTTTCCTGACCATGATGGTCCCTTAGACATAGGTTTTGCAAAAAAATTCACTTCCTCTGGAGGCTTTTTTCTGTATAATGATTCATCAGAGCTTGTTTTAAAAAATTTTAAAGAAATTTGTAATGAAAATAATTGGAATCAAAGTGAAATAATTTCTCTTAACCAAAAACTTGCCCAACATTTTCAAGTAAGTTTTATTAATCAAGCTTCAGGAAAATTAGATAATTTCAAAGCTATATTGATGCATTGTGAATTTTTAATAAGTAATACTGGTAAAATATTGCTTAGCAACAATCAAATCAATCATTTTAAAATTAAAGCACTTCCCAAAACTATAATAGTTTCCGCAAAAATAAGTCAGATTACAAGAGATGTAAGTCAAGGAATGACTAAATTAAAGAATAAATATATTAATGACATTCCAACTAACATAACTACGCTAAATATAAAACAGCAAAGCTCTAATGATAAACAAAATCAAGGAGAACGGACTGACTCAAAAAACATATATTTGCTATTGGAAGATTATTAATTTATGAAAGATTTGACTATAAGGAGCATATCTGGGCTTCTCTATGCAGCTCTAATCATTTCAGCAGCTCTTACCTCTGATATTATCTTTATTACGGTCATCTTTATATTTTCTTCTCTAGCACTTTACGAATTTCAAAAATTAATTCAACACAAAAGCCCGGTACCCTTTATTCTATTTGGAGTTATTGTATATCAATTCTACTATCTAAAGATAAATCCTTATTTACACCTTACCTTAATTTCACTTTGTATTGGAATAAATTTTTTGCTATCCTATTTATTGTTGTCACAAAAAAAAATAAATCTTTTACCATTGCAAAAAAGCGGATTAACAATCTGCTATTTAGTAGCCTCAGGATATTTTATTATTGCAACCTCCTCTCTTGGCTCATCGTTAGAAAACGGAATTTCAATAAGCATGTATCTTCTTATATGGGTAAATAATAGTTTTGCATATCTTTTTGGGAAAAGCTTAGGGAAAAGACTTTTATTTGAGAATATCTCTCCTAAAAAAACCTGGGAAGGTTTTTGGGGAGGTGCATTTATGTGTTTTTTGGTTAGCTTTATTTTGATTCCTTATCATCCAGCCTATCCTTCTTGGACCTTCCCTTTTTTGGCTTTAATTACGTCAGTAACAGCATCTATAGGGGATCTTATTCAATCAAAATTTAAACGTCAAGCAAAAGTTAAAGATAGTGGTTCGCTTATTCCAGGACATGGTGGCTTTTATGACCGCATGGATAGTGTTCTATTTACAGCTCCTTTTTTTTATTTATTTTTAATGATAATAACTTATGTTTCATAAAGAAGGATATCAAATTATTATGATCTCGTTTGTAATTGCTATTGCAATTACTTTAGGAGTTGAGTTCAAATTAGAGAGTCTATTTTTATTAAAAATAAGCCTTCAAATCCTAGCCTTGACTCAATTAGTTTTAGTTCTACAATTTTTTAGAAATCCAAAACGAGAAACTCCAATTAATGTAAACAATCTTATCGCTCCAGTTGATGGAAAGATAGTAATCATTAAAGAGGTGTATGAAAAGGAATATTTTAAAGATCTGCGTATTCAGGTATCTATTTTTATGTCTCCACTAAATGTACATGTAACTCGCTATGCAATGAGTGGGAACATAAAGTTTAGTAAATACCATCCTGGAAAATATCTGGTAGCGTGGCATCCAAAATCTTCAGAACTTAATGAAAGAACAACTATTGTAATTGAGAATAAAACCTTTGGAGAAGTGCTATACCGCCAAATTGCTGGTGCAGTCGCTCGTAGAATCGTTAATTATGCTGAGGAAGGGTCACAGGCAGTTCAGGGAGAAGATGCTGGATTTATAAAATTTGGATCCAGAGTAGACCTCTTTTTACCGCTTAACACCCAAATTGTTGTTAAGGTCAATGATGTGGTTAAGGGTGGTGTTGAAACCATCGCAAGTCTTCCCTAAAGAGATTCCAAATTCTTTTCTAGTAATAAGATTTTTTCTCTTGCATCTGATGCCTTTTTTCGCTCTAAATCAATGACTTTATTCGGTGCATTTGCAACGAAACGTTTGTTGGAAAGTTTCTTTTCAACCGAAGCCAAAAATCCTTTTGAATAATTTAGTTCAAGGATTAATTTTTTCTTCTCTGCCTTTGGATCTTTTGCTGCATTCGTTGGAATGAAGAGTTCTAAATTTATTATTCTAAAATTTCCTCCAACTAAATCTACAGGAGGGCTGGAATAATTCATCTCTGATACACCTCCTAATTTTAAAATAGAAGATTCAAAACTAAAATTGCTCTGATCGGTATTTATATAAAGGCTTATTTGTTCTTTATGTGAAATGTTTTTTTCTTTTCTAAAATTCCGAATACCTCCAATAACTTGTTTAGCTAATTCAAAATTATTGATGCATCTTTCGTTAAAAGCATGAGCTTCAGGCCAAGAAGTAACTGTAAGCGCATGCTCTGGTTTTCGATCGGCAATAAAATGCCAAAGCTCTTCGGTGAGAAAAGGCATAAAAGGATGCAGGATTCTTAAGTTTTTCTCAAGTAAGACAATTACCTTAGTATAGGTTTGTCGGTCAATTGGCTTGCCATATTCAGGTTTAACAAGCTCTAATAACCAAGAGCAGAAATCCTCCTTAACAAGTTTATAAATAGACATTAAGGCGTCAGAAATTCTATATTTCTCAAAGTTTTCGTCAACCCAAGCCAGCGTTTTTTCAAAATGATTTTCATACCACTCAAGCGCCTCTTTCGCAGCTTCAGGCGCTTTTAAATCTTCTTTAATTTCCCAGCCTTCTATCAAACGGTAAGCATTCCAAATTTTATTGGCAAAATTCTTTCCTTGTTGGCATAAGGACTCATCAAAAAGCAAATCATTCCCTGCAGGTGAACTTAGCATCAACCCAACTCTAACTGCGTCAGCGCCGAAGTTATCAATAAGCTTTAAGGCGTCAGGGGAATTCCCCAATTGTTTGGACATTTTTCGTCCCTTTTTATCACGAACTAACCCTGTAAGATATACTTTAGAAAAGGGTTTTTCTTCTCTAAAGGCATAGCCAGACATAATCATTCGTGCTACCCAAAAAAATAAAATATCAGGACCCGTTACCAAGTCTTGAGTTGGGTAATAGTACTGAATTTCTTTATTTTTTGGATGTCGGATACCGTCAAAAACGGAGATAGGCCATAACCACGAAGAAAACCATGTATCTAAGACATCTTCGTCTTGACGAAGATCATCCATCGTTAAATTATCGTTCTCACTTTTTAATTTTGCTTTTTCCAATGCTTTAACTCCATCTAAAGCAACTACATAATCCTCTTTACCATTTCCATAGTAATAGGCTGGAATTCGTTGTCCCCACCAAAGCTGTCTTGATATATTCCAATCCAGAATATTTTCCATCCAGTGACGGTAGGTGTTTTTAAATTTTTCAGGTAAAAGTTCAATATCGTCTGAATTAAGAACCCCATCTATTGCTGGTCGAGCTAATTCTTCCATTTTTAGAAACCATTGATCCGATAGACGAGGTTCAATAACAGCCTTCGTACGCTCAGATATACCTACATTGTGTCGGTGTGACTCTGTTTTGATTAAAAACTTTTTAGTTTCTAAATCCTTAGCAATAATCTTTCTTGCTTTAAATCGATCCAAATCTTGATAAGCACCACCATTTTTATTTATGGTTCCATCTGGATTGAAAATATCAATAATTTCAAGTTGGTGTTTTTCACCTAAGAGTTTATCATTTTGGTCATGTGCTGGAGTAACTTTTAAACAACCAGTTCCAAAATCCATAGCGACATATTCATCTTCTATGATAGGGATCAAACGATCAGTTAATGGGACATGAACTTTTTTCCCTTTTAAGTGCAAATATCGTTCGTCTTCGGGATGAATGCAAACTGCTGTATCTCCTAATAGTGTTTCTGGACGTGTCGTAGCTATGATTACTTTTTCATCACTATCCATTACTTGGTAAGCAATATAATAAAGGTTTCCATTTTTTTCTTCAAAAATAACTTCTTCATTAGAAAGTGTGGTTTGAGCTTCTGGATCCCAATTAACCATACGAAATCCCCTATAAATGAGTCCGTCATCATGAAGCTTCTCAAAAACCTGAAGTACAGATTCTGTCATTTCTGGATCCAAAGTGAATTTAGTTCTGTCCCAATCACAACTACATCCCAATTTTTTTAATTGTTCCAAAATTACCCCTCCGAACTCTTCAGTCCAATCCCATGCATGAATCATGAATTCCTCTCGAGTCAAATCACTTTTATCAATTCCTTCAGACTTCAATTTAGCTACTACCTTGGCTTCTGTAGCAATAGAGGCATGGTCTGTTCCAGGTACCCAACAAGCATTGTAGCCCCTCATTCTTGCACGACGTAGAATAATATCTTGAAGTGAATTATTCAACATATGCCCCATATGTAGAACACCTGTTACATTCGGTGGTGGGATAACTATGGTATATGGTTCACGCTCATCGGGAATAGATTTGAAAAAATTATTTTTTTGCCAAAAGGCATACCATTTACTCTCTATTCCTTTGGCATCAAATTTGGAAGGAATTTCCATGTGAAATTTTTGATCTAATTTTATTTTACAAAAATAGGAACACTAATGTTATAAACATAATGACTCTTTAATAAAGAAAAATTAATTTTAACCAATAAACTCTATTTTATGAAAACAATGAAACATCTTGATTTAGTTTTGCTCCTTTTTAGCCTTTCGTTCTATGCACAACAAACTTCACCTCAAATAAAATTTGAGAGTACTACAATCAACTATGGTGCAATTCAAAATGGAAGTGATGGAGAACGTGTTTTTAGCTTTAAAAATACAGGGACTGAAAACTTAATTATTACATACGTTAGGTCTTCTTGTGGATGTACTATTCCAAAAAAACCTGAAGGTCCGATTGCGCCTGGTGAAACAAGTAAAATTGTTGTGCGTTATGATACAAAAAGAATTGGTCCATTTAGTAAAATA
>MDSY01067667.1_pt1 | contig 12295 bp, 11 predicted proteins | sample 811131 | NCBI WGS metagenome assembly MDSY01 (sample SAMN05326643, study PRJNA326480) | marine metagenome | isolation source: seawater | place: Atlantic Ocean: South West | collected 2010
AGCTTCACTATCCTGAGTGAAACGCCCTGTGCGGACCCGCATGCAGGGTGTTGTGGGAGCTGAGGGTTAGAGACCTTTGGCTACCCGATTATGTGATTGTATCCCTGTATGGTTCTGCAACAATTTGAGTCTCACTCTCATACACTATATGACCGGTCCGATTTGTCTTAAGCATTTCAACTTCAATACCGTATTTGATTAGTAACTCAGCCACTTCTCTAGTTTTTTGAATATACTCTGTAGCACTGTCTTTGTACCAACTCAAAGCCTTGGGCTTGGCATTAGGTTTGGATGAACGATTAAATTTGCTTGGCATATCTAGGTTTTCATTGAACCAATCCACTAGCGCTCGATAACTATTATAGTCTTGAGCATTAACTTCGGGATTTTTTTTGAACACACCTAGTGCTGCAAAGACACCCTTTCTTCTTCCAGATCTTTCATCCTTAATTTCGACGACAAATCGAACATACATTCGCACCCTTCATATAACAGTCCATTTATGAGGCCACATGGCCTCATAATAATTATTAGAGAGCGGCACTTCTAATTATTTCAGTGCAGGTGTGCTTTCCATAACACCCTAAAAAGTATAGCTGTTTTTTTCTAAGTTGCTTCCACAGCAACAAAAAAAGAGCGACTGGAGCTCTTTAATTTTAAAAACGGGCTATGCTGTATACGCAACCAGTTATCAAGTAAAAAATACATTACTTGATAACATCATCAATTAAAATAAAAGAGACCTACCTGCCTTGGTCAAGCTTTGATCACACCTGCTTAGCTTATACGTGTGGGCTAAGAGCCCGATATACCACTGACAATCCCTAACAGGTCTTCAAGCGTTAGGGGTGTTCCCACTTGGATAATTCTACGTCGAGACAGACTGGATCAACCCTTGCTTGGCAACGTTCATTCTGCCGTATTGCCGAGTCTGTTGACCCATGACGATAAATGATGGAGTTAGGCCAACGCATTTTTTCGTAGCCACCAATTATTAGTCCGGCGATGAAAATCCTGCAAATGCACAGTTTTTGTTTATAAATATCTAAGCTTTGTTAGTATTGGGATCAGATTATTCCGCCACCTGCCCCAGAGACTGTCGGGCGTTCAAGTGACACTTTTTCACGGTATCTGGATGCACGGTAAGCAGACACAGGGTCAATTGCGCCATGCTTCTCAAAGCGAGCCATTGCAAGGATTGATTCAACGTCAGTCCGGAAACCTGCTTTAAGGGTTGCTGTTGCCATAAGGGCGTCATTGGTGTCCTGGTATCCTTCTAAGGCACGTCGGTCAACCAACAGAGCTTGAGCATATGCCCGCTGCACTTCCATGGCAGAAGTCATAAGGCTTTCAATTGGGTCTGTCACATTGTGGCTCTGGTCTAGCATGTGCATAGGGTCAAAACCAGGTACATTTTCTGCATCAACCAGTTCGTTGAACACAAGAAACAGGCGATAGGGGTCAATAGACCCCGTATCTAAATCATCATCGCCATATTTGCTATCGTTAAAATGGAAGCCGCCCAGTTTGCCGAACTGGATTAGCCTTGCGACGATCATTTCGATGTTTACGTTAGGCGCGTGGTGGCCTAAATCAACAAGACAATAGGCACGATCTCCCAATTCTTTTGCAATCATATAATTGGTGCCCCAATCCTGAACCACAGTGGAGTAGAACGCAGGTTCATACATTTTATGCTCGGTAAATAATCTCCAATCAACAGGTAGGCCAGCATAAACTTCTTTGGTACTGTCTAAATATCGCTCAAACTGGCGGGTAAGGTTAGTTTGGCCAGGGAAATTTGATCCGTCACCTACCCAAATTGTCAGTGCTTTCGATCCGATTGCTTCTCCAAGCTCAATACATTCCAAGTTATGGTCGATTGCTTGCTGACGTGTTGCATCATTAGTGTGGGATAGTGAGCCAAATTTATAGCTATACGTTTGATTTTTTTGATCTTGGAAGCAGTTTGAATTTATTGCATCAAAGGTCAAGTTATTCTCTTCAGCCTTTGCTAAAAGGTCTGAAGCTGCTGCTTTGTCCCAAGGAATATGTAGGGAAACAGATGGTGTGGCTTGGGTTAAGCTTTGAACGACACCGCAGTCATCTAGCTTGTCAAAAATATGACGTGGCTCACCGATACCAGGGAAGCGTGCAAAACGAGTACCCCCTGTGCCTACGCCCCAGCTTGGAACTGCAACGCGGTAGTTTGCAACTTTTTCCTTAATCGCGTTTATGTCTATACCGCGTCGGTCAAGATGTTCTCCAAGCGCTTCGTAGTTTGAGCGCATTTCCTGTTCGGCGGATTCGTTGGACTGTTCGATACTAGTTTGCTTGATCATGATCTTGCTTCCGGATAAAATTACTATGGGGTCACGACTGGCAACCCTGCGTGGCTTGTTGGTCTCTACTTAACGCGTAAATGCCTGAACGTTGCCAGCATCAACATTAATGATGTTTCCTGTGGACTTAGATGAGCGCTCACTGGCTAGAAAATAAGCCGCCTCAGCGATATCTTCAGGGAATACAGAGCGTTTCAACAATGATCGCTCTCGGTAATGTTCTTCCAAGCCCTCTTTTTCGTCCTTGCCATATATGTTTGCACGTTGCTTTAGCCAATCGCCTGACCAAATTTTTGATCCTCTAAGAACGGCATCTGGGTTTACCACGTTGACACGAATTCTTTTTGGTGCACCTTCAAGAGCCAAGCATCGTGCCAGATGGATTTCGCTGGCCTTAGCTGTGCAGTAAGCTGAAGCGCCCGGTGACGCAGCCAAGCCATTTTTAGAAGCAATAAACACAATCGCACCTCCCATACCTTGAACTATCATCATTTTGAAAGCCTCCCGGCTGACAAGAAAATAACCTGTTGATAGTATAGACATGTTCCTATTCCACAACTCCAGCGAAGTGTCCTCAACCGCTGCAGCACTGGCAATGCCAGCATTGGAAACCAAAATATCAACACCTCCAAACTCTACTGCAGTTTGGGTATAAGCATCAGACACCGCATGTTCGTCAGTTACGTTCATTAAAACGGTTCGAACGACGTCAGCAGAGTAGCGGGAAATTAGACTTTCTGCTGCATCTTTAAGGGCAGCTTCATCAATGTCAGCGAGCATGATACAAGCTCCTTCTTCTAGGTAACGTTCTGCTGTGGCCAAACCAATCCCACCTGCACCACCAGTAATCAAAGCAATTCGTCCAGCCAGCGTTTTTGGCTTGGGCATGCGTTGAAGTTTTGCCTCTTCTAGCAACCAGTATTCAATATCGAAAGCTTCTTGCTCGGCTAGTCCACAATATTCCGACACCGAAGACGCGCCACTCATCACATTAATGGCATTAATATAGAACTCGCCAGAAATCCGTGCTGTTGCTCGAGATGATGCAAAAGTGATCATGCCGACGCCAGGAATTAAGTATACGATAGCATTGGGGTCACGAAGAGCGGGGCTATTATCATGCTTACAGCGCTCATAATAGGCGCTGTACTCGAAACGGTATTGACAAATCGCATCGCCTAGACTTGCCAAGGTGGCGTTTATATCAGGCTCAGCCGGGTTAAAGTCCACCACTAGAGGTTTAATTTTTGTACGTAAAAAGTGATCAGGACAGGATGTTCCTAGTGCGGCTAATTGTTCCATATTCACACTGTTGACGAATTCTAAAACGGCTTGGCTGTCGTTGAAGTTACCTAGCATATGTTGTTTGCCAGACACCATACCGCGTATTGCTGGCATCAATTGGGCAGCAACTTCATAGCGGGAAGTTGCGTCAATACTTTGGTGCTTTACACCGCCAAAAGCAGGCACGCCTGCTGTTTTTATGGTCAACCAATCCATAGCTTTTTGAACAACACGTCTGGTAAGGCTGTAACATTCTCGCGCATCATCCGCCCAGGTAAACAGGCCATGGCTTTCTAGGATTACACCTTTAGCATGGGGGTTGTCTAAACAAAATTTTTCTAACCACATTCCCAGTTCGTAACCTGGCTTTTTCCAAGGCAACCAACCAATATCGCTGCCAAATATTTCCTGTGTCAGCTCTTTTGAGTTCTTCGACGCAGCAATGGCAATAATTGCATCTGGATGCATGTGGTCAACATGTTTCATTGGGACATATGCGTGCAGCGGAGTGTCTATAGAGGCAGCGCGAGGATTCAAAGCAAAGGTGCAATGGGGTAAGTAAGCAACCATTTCATCTTCAAATTCTAGGCCACGGTAAAGTGATTTTAATGCGCGAAGCTTGTCCATATAGAGCGTAGAAAAGCCATCTATTTTAATTGACCCAACATCACCGCCTGAGCCTTTCACCCAAAGAACTTCGACCAAATTACCGCTAAGTAAGTCTTTTTCCATCAATTTAGCAGATGTATTTCCACCGCCGTAATTGGTGATGCGCTTATCTGATCCCAGCAGGTTGGAGCGGTATACAAGTAGCTCTGATTCGGACATGGGTGCAGCCTTAAAAGTATCCCAAAGGTCTTCAAGTTGCTGATTCTCCGACTTATTCACCATGAATTTTCTCCTACTTGTAGCTGCATCTGCGCCATTCAATTTTTTACTATAATGGTCACACGATGTAACTTTGTCAATCATTATCAATCATTTGTGGGCACTAAGTCGCATTATGTGCTCTATTATGAAAATAAATGATTGACAATGATTGATTCTGAATGCACCATGATTGAAACCAAAAAAACAAAAAAGGTAGCTTCAAATGCATGAGAAAGAACGCCAAAGGATCATCCTGTCGGCGGTGCAAGACCGCCCAGTGGTGACGGTTGTCGATCTTTGCACCTTAACGGGAGCCTCCGAGGCAACTATCCGCCGGGATATCGCCGCTCTTGATGCAGAAAACAAATTGAATCGCATAAGAGGTGGGGCTGAGTCGATAACTCCACCACAGTTTGGTGGGCTCGCTGGGCGTCCGTTTTCTGTTAACCAACTCATAAATATTGAGCAAAAGCGAGCCATTGCGCGAGCTGCTGTAGAAATGTGTGAAGACGGCGAGCCGATTATAATTAATGGTGGCACAACAACCTTTCAGATGGTGCATCCACTCGCCTCGCGGCGTATGCAGGTATTTACCAACTCATTTCCGATAGCTGAACACCTTCTAAATCACTCCAAAAACACCATCATGTTGTCTGGAGGCACGATTTATCGCGAGCAGAATATAATTCTGTCTCCCTTTGATAACGATGTTACTCGTAACTTTTACGCTCGAAGAATGTTTATGGGAGCAAAAGGGTTGGGGCCCCTTGGAGTAATGGAGGGTGACCCTTTGATTGTTCAGGCTGAAGAAAAGTTAATTGGTCAGTCGGACGAACTAGTTCTTTTAGTTGATAGTACAAAATTTGAAGCACGGTCAAGCTTGGTTCTTTGCTCGCTTAGTCGTGTGGATACTGTGATTACCGATGAAGGGGTCACTGATAAAACAGCAGCAATGCTGGAAGCCGCAGATGTTAAATTAATCGTCGCCAGATCTGGCGCGGCTCAACAGGAGGGGTTGGCCTAGTAAAGCCAATAAAATCTCCATAACGCTCTAGGGAGTAATTCATGAGTTTAATAAAAAAAATGCTGCCTGCACTGGCAGTAGTCGCTACTCTATTGACTGGTACAGTCCAGGCCGCAGAGATGCGCATAGCTATTGTTGTTAAGGCATTAGGCATAGGTTTTTTTGAAGCCGCTGCAAAAGGTGCTGAAGAGGCTGCAGGTGAATTGGGTGATGTAGAGATTATCTACACAGGTCCAACTGACACAACTGCAGAAGGCCAGATTGAGGTTATCAATGCGCTGATTGCTCAACGTGTTGATGCGATTGCAATCTCTGCAAATGACACCGACGCATTAGTTCCAGCACTTAAAAAGGCTATGGCTCGCGGTATCACAGTGATCAGCTGGGATTCAGGTGTTGCTGCAGAAGGTAGGCAGATGCATTTAAACCCATCTTCTAATCCGCTAATCGGTAACATGATCGTTAAGCTTGCTGCAGATCATTTGCCAGAGGGCGGCGATGTTGCGGTATTATCAGCATCAAGTACGGCAACTAACCAGAACATCTGGATTGATGAGATGAATAAGGTAGTTGGCAATTATAAAGGTATTAACGTAGTTGCAACAGTTTATGGTGACGATCTTGCAGATAAATCTTATCGTGAAGCCAATGGTCTAATGCAAACTTACCCTAACCTTAAGGCCATTATTGCGCCTACTACGGTGGGAATTGTTGCTGCAGCACAGGCAGTTACTGATGCTGGAAAAATTGGACAAATTAACGTAACTGGCCTTGCCTTACCTTCTGAAATGGCGGGTGCAATTAAAAGTGGTGCATCAGAGTCATTTGCAATTTGGAACCCAATTGACCTAGGTTACTCGGCTACAATGCTGGCGTATAACCTTGCCAAAGGCAATGTGGTTGCTGCACCAGGTGCTAAAATCCCAATGGGACGCATGGGTACGCTGACATTGGACGAAAAAACTGAAGGTGCAATGGCAGATCCGTTTGTCTACGATGCATCTAACATCGACGCATTCAAAACTATCTTTTGATCTGTGTCTTAAGACGCTTTGGTGGGCTTGCCCGCCAAAGCTATATCTAAGGTAAAACGCAATGCTCCAGCAACAAACATTGACAGACAAAGACATGACCCTGCCAATTTTGAAACTGCATGGCATTGTTAAGATTTTTCCAGGTGTAAAAGCTTTAGATAAGGTTTCATTAAGCCTCTATCCTGGTCAGGTGACCGCACTAGTCGGTGAAAACGGGGCTGGTAAATCTACCATAGTTAAAGTCTTAACCGGCATATATCAGCCCGATGATGGCGAAATATTGCTTGATGGCCAAACCATCAAACTTCCCACAGCGCACCACGCATCTGCTGCAGGCATTACTGCAATCCATCAAGAAACCGTTTTATTTGACGATTTAACAGTGGCTGAGAATATTTTTATTGGTCATGCTCCAAGAACTAAATTTGGGCTGATTGACATTCAGGAAGCAAGCAAGCTAGCGCAACAACTTCTACACGGAATAGGTGCTGATATTGATCCGTCCATTCGTCTGCGAGACCTCGGAATCGCCAGCAAACATATGGTTGCTATTGCCCGCGCTCTGTCTATTGATGCCCGCGTAGTGATCATGGATGAGCCCACAGCAGCGCTAAGTTATAAGGAAATTCAAGAGCTTTACCGATTGGTTGAGCAGCTCAAATCCCAGGGTAAGGCTATTTTATTTATTTCTCATAAATTCGATGAAATATTTGAAATTGCTGATCGCTATACTGTGTTTAGGGATGGTCAGTTTATTGACGAGGGAAAAATAGAAAGTGTCACAGAGGCTGACTTAGTTCAGTTGATGGTTGGTCGCTCAGTTAGTAAAATGTTTCCTAAGCGACAGGAAAAAATTGGCGAAGACGTTCTAGAGGTGGAAGGCTACTGCCACCCAACTGAGTTTAATGACATTAACTTTAAACTGGGACGTGGAGAAATTTTAGGATTTTATGGTCTTGTCGGTGCTGGGCGATCCGAATTTATGCAATCCTTGTTCGGCATCACCAAACCATCTAAAGGGGTAGTTAAAATAGGTGGAAAAATAAAAGCCATTCGTTCCCCAGCAGACGCAGTCGCTAATGGAATTGTTTATGTTCCTGAGGATAGGGGTAAGCAAGGTGTCGTGATTGGGTTGCCAATATTTCAAAATGTCACCTTGCCTTCGCTCAGTCAGACATCTCACAAAGGCTTCATCCGTTTGGTTGAAGAGTTTAAACTGGCACGGGAATATACCCAGCGTCTAGATTTGAGGGCCTCGTCGCTGGATCAGAATGTTGGGGACTTATCAGGCGGCAACCAACAAAAAGTGGTCATTGCCAAATGGCTGGCGACCCGGCCCAAGGTTATTATTCTGGATGAGCCCACTAAGGGTATTGATATTGGCTCGAAGGCGGCTGTACACGAATTTATGTCAGATTTAGCCGAACAGGGTTTATCGGTCATCATGGTTAGTTCTGAAATTCCAGAAATTTTGGGTATGTCTGATCGTGTGATCGTTATGCGCGAAGGTCGAATGGTAGTGGAACTTGCTGGTGATGAGCTTTGGCCTGAGGCTTTGATCCGACATGCTGCAGGTATAGGGGAACGGAGCACGTGATCAAAAGATTTTTAGTTGCACGAGAGACATTGTTACTAGGGGTGATACTGGCACTCATGGCGCTGGTTGCATCCCGCTTTCCTGGATTTATTGCTGCTGGCAACCTTGTTAATGTCTTCAATGACACAGCGCCACTAATTATCCTAGCGATAGGTCAAATGGTGGTTATCGTAACACGTTGCATAGACTTGTCAGTTGCTGGCAACCTCGCCCTAACCGGAATGGCTGTGGCGATGTTAAATTCAGTGGCACCTAGTCTTCCAATCCCTGTCATTCTCGCCATCTCGATTTTGATTGGTGCTTTTATGGGGCTCATCAATGGGCTCCTTGTGTGGAAACTAGAAATACCACCTATTGTTGTGACCTTGGGCACCATGACCATCTTTCGAGGGATTATCTTTCTTATGTCGGATGGAAAGTGGGTCAATGCCCACGAAATGAGTGCAAGCTTTACCGGATTTCCACGCGCCAACATTCTCGGCCTACCCGTTATGAGCTGGATAGCCATAGGTGTTGCACTGATATTTTTGGTATTAATTACCCGGACTTCATTAGGGCGTTCCTTTTTTGCCGTTGGCGGTAATCCACATGCTGCAGTTTATACGGGTATTAACGTTGGCAAGACACAATGCGTTGCATTTGTGATTTCAGGCGCATTAGCTGGTCTAGTAGGATATTTATGGGTGGCTCGCTATGCCGTTGCCTACGTTGATATTGCTAGCGGATTTGAGCTTGAGGTAGTGGCTGCATGTGTCATTGGTGGCATTTCAATTGCTGGTGGGTTGGGTTCGGTGGGGGGCGCAGTTTTAGGCGCATTATTTTTAGGGGTAGTTAAAAATGCCTTACCAGTGGTACATATTTCACCGTTTTGGCAACTTGCTATTTCTGGTGCTGCGATTGTAATTGCGGTGGCCTTTAATTCACGATCCAACAGAAGCAGCGGTCGAGTTATTCTAAAGCCAGCGAGGCCTAATTCATGAACCTCAAGACGCGCCAGGTGCCTGACCGGTTGCACTCGCCACTTTCACAAGTGTTTAAAAGCTGGGAAACGCTTTTACTTGCAGTGGCTGTAAGTATTTTTATCGTTAACTCTTTTGCGTCGCCCTATTTCCTTGATGCTTGGGGTCTTTCTGATGCAACCTTTAATTTCACCGAAAAAGCGATGATCGCTTTTGCGATGGCATTGTTAATTATTACTGGCGAAATAGACTTATCTGTTGCTTCTATTATTGCTCTAGCGAGCACGGCCATGGGTGCCGGTTTGCAGTTTGGTCTGGGTACTACGGAACTGGTTTTTATTGGCCTCGCTGTTGGACTATTATGTGGTGCTTTTAATGCTGTTTTGGTAACAGTTCTTGGACTTCCATCAATAGTTGTGACTATTGGCACTATGAGCCTATTTCGAGGGATCAGCTATATAGTTCTTGGAGACAAGGCGTATCGTGGATATCCACCTGATTTTGCATTCTTTGGGCAAGGTTATGTGTTTTGGGTGTTTAGTTTTGAATTGGTGCTGTTTGCTGTGCTTGCGTTGATCTATAGTATTTTATTGCATAAAACTAACTTTGGACGTGCTATTTATGCGATTGGCAATAACCCCACTGGCGCATTGTTTTCAGGTATACGAGTGCAAAGGGTAAAGTTCATTCTATTTCTGCTTACAGGCCTTATGTCTGGTGTGGCAGCAATTTGCTTGACGTCCCGTCTTGGGTCTACCCGACCGTCAATTGGCGCTGGTATGGAGCTTGAAGTCATCACCATGGTGGTCTTAGGTGGCGTCAATATACTGGGCGGATCAGGCACTATTCCAGGCGTTTTTTTGGCTGCATTTGTTATGGGCTTAGTGACCTTCGGTTTCGGTTTGTTAAATGTTCCAGGTATTGTAATGTCCATCTTTATAGGTTTTTTACTGATTGGAGTGATTGCTTTGCCGCGGCTATGGAAAATTTTTTTGAATAGGAGGTAGGGATGGCAAATTTCAGTTTTAAAATGCAACTGAAGCGTGGGCATGAAGCTGAGTATCAGCGCCGCCACGATGCTATTTGGCCCGAATTACTTGAGCTGTTGAAAACTGCCAAAATTTCTGACTACTCCATTTATTTGGATCCTCAAACGGGTACTTTATTCGCGTCCCTTAATCGAGCATCAAACCATACTATGGACCAGTTGTCTCTGGAGCCTATTATGCAACGCTGGTGGAATCATATGGCTGATATCATGCTCACTGGTCCGCACAATAAGCCCATTGTGGTGCCGCTTGAACTCGTATTTCATATGCCATGACTAGATTGAAAAATATTGCTGTAATCGACATCGGTAAAACTAATGTCAAGCTCATAATAGTGGACTCAGAAGCGATGACAGAAGTTTGTGTCGCAACACGGCCCAATAAGGTTTTGCCTGGCCCACCTTGGCCGCATTTTGATACTGAAGGGCACTGGGCATTTTTACTCTCGGGATTAAAGGAGTTTCATCAAAGGTTTGGCATAGGTGGAATATCCATTACCACACATGGAGCCTGTGTTGCGCTGCTGGATGATGAGGGGCAACTGGCCGCGCCTATTCTTGACTATGAGCATGATGAACTTGATCTATACACCGATGAATATGATGCCCTCCGTCCTTCGTTTCATGAAACTGGCTCACCAAGACTGGCTGGCGGCCTTAACCTAGGGGCACAACTGCATTGGCAGTTTAAAAAACACCCCAAGCTGCTTGCAAGAGTTGAATCCATCGTCACCTACCCACAGTATTGGGCCCATCGCCTGACTGGTGTGGCATCCATAGATGTCACTTCAATTGGTTGCCATACGGATCTTTGGAACCCAACCCAAGGTAAGTTTTCGAGTTTGGTGCGCCGCCTTGGTATTGGTAACAAAATGGCACAGGTCCGAAGACCTGACGAGGTATTGGGTTCAATACTTCCACAAATTGTGTTAATAACCGGTTTGCCAACGAATACAAAGGTTGTGTGTGGCATTCACGACTCCAATGCTTCTCTGTTAACTCATATTTTTAGTAGAAGAGCTCCATTTTCCGTAGTTTCAACTGGCACTTGGGTAATTGCAATGGCAATCGGTGGTGACAAAACTCCGCTAGATCCTAAATGTGACAATCTTACTAATGTTAATGCATTAGGTGACCTAGTACCATCTGCCCGTTTCATGGGGGGAAGGGAATTTGAACTTATCCAAAAAGGCATAGCAGCCTTTGCTAATGACAGTGATATGAAGCTTGTTCTAGAACAAAATATTATGCTCTTGCCATCTGTTGAGTCCAGCTCGGGGCCATATAAAGGCCGAGAAATGAGTTGGCATCCGAGCGAGCCGGAGTTTGCATCTGGCATTCGAGAAGTATCTCTTGCATTTTATTTGGCGTTAATGACCGCGAAATGTCTGCAAAATATTGGTGCTAAAGGAGACATCGTACTTGAAGGCTCCTTCGCACAAAATTACTTCTACAGGCAAATGCTTAAAGCAGCGACAGGTGAGTGTATATTGAGTTCGGCATCAACAACGGGCACAAGTATCGGTGCTGCTATGTTGCTTCAAAGACAGCCTGTGCAAATACTCGATAGGGAGCCAGAACTGAAAAAAACACCAATGTTAGATGCATTGAAAGTTTATGCCTCTAGATGGAAGTCTCATGTGGAACGTGAGAATAAAGTTTAAATTCAGACGGTGTATAGACAGTTAAATTGCCTTTGGTAGTTATGTTGTTGTTCCGTACAAGCCTGCCAAGGAAGGGGTTGGCTTTAAAAGGAGAAAGGTGACTTTATGTATCATAGGGAATACAAGACTGAATTTGTTCATCCAGGCAGTGGTGGTATGTTTTACAAGAAAGCACATAAAATGCGTTTTAGCATTATGTTTTATTTGAAGTTTTATAGGACCGATAGGGTCTTTATTGAGTCTTATTTAGAGAAATCGATGTATTGATGAAACGTGAGCCAAATTGGCTCTGGGGTAGCCCCATAAGAACCATACGGGATACACAAAATTAATTGCGTTGTAAGTATTTGTTTTATAAGAGAGTTGTGGTGCCCGGAGACGGAATCGAACCGCCGACACGAGGATTTTCAATCCTCATTTAAGTGGCGCAGTGATGACTAATATTAATAAAAACAATGGCTTATAAATTGGCA
>MDSY01114025.1_pt1 | contig 12293 bp, 9 predicted proteins | sample 811131 | NCBI WGS metagenome assembly MDSY01 (sample SAMN05326643, study PRJNA326480) | marine metagenome | isolation source: seawater | place: Atlantic Ocean: South West | collected 2010
AAATACTATTCGTACTCGTGGAAGGTAAACTCAACGCTTCTCCACTACAGATGTCCGAAATTGGGGTAAAGCTTGGTGTGCTCTGTGCGTTTACATCAACGGTCATAGTTTCAATAGTCGCACACTGTCCTCCATCGGGTGTGAATGTATAGGTAGTCGTAGCTGTGTTATCAATCGCTGGTGACCAGGTTCCTGAAATACTATTCGTACTCGTAGAAGGTAAACTCAACGCTTCTCCACTACAGATGTCCGTTATTAGAGTGAAGTTAGGAGTTGTATTTGATGGATTAATAGTTACGATAATATCCTCTTGGTTGGTTACAGTGCATATTGGGCTCGAAACAATTGCGGTAACAGTCGCATTTCCAGTGGTAATGTTCGGTATAAATAAAGTAGAGGTACCTGTTGGGTTAGAGAATGATCCTTCGGTTGAAGACCAATTTATAGTAGTTCCTATACCTGCTATGATAGCATTAAAGTTCACTTCATCACTACTACAAATAACGATATCTGAGATGGGTTCGATTGTCGGCTGCGGTCTGACTACAATTGTCATTGTCGTGGAGGAAGCACATTCGCCCGCATTAGGTGTGAATGTATAGGTTGTCGTTGCTGTGTTGTCAATTGCTGGTGACCACGTGCCATTTATACCATTTAGACTAGTGGAGGGTAAATTAATTATCTCCCCTTCACAGATATATGTGATGTTGGTAAAGCTTGGTGCCACATTGTTGTTTACAGTCAAATTGACGGGTAGGGAATACGTACATCCTGGAGTAGTTTCGAGCTGTATATAAAACACACCTGAATTAAATAATAAATTTGGATTGGTTACGGGATTTGTGCACGAGGAATTATTCCAATAAGTTAAGTTCCCTGATTCACTTCCTGCAGTAATAGACGCATCCGTAAGGTTTCCAACTCCACAAAATGCTGTAGGGTCGTTAACAATCAAATTAGGTGTAGTACATATGCACGTCGGACTTGGAATACTTGTTTGCATTTCTATTTGGCAAATCGAATGTATTTGAGTCGCTCCGCCGGAAGAAGCGGTGAATCCCCAGTAAACTGATGCGGGGAAAGCGAAAAAGGCACGGATATCACCGTTGTAGGCTGTTACAAGTGCACCATCGAAATAAACTCTATACTGTAAAGCAAAAGGATTCCAAGTGATACATATGTCATGCTCATTCCCATCAACTATTGAGTTACCCGTTGGAAGAAGGCATTCTGGACCTGAGATGGTTGAGGCACTAGCGGTTGAACCATCGGTTTGAATAGATGCATGGTTACAGAGAAGGTCATTGTCTCCAAATGAGCTGCCGTTATACGTATCAAATTCTACTGTTACACTAGGTTCGATAGGGCATCCACCGCCCAGGCAATTTATAGGATTCCCTGTCGCGTATCCCATTCCACCTCCTGTTCCTCCGAGGACACCTAAGCCTTCCTCTTGAAGCACAAATGCAATGCCATCACCAGTCATTTGGTCAGCTCCAAAATTCGCTTTAAAATTCAGCTTAAAACTTTGGTACAAGCTGATGGTATTGCATACCCAAACACCACCTTGTTGGAAGTTCCCTACTGTATTCAAATCAATACAAGCGGAACTTGCTGAGGCAGCTCCAACGGTCTGAAACGTTGAGGGATCGCAAATCCCAGTAGTTTCGCTTAAATTAATACCGTTTAATGAAATAGATTGGCTAAAAATAAGGGGTGCCAAAAGCACACCGCAAAGCGTGAGTAAAATTGAGTTAAACAAGAGTTTATAGTTTAGAGTTACACGAATTTAAATTAAATAAGTGTAATAATGACGTTTACTCATATGTTTTTTTGATCTAAAAGTGACTTAACATATTGGTGCTTAATACATATGTGTAATTTATAATGCCTATTTTGAAGAATAAAAAATAAATGCAAAATGAAAAAAATTAGGTCTGTCAAAACAGAAGATAAGCTGGATTTGGTCCTGTATAGTTCATCTGTTAAAAACCCAAAGGCAGTCCTTTTCCTAATTCATGGAATGGGAGAGCACGCTAGAAGGTATGAACATGTTGCTGAATATTTTAAGAATGTAAATATAGCTACAGTGGCTATAGATTTAAGGGGGCACGGTAATTCAGAAGGCAAGAGAGGCCATATGCCCTCATATGAACATATGATGCAAGATCTTAAATTGGCGCTGCATGAGATTGACGTGACTTACAAAGGTCTTCCAATAATTCTATATGGCCACAGTATGGGGGGGAACTTAGTACTTAATTATTTATTGCGGACTTCTGAAGGTGTAATAGGTGCTATTGTCACTGGGCCTTATCTTCGATTGGGTTTTGATCCTCCTAGGTGGAAGGTGCTTCTTGCGAAGCTTTCTGCAAATATCTACCCTTCCTTATCTCAGCCGACAGGATTGGAAAAAATTGCCCTTGCCCGTTCGTCTCAGGTTATACAGGAGTATGAAAACGACCCCTTGGTTCATGATAGAATGACGGCCTCTTTTTTTATCAATATTCACCAAGCTGGTATCCAGGCTATTGCTAGGTCAAAAGAATTAGAAATACCAATATTATTGATGCATGGGGCAAAAGATAGACTCACATCACCAGGGGGGAGTAAAGAATTTTATGCAAATGCTGGTTCCAATGTAAATTTCCATCTATTGGAAGGTTTGTATCATGAAATACACAATGAACCTGAAAAAAATGAGGTGTTTAAAACACAACTTCAATGGATTGAACATCTTTTACAGTAGTTCAGGAAGCCAAATCATACAAGCATATGTGGCTGCAAAAGATAAGCTCCAACCTAAATAGACCTGATTTGGTGTATGCTTATTCAAATAAAGCCTAGCAGATAATATGCACCCAGAAGAAAAGATAGCCGCTAGAATGATCATATTGTGAAATTCGATTTGATTGTTGGCAAAAGCACATATGTATCCCGTTAAAATGCCCGCTCCAGCGGCATGCAGAGATATTTTGAATCGAGTTGTCAGAATCATACACATTAAAGCGACAATCGCCCCTGTAAGCGGTAAAGTATAAATGTAAATAGGTAAAAAATTATTTGGCGCTTTTTTCCAGAATAAAAAGAAGAGTAAAATACAATAGGAAAGCATAATAAATAAGGGAAATAACCTTTCCTTTCGTTCTTCCATTTCAACAGATGACAAAAGGCCTCTTTTGTACATAAGAATAAATGAGATCCCCGGCGCGATTGTAACGAATACAAGAAATAGAAATAAGATTTGTCTTTTTAAGGCATCCGCTAGATAAAAAAGGGATGGTTTGGAGATGTCTAATTCTTGAGAAGGGATATATAGGGTTAACAATAAACCGTATATGGGCATAAACAAAGGCAGGAAAACCCATGATATTGCTTTTGCTATCTTTTGCATTACAGTTCCTTTCTCATTCTTGCAACTGGAATACTCAGCTGCTCTCTGTATTTTGCAACGGTTCTGCGTGCGATATTATATCCTTTTTCACGCAGCAAGTTCATCAGCTTTTCGTCTGTGAGTGGCACTTTTTTGTTTTCAGAGTCAACCGCTTCAGAAAGTATTTTTTTGACTTCTCTCGTTGAAACTTCCTCGCCACTATCTGTTGACAAGGATTCTGAGAAGAAATATTTCAGAGAAAAGACACCAAAGTGGGTTTGTACATATTTGCTGTTTGCCACCCTGGAAACAGTACTGATATCCAAATTTACAATCTCTGCAATGTCTTTTAAAATCATTGGTTTCATTTGTGTTTCATCACCTGATATAAAATAGCCCTCTTGAAAACGCATAATGGCAGTCATTGTCATAAGCAGGGTGTTTTGGCGTTGCCGAATGGCATCAATGAACCATTTTGCATTGTCTAGTTTTTGCTTGACAAAATTAACGGCTTCTTTATCAGATTTAGATGTTTTTGCACCTTCGGAATAGGACCTTAGCATCGTTTCATAATCACGGCTTACACGAAGCTCAGGAGCATTTCTTGAGTTAATGGTGAGCTCTAATCTTCCTTCATTTTCATAGATGATAAAATCAGGTACAATTTGTTGAAAGTTCTTATTACTTCCTTTGGATGAACCTCCTGGTTTAGGATTTAGTTTTAAAATTTCGTCTATCGCCTCCTTTAAATCTTCGTTAATGATTTCTAGCTTTTTGGCGATTTTTTCGTAGTGCTTTTTGGTGAATTCTTCGAAGTTATTTTCAAGAATGGTTTTTGCGGTATACTTTGCAATATTCCCGTCCTGTTTTCTATTAATTTGGATTAAAAGACATTCTTGAAGGTTACGGGCCCCTACACCTGCAGGGTCAAGTTCTTGGATTTTGAGTAAAACTTCTAAAACCTCTTGTTCTTCAACATGTACATTCATAGAAAATGCGAGGTCATCGACAATGGCCTCTAAATCACGATTTAAATATCCAGCTTCATCGAGGTTTCCAATTAATATTTGGGCAATTAATGCTTGATCTTTTTCAAGGTGCAGTAATTGAAGTTGTTCATTTAATTTTTCTCTAAATGTCGTTCCTCCTGCAAATGGAATGACCTTATCATCGGAGTCTTTAGACTGATTATTTGCACGAGTCTTGTAATCAGCCACATCATCTTGAAGATAGTCAGAGATATCAAATTCGTCTGTTTCTCGCTCCTCAAATTCCTCCTCGTTTGAATACTCCTCGTCATGTTCTTCCTTCCCTTCTTCCAGGGCGGGGTTCTCTTCAATTTCTTGTTTGATTCGTTGATCTAGCTCCATCGTAGGGACTTGAAGCAATTTCATCAATTGTATTTGCTGAGGAGAAAGCCTTTGCTCTAGTTTTTGAATAAGATGTTGTCGTAAAGCCATAATCTAGTCTTCTTTCAAATATAAGGCATAATAACCCTATTAAAAAAACAGATAAGGGTTTAAAAAGTTAAAAAATAGTTAATGCTGGCTTACTCTATTTTTTGCTTGGTTACTTGATATATTTCCCAGGTTGATTGATTGAAGGCGCAAATTAGCAGGTGCATATTTGAAGCGTTGTGCACGCCGTCTAGCTGATTGGGAACAGCAAAACTATAATTGATTTGGTATTTATCGTTAACCATATTTTCACTGCTTAATGCCCTACCAAAACTTTCACCACTCAAGTTTCCTCTATGAATATCACGGTGAACATAGGCTGTATTGTGTGAATTATCAGACATTTTTTGATCTCCCACCAAAGAATCTTCGAGTAAATAGACCATGATTGATAGGTCACTAATTACATTAGCTTCCTTTGGGTCTATTTCTATGTGCAGGTATGCGCCCTTGGTAGCCTCATAATAATTGAGCTTTGATTGTATGTTGACTTTTAAATCGTTGTTAGAAATTATTTGATCAGTCATACTAGTCCATTGGGCAGGACTTTGGAAAATGTTACCATTTTTAAAACGATTCACTGTTCCTCTTGGGTTTCCTGGAAACCCCCCATCTGTTTCTCCAAAATACGATCCAATTTCAACACCTTGTGGGTTGGTAAAGTCTGTGGGGTAGTCAGGAGGAGAGACAGTTTGAAAATCTCCTATACCATCGGGTCCAGCGTGAATACCGGCTGTGAATACTCTAGTTGGATTTGCCATATGCAGATCATGCGCCAAATCAGCTGCAGCTGGACAAAACACACATTGGTGACCCGTAAAGTCCTCTATGATCACATTGCGCAATGTATTCGAGTTCGCTTCGAAAGATGGCCATTCATTATTCTGATAGTCTGCCCAAACACCTGGATAGAAATTCGTGTCTAGATCAATATTAACCGTTGGGGGATATGGGTTTTCAACGTGGTCACACGAACATAGAAGAAAGAAAATAATTGCAAGTGAAAATAAATAACGCATAATTAAAAACTTTGAGTGAAGCTAAGGGTTAAGCCATTATTAGCTGGAACGAATCGACAAACTCCACCTACACAAAATAGACCGGCTCTCTGTCTACCGTATGAGACTGTAAATCGAGTTGATTCCTTGATATATCCGCAGGTTATTATTGGGTAATTCACTCTTTTGGATTCCTCAGAGTTCCCATAATTATATTGATTCATGAAGCTGAAAAAATAATGCGGCGATACTGTGTATTCTACAAGAGCAGTGAACCAATCACCTTTGTCATTTTCACCATTGGCTTGGGGTTTTACGAATAATCCTTGAAGTTCTGTCCTTATTGAGTGCTTTGGAGCGATCTTGAACAACATTTCAAGCACACCGATATGTGCATTGATAATGCCTTGGGCGTCATTAGATATTTTAGCTACATCATTGTTGATTTGAATATTATAGTAGCTAAGGGCTCCAGAAAACTTCTTATTAAACTTTTTATTGATATTAAAGTTGATATCCTGCCAATAAAGACTGTCACTCATACTAAAAGGGCGACTCGTATAGGCAACACCAGTTGAGTCATTAGGATTGATAGAGCTTATATCCATTTTGGGTTGATATGTGGTTGAAAAATTGGCTCCCACAGTGGTTCCGTATTTTCCACCGAGTTTTGATTTCCTTTTGAAGGTATAAAGAAAGTCTACCTGATAAGCCACCTCGCCAAGTGGCTGAGTTGCATAAGGATATAAGGTAGCAACAAGGTTATATGTATGTGTTTTATTTAAGGCCGGAAGGTAATTTATAAATACATCCTGAAGGTCTTTTGTGCGATCAGATCGGTAGCTCATGTTGTCTACTGATTTTGCAGAAAAAAGAAGCCCTAATCCTTTTCTGGTATACGTCAAGTTTAAAACACTGGCATGCCCATTATTATAAATGTAGTTATTATCATTACTTGGGTCTTGTTCCTTATGAATGTATTCGCCATCAAGAAAAAAGTTTTTGTACATCAGTTGAAACCTTCCTCCATAGGAACCCACATTTTCGGGGAGAATCAAGGTTGAATTATCGTCTCTTTGGTATTTACTTACAAATGAGGCGCCAAGAACGACGTCTAATTCCGAATCGCTTAACTTTTTAAAAGTTTCATTTAAATGGATTTCTCCATCTATACCGCGTACAATTCCATCCGCGTGAATAATTTTCCCGCTCTCAAAGGAAAGCCTTTGGTAACCATAAACTCCCTTTAATACAATTCCTGCTTTTGGCTTTACGATAACTCGCGCTCCATCAAGTAAATTGTCATATCCAAGTGCTCGATCTTCATAAGCGCGTAGAGCCAAACCACTTCCGAACTGTTCATAAAACGAACCAAGTGTTACATCAACGAAGTCATTTTTATACCCAACATAGCGCATTCCTAGACCAGTGCCATCAAATCTGTTGGGATAACCCTGAATTCTTGGCAGATAAGATTCTAAACGCATCCCAGCCTTAAAATCACCGTTCGTATAAAATACGTTCATATATGAATTGATGAGCCCTTTTGATGGAGGTTGATTTGCTCCTATGATCGTATCTTCATTAAGGTATTGGAATGTAGACTCTGCATTTCCAGAGATCGAACCCTGTGAAAACAAAAAATAAGCCCCCAAAACAAAGGGAGCTAAAAGCAAATTTTTAAGATTCATTTTTTCCTATTTGGAACCTAGTTTGAGGATTTCTCCATAAAGCTCTTCCTCATCACCAGGAGCATAGTTGTTGTGTGAATATACAATATTTCCCTCAGAATCTATTAAAAACGTATGCGGTACATTGTTGACGCCCATCGCCCTTTTAAAATCCCCATTAGGATCCAATAATATTTCATAATCCCATGCCTTACCATTTGAATATACAGCAACTTGTCTTTTGGTTTTTTCATCGTCTACAGATACAGCTACGAGGGTCACACCCGTCTCATCTTGCCAGTCAGGATATAAATCATGAATGGTGTTTAGCTCTTTTTTACAAGGAGAACACCACGTTGCCCAAAAGCTTATTACAACAGGACCTTCAAACCCCATTTCGGCGGTATTAATAGAAGACCCTTTGAGGTCTTTCAGAATAACAGAGGGTAATTTTTTTTGAGATTTTTCTGTTTCTTGCGCAAAAAGGATTCCTGCGAAGAGGCAGAATAAGAATGTAAATTTCGTTTTCATAGAGTGTTTTTAATCATCAAAGCAAAAAGAATGCCACACCAAAAGTAATAAAAATAAGAAGTATACATTTGGCATTGATTTTGATCAATTTTTGATATTACGTGAGGAATGACTTATATTTGTTTTTATGAAAAAACTCTACTTTACTATTCTACTTATTTTACCATCATTGTTAATTTCGCAAACCGCTATTAATGTTCAAGATTCTGAAGATAATATTTCGGGAGGAGCCTATGAAATTAGTACTTCGAATGCTGATGCTGTTAACGTTCCATTTGAGATTAAAAATACAAGTGGAGGAGATGTTGCTTGGAGAATCACGCGACTCAAACTCGATGTTCCTGTATCATGGTCAGATTATGTATGCTGGGGTCACGCGACCGATCAATTTGGAGGAACTTGTTTCTCTGCAAGTCAAATGAATTCTGATTCTTGGACTACTCCAGAAGGTACATCATTTTCTGTTGGTCCTGACGAGTACGGTAAGTTAAAGGTAACAATCAGTCCAACCGAAGGCGCAACTGGTCTTGGTCATTATCGTTTTTACGTGTCAAACGATGGTGTGAATTATATTGATTCTGTGGACATTAAACTTGATTACAGTTTATCTATTGAAGAGTTCGAACCAATATCTGTCTCCATTGTTCCAAACCCTGCCTCTGATTTCATACAAGTAAACCTTGAGGGAGTGGCAACGGCACAAATGAAAATGGTTGATGTTCTAGGAGGTGAAGTGTTAAATCAAACGGTAATGTCCACATCAACGTTTGATATATCAAATTTCCGAAATGGTGTCTACATCATGTCTTTTAGTGCACCTAGTTCAAAATCAATTGTACGAAAAGTAATTGTCAAGCATTAATCTCTAATTAACATTCGTGACCTCTTTAGACGATTAATTTGTCTAATTTCGTTACATGTCTAAGAAAAGATCCAAAAAAAACTCCAGTGGCGTTGGTCGAAAATCACTGAGAACCTTACTTATCCGTGTTTTTGAAAAGCACAACTCAAGTGAATTAACCCATAAGGAAATATGTCAAATTGTAGATGCACGTGATCCGAATTCTCGACAAAACGTATTTGATGAGCTCAATGTATTAGTCAAGCATGGCTCTGTTGAGCGAGTCAATCATTATACCTTTAAAGCAAAATCAAACCTACAATATTTAGAAGGTCAAATAGATATAACTCAGAGAGGCGCAGGATTTGTTTCCTGTGAAGGCTACGACAAAGATTTTTATATTTCTCCGCAAAACATTAATAAAGCGCTTCAAAGAGACACCGTGAAGATCAAAGTGATCAAACAGGGTCGTTCAAGAGACGAAGCTGTTGTTGTTGAAGTGCTCAAAAGAGACAAGGTCCAATTTGTTGGAGCCTTAAGAATCCTTGACAAACATGCTGTATTAATTCCTGATAACCCGAGACTGGGTCTAGATATTGAGATTCCAAAGAATAAAATTGGTGATGCCAAAAATGGGGACAAGGTTCTGGTGAAAATAACTACATGGCCTCAGGGTCGAGAGATTCCATATGGAGAGGTTACGGCTGTTTTAGGTGCTAGTGGAAGCAACGATGCCGAAATGCTAGGGATTTTATACAACCAAGGAATAGAGCCAGTATTTCCGGAGGCTGTGATGGAAGAGGCTGAACATGTTAAAATAGAGTTAGATCCAGACGAAATCAAAAGAAGAAGAGACTTTAGAGATGTATTGACCTTCACCATTGATCCATTAGATGCAAGAGATTTTGATGATGCTATTTCAATACAAAGGTTGTCAAATGGCAATTTGGAGATCGGCGTTCATATTGCAGATGTGAGTCACTATGTTGAAGAGGGTAGTGCCATGGATACTGAGGCTTTAAAACGTTCTAATTCCGTTTATCTAGTTGACAGGGTCGTACCTATGCTTCCTGAACAGTTATCTAATGTTGTTTGTTCTTTGAGGCCTAATGAGGATAAGTTTAGCTTTTCAGCAGTTTTTGAATTGGATGAAAACGGCAAAATATATAAGGAGTGGTTTGGAAAAACGGTGATTCATTCTGACCGAAGATTTACCTATGAAGAGGCGCAAGAAATCATTATGGGTGCAGATGGAGACCATAAATCAGAGCTCTATTTATTGAATAAAATCGCTCAGACCTTGCGCAAAAGAAGATTAAAAAATGGTGCCTTGAGTATTGAGTCTGAAGAAATGAGATTTCGTTTGAATGATGATGGTTTTCCTGCAGAGGTGGTTGTCAAGAGGTCAAAAGAGGCACACAAGCTTGTGGAAGAATTTATGCTTTTGGCAAACAAACAGGTTGCTATCTTTCTAGGTAAACCTAAGGAAAAAGGAGGCAAAGGAGTAACTAGTTTATACCGAACACACGACCAGCCTGATCCCGCCAAGCTAGATATATTTTCTGTTTTCATCGATAAGTTTGGCTATAAGGTGGATTTGAATCAGCCAGATCAAATAGCAAAAAACATTAATAAGTTACTAGGTGATATTCGTCTTAAAAATGAATATTCATTGATTCAATCCATGGCAATACGTTCTATGGCTAAGGCAAGCTATGAAACTGAGAACATTGGTCACTATGGGTTGGCTTTTGAACATTATACCCATTTCACATCACCGATTCGAAGGTATGCAGACTTGGTGATACATCGAATATTACAATCTACGGTTGAGGGCAGTAAAAACAATTATGCCAAGGGTCTAGAGCAAATATGCAAGCATATCTCTGCCAATGAGCGAAAGGCATCTGAAGCAGAAAGGGAATCTACTAAGTACTTTCAAACCTTATTTGTTCAGGAATATATTGGAGAGGTTTTCGAAGGGACAATTTCGGGTATTGCGGATCATGGAATGTATGTGCGTATGAAGGAGAATTACTGTGAGGGCATGGTTGCCATGAACCAAATTCCTGGTGATCGATTTCATTTTGATAAAGACAAATTTTGTATTCGTGGTTCCAAGACGAAAAAAGAATACAATTTTGGCGATACTGTTTTTGTTCGGGTTTATGAGGTCAGCCCTAGGAAAAGACAGGTAGATCTTGAATTTGTAAGTGACCACGAAGATGGCATTAATTAAAAACTGTAGGGGTTTTGAGCCTCAAATAGGAGAAGATTGTTGGTTAGCAGAAAATGCCACCCTAGTAGGGGATTTAATAATGGGCAATCAATGTTCGGTATGGTTCAATGCCGTAATTCGTGCTGATGTAAATTCAATAAGAATAGGTCATAGAGTAAATATCCAAGACGGTGCAGTATTGCATTGTACCTATGAAAAAACAAAAGTTGAGATTGGTGATAATGTTTCAATAGGACATAATGCATTAATTCACGGTTGTAAGATTGAAAGCAATGTGCTGATTGGAATGGGATCAATTGTAATGGATAATTGTCATATTGAATCGAATTCTATTGTAGCAGCAGGTGCTGTTTTATTAGAAGGAACTAAGGTGGAATCTTGGAGTATATATGCTGGCGTTCCTGCAAAGAAGGTTAAAACCTTATCTGAAGAGTTATTTAAAGGAGAGGTGGAACGAATTTCTAAAAACTACATTAAATATTCGTCTTGGTTTAAATAAAAAAAGCGACCCTTTCGAGTCGCTTTCTAATCTAAAATTATATTAGGTTTATGCTTCTTTTGTGGAAGCTGTAGCAAGTGCATAAACAACAAGACCAAAACCGATTTTGTTGATCGCATCACCAATGTTGTATACTACATCCATTGCAATTTGCATTCCGAAGATTTCTCCTTCAGCTCCATACCATCCTGCAGTACCTGCCATGTAACCAATTGGATAAATTGCCCAACCGATAACGACGAACTTTACAAGTGTATTGTGTGCGTTTAAAACTGCTCCACCTGCTTTTGTTGCCAAAGCTTTTGCTTCTCCAAAGGCAATTAAATAAACAATGTAGAAGTAAGAAAGACCAGAAATCAATCCCCACAATGCTGCGTTGTCTCTGTCAACACCTTCACCCCAGTATCCTGTTACTAACATTACTACTGATGCTCCAATCAAAGTCCACATTAATTTCTTTGTTGCTCCTGCGGCCTTTAGAATCAAATAGAATTCAACGCACATTAATGGAACTGTAAGAATCCAATCTACATAACGGAAGAATGTTGGAGATTCACCTGTTGAAGCCCAATAGTCCCGCATGTAATAATAGTGAACTGCTGCTATGAACGTGATTAGACCGGAAACTAAAATAGAAGTTTTCCATTTGCGGTCAAACGAATTCATAGATAAAAAGAAAAAGGCA
>MDSY01104663.1_pt1 | contig 12291 bp, 10 predicted proteins | sample 811131 | NCBI WGS metagenome assembly MDSY01 (sample SAMN05326643, study PRJNA326480) | marine metagenome | isolation source: seawater | place: Atlantic Ocean: South West | collected 2010
GCAATAGCTGTAGGGACAGTTTATTTATATCTCGAATCAATTGGATTTGGATCTAGCAATTTTGTTTCTCAAGAGATTAAAAATTCCTTACTTTTTGCTTTTTCATTTTTTCCAATGTTGCTTTATTTCTTAGCGGCGATGGTTTGTATAGGATATGAATTAACCCCTGAAAAGCATAAACAAATACAAATACAGTTAGAAAATAAAAGTTCATAACGATATTACTTGCCAATAGAAGATTCATGTTTAGCCTAATCTTATTATTTTGGAGGATTTGATATGGGGCCATTAGAGGGAGTAAAAATTATAGATATCTCAACAATAGTTTCAGGGCCATTGGCCGCATCTATGTTGGGCGATCAAGGGGCAGAAGTTATCAAAATTGAACCCCCTTTTCGAGGCGAGAATGCAAGAGTAATGGGGCCAATTAAGGAAGAAATTGGAGCTCTTTTTGCTGTTGTTAATAGATCAAAAAGAAGTCTTGCCATGGATTTAAAAAAAGAAGAGTCGAAAGAAATCATTTTTAAATTAGTTGAAAGTGCTGATGTTATTATTGATAATTTTAGACCTGGCACTCTTGAAAGACTCGGTCTTGAATACAATGTATTAAAAAAGCATAATCCAAAAATTATTCAAATGTCTATAACTGGTTATGGTGAAACTGGACCTTACTCTAAAAGAAGAGTTTATGATCCTTTAATTCAGGCTACAGCAGGTGTTTCAGATGCGCAATCACTTGAGGGCCAACCTAAATATATGAAAACACTAATGTGCGATAAGATTACTTCTATTACAGCTGCACAAGCAATGACGGCCGCTCTCTTTAAAAGAGAAAAAACTAATGAAGGGCAGCGTATAACATTATCGATGTTAGATACTGCATTGTATTTTATGTGGTGTGATTCAATGTACAATTATACATGGCATGGAGATGATTGGACGCCAATGCCAAATATTGCAGATTTCTATGAACCGGTAAAAACAAAAGATGGCTTTATTGCTCTTGTAGCAATTAATGATAGTGAGTTTGCCGGAGTTCTTAAGGCAATAGGAAAAGAAGATTTACTTGAAGACGAAAGATTCTCTACTACAGAAAGTAGATTAATGAATGTAATGGAAATGCAGGAAATTCTTTTAAATGCTTATTCTGAATTTACCTCAGAAGAGTTAGTAAAAAAGATGGAAGAGAATGATGTTCCTGCAGCAAAAATTAATACTCGTGAAGAAGTTCTAAATGATCCCCAGGTTTTAAATAATAATTCTATTATTAATACTAATAGAGAAGGAAAAGAGATTCTAAGAGGACCAAAACCTCCTGCTAATTTTATGAATACAAATTGTGATGAACCTGGACTTAGCCCATCTTTAGGTCAGCATTCTTCTGAAATTTTAAAAGAATATGGTTATTCAAGTGAAGAAATTAATGCATTAATAGATAATCAAATAGTCCAAGGAGAAAAGGTTGGCTAGTTTAAGAAGTAAATTTTGGGCAAAAATTATCAGTAAAGAAATAGGAAAAGCTCCTGAAATAAAAGATACTAGCGATATAAGAAAAGATTTTTCTGGTGATAGCAGAATCCTAAAAGCTAATTATTGGAAAAAAGAAAAGAAAATAAGATATTCTAACTTTAAAATAGATAACCTTCCGGCCTTAAAATTAGAAAATAATGAAATACAATCAAATAAAACACTTTTATATCTTCATGGTGGAGGTTATGTAGCTTGCGGGCCAGAGACACATGGAGCTTTAATAACTGAATTATCTTTAGCAGCTAAAACCCATGTATTGTTTCCTATATATCGGTTGGCTCCTGAACATCCTTTCCCAGCTGCTATAGAAGATTCTCTTTCTTCTTATAAATATCTTTTAAAACAAGGACTAGATTCTAAAGAAATTTTTATAGCTGGCGATTCAGCCGGTGGCGGATTAACAATGGCATTGCTTCAAAAGATTAAGGAAGAAAATCTTCCAAAACCTGCTTGTGCTATTCTTATTTCTCCTTGGACAGATTTAACTTTAAGTGGAAAGTCCATAACTGAAAGAAAGGATAGAGATCCGATGATTAAAATGGATCCAGGCTCGAATGTAATTGTTGAAGCATATTGCGCAGGGGAAGATCCAAAAAACCCTCTTATATCTCCTATTTTTGCGGATCTTGAGGGAATGCCACCTATTCAGATACAAGTTGCAACAGAAGAATCAATTTTTGATGATAGCACCAGATTATTTGATAGATTAAAGGAATGTAAAAATGAAGAAATTGATCTCATTGAATGGGAAGGTTTATTTCATGTTTTTCAAGCTTTTTGTTCTGGTTGGTTAGGTATTCCGGAAGCAAAAAAATCTATCAAAGAAATGGCAAATTATAGTAATAGATATATTACTTAATAATTTTTTTTATTGATTTACTAATATGCTCTATTGCTTTTTTAGTTAATTTAATCTCAAGTGGCCAAGAAATAAATCCATGCACGGCATTATCGTATTCAATATGTTCGACACTATTCCCTGCTTCTTTCAGGGCTTTTGCATATTCCCTTCCTTCGTCTCTTAAAGGATCACTTAAGACAGTGACAATATAAGTTGGCGGTAAATTAGATAAATCTTTTGCTTGAATTGGTGAAACCCTCCAATCTTTTCTTTCTTTATCATCTGATAAGTAATGCTCATAAAACCATCTCATTAAATTTCTAGTTAAAATATACCCTTCAGCATTCTCTTCATATGACTTGAATTCTTTAGAGCCTTCGATAACAGGGTATATTAGTATTTGATAATTTATATCTAAATCATTGTCTTCTCTAGCCATTAAAGACATAACAGCAGCTAAATTTCCGCCTGCACTATCACCTGCGACAATTAATTTTTCTGGATCAACATTTAAGTGATCATGATTTTCTTTTATAAATTTTATAGCTGCGTAGGAATCTTCAACCGGTACAGGAAATTTAAAATCTGGAGCTAAACGATATTCAACAGAAAATACTCTACATCCTGAAGTATTAGATAAATGCCTGCAAAGAATATCATGCCCATTTCTTGATCCTATTACCCAGCCACCGCCATGGTAATAAATAATTGCAGGTAATTTATCTTCATATGAAGCGCCTTTCGGAAGATAATGATACATTTTAATAGGGCCAAAAGGACCATCTGCGCCAATTTCTACAACTGAGCCAACTTCTGGGCTTTCATCTTTAGATCCTGCAGTCCATGGTATTTGTCTTGCTTCATTTGGTGACATTTCTTCATATTTAATACCAAGTTCATTTACTAGATCGAGCCTTTCTTTGATTTGTTTATCAAATTTATATTTTGTCAATTATTTTCCCCCAGGCAATCTAATGTTATCAACTAATTTATAAACTTCAATAGGCGGAGCTTTAGAAATTGAAGAAATTGTTATTGCAAAAATAAAATTTACTAGCATTCCGATAACGCCAATACCTTCTGGTGAAATTCCTAAAAACCAATATTCAGAATTATTCAATTCAGGAGAAATAAATTTAAAGAAAATAATGTAAGAAGCTGTAAATAGAAGACCGCTAATCATTCCAGTTATTGCGCCATAAGAGTTCATTCTTTTAGAAAAGATTCCCATAACTATAGCAGGGAATATTGATGCTGCAGCTAAGCCAAAAGCAAACGCTACTACTTGTGCAACAAATGCAGGTGGATAAATACCAAATATACCGGCAATTATAATTGCCGTTGCAGCAGAAATTCTTGCCAAAAGTAATTCTTGTTTTTCGTTAATAGAGGGTTTGAGAGTTTTTTTCATTAAATCATGACTTATTGCAGATGAAATTACTAGTAATAGTCCAGCAGCTGTTGAAAGTGCGGCAGCTAGAGCGCCTGCAGCAACCAATGCAATTACCCAATTAGGTAATCTTGCAATTTCTGGGTTTGCTAAAACCATAATATCTCTATCTATATAGATTTCATTATCGTTTTCTGTAGGTGTATTAAGAGTTAATCTTTGGCTAAATTTACCTCTTTGATTTGAAAATTTAGGTTTAACATTTTCTAATGCATTTCCTGCCCGATATTGAATAATTCCGTCATCATTTTTATCGGTCCAAGAAATTAATCCAATATCTTCCCAATTCTTAAACCATGAAGGGGTTGAGATATAGGATCTATTATCTATAGTATTTACAAAGTTTAATCTAGCGAATGATGATACAGCTGGAGCAGTTGTATATAGAATAGCGATAAAAACCAATGCCCAACCTGCTGATGTTCTGGCATCTTTAACTCTAGGAACTGTAAAAAACCTCACTATGACATGAGGCAAACCTGCGGTCCCAATCATAAGTGCTGCAGTTATACAAAATATATCAATTTTTGAACGAGAAAATTCAGTATATGAATTGAAGCCAATATCATTTAAAACAAGATTTAATTTATCAAGTAGGTATATATCTTCGGTTAACAGTTTTGAGCCGAACCCCAGTTGAGGGATTGGATTTCCGGTCATTAAAATAGAGATAAATATTGCTGGAACCATATATGCAAATATTAAAACACAGTATTGAGCAACTTGAGTATATGTTATTCCTTTCATTCCGCCTAAAACAGCATAAATAAATACAATAGCCATGCCAATTACTACGCCAGTGTTAATATCAACTTCAAGAAATCTAGAAAACACAATACCAACGCCACGCATCTGCCCCGCTATATATGTAAATGAAATAAATATAAGGCAAATTACAGCCACTAATCTTGCAATATTTGAATAATATCTATCACCAATAAAATCTGGAACAGTAAATTTTCCAAATTTTCTTAAGTATGGAGCAAGTAAAAGAGCTAAAAGGACATATCCCCCTGTCCACCCCATCAAGTAAACAGACCCATCTCTGCCCATAAATGATATTATTCCTGCCATAGAAATAAATGAAGCAGCCGACATCCAATCTGCCGCTGTTGCCATTCCGTTTGCTATAGGATGAACACCGCCACCAGCAACATAAAATTCTCCAGTTGATGAGGCTTTAGACCATATAGCAATACCTATATAAAGAGCAAAAGCTGCTCCAACAATAATATATGTTAAGGTTTGCGTATCCATATTTATTCTTCAGAAATATCGAATTTTTTATCGAGTCTGTTCATTAAAAAACAATAGACCACAATAAGGATTACAAAAATTATAATTGATCCTTGCTGAGCAAACCAAAAACCAATTTGAAAACCGCCAATTTTAATTTTATCTAGCTGATTTGAAAAAATAATTCCTGCACCAAAAGAAGAAAGAAACCAGATAAGGAGAAGAGTAAAAACAATTTTTAAGTTTGAATTCCAATAGGAATATTTATTTATCTTTTTGCTATCCATTTATTTCTCATGAAATTACATATGGTATTAAGAAAACAGAAATTAAAGCTATAATGATAATTCCTATTATATTTAATACTACTCCGCTTATCATCATTGATCTTATACTTATAAATCCCGAACCATAAACAATTAAATTAGGAGGGGTTGCTACAGGTAACATAAATGCACAACTTGCAGCTAAAGTTATTGCTGCACCAAATATTAGCGGATTCTCTCCTAAGCCAATTGCTAAAGCTGCAATAACCGGGAGAAACACACTTGTTGTTGCAATATTTGATGTAAGCTCAGTTAAGAAGACTATTAAGGTAACCGAAGCAAAAATAAGAACAGTTATTCCTAATGCGCCAAAAGGCTCTAAGCCATTCCCCAGCCAAGCAGCAAGTCCTGTAGTTGCAACACCATTAGCAAGACTTAATCCACCTCCAAAAAGTATTAAAAGATTCCAAGGTACTTTTTGTGCAGTATCCCAATCCATTAACTTTCCATTTTCTCCATCAGGAATAAGAAAAAGAAATATAGCACAAATCATAGCTATTACATGATCAGTTAAATTTTCCAAAAAAGGTATTAGTTGTATTAAATCTCTTAACATCCATGATAATGCTGTTATAGAAAAAACAATTGCCACTCTTTTTTCAGCTACTGACATAACACCAAGATTCTTATATTGTGCTTGAAGATGAAGAGATGTTTCATTTCCTTTAGAAAATGCTGTTGAATATACAACCTTTGTTAAGGCAAACCATGAAAGGGGAAGCAGAAAAAAAACAACAGGTAGACCAACTGTCATCCATTCTCGAAAACTTATTTCTATTCCATAGTTACTTTCTATAAAACTTGCAAAAATTGCGTTAGGTGCAGTTCCTACTAAAGTTGCCATTCCACCAATACTTGCAGCATGAGCAATTCCCAAGAGCAAAGCTTTAGCAAAATCAGAATTTTGTTCTTTAGTTTCGTTTTGTTCATTTATAATATGCGCAACAGATATACCTATAGGCAGTAACATTAATGTTGTTGATGTGTTCATCATCCACATTGACAAAAATGCACTAACAAACATAAATCCTGCAATTAGAGAAGGGCCGCTTTTAGCCGCAAATCTTAGAATATTAAGAGCTATTCTTTCATGAAGATTTGATTTTTGAATACTAAGAGCAAGGATAAATCCACCAAGAAATAAAAATATGTTTTTATTAGCATATGGAGTAGCTGTATCAGAAAAAGTAGAAACATCGAGTAACGGAAAAAACACTAAAGGAAATAGTGCTGTAACAAACAACGGTATAGCCTCAGTTGCCCACAAAACAGCTATTAAAACTCCAACTGCGGCTACATACCAGGCTTCTATACTTAATCCTGCAGGTTTAGGAGATAAAAATAAAATTAAAAATAAAATACTAGCAGTTAATAGCCCATAATTAATATTTGAAATAATCTTTTTCATAATCTTAAAAAATAATTAATAAAGTAATCTATTGATAAATATTTATTTTTAAAAGGATTGATTTATAAATTTTGTGTATTATTTAATAATAATAATTATCAGAAAATTTTTATAAAGGATTTATAAATGGGAAATCAACCAATCAATCGAATGTTAAAATTAAAATCTAGGCCTGAAGGAGAAGTTACATCAGAAAATTTTGAACTCATTGAGGAGGAAGTAAGGGATCTTGCTGATGGAGAGATATTAATAAAAGTCCTTTATCTTTCATTTGACCCAACTCAGAGAGGTTGGTTGAATGATGTTCCGTCTTATATTCCGCCTGTTCAAATAGGTGAAGTTATGAGGGCTGCTTCAGTTGGACAAGTTGTAGAATCAAGAAATGATCAATTTAATGTTGGCGACATAGTTCAAGGTAGTTTTGGTTGGCAAGAATATTCAATTACAACAGGAACTGATGGATTTATGCCTGTTCAGAAGATACCTGAAGGTATTCCACCAACATCGCCTTTAAGTATATATGGCATAACAGGGTTAACAGCTTACTTTGGAATGTTAGATATAGGAAAGCCTCAAGATAACGATACCGTTCTTGTTTCGGGTGCTGCTGGAGCTACTGGTTCAGTTGCAGGTCAGATTGCAAGAATTAATGGAGCTACTAATATAATTGGTATTGCTGGTGGTCCCGAAAAGTGTAAATGGGTTGTTGAAGAAGCAGGTTTTGATAGTTGTATTGACTATAAAAATGAAAATGTAGCAGAAAGAATTCCTGAATTAGCCCCAAAAGGACTAAATATTTACTTTGATAATGTAGGCGGCTCTATATTAGAGCATTCTTTAGCTAATATTGCTCTAAATGCAAGAGTAGTTATGTGCGGAGGAATCTCTTCAGGCTATACTATGGAGAGATTACAAGCAGGACCCTCCACAATATTTAATTTAATTATTCAAAGAGCTAGGATGGAAGGTTTTATTGTTCTTGATTATGCAGATAGATTTCTTGATGCAATAACGGAATTAGCTGGTTGGGTAGGGGAAGGTAAAATTAAGTATCAAGAAGATATTGCAGAAGGTTTAGAAAATTGCCCTGAAACTCTAGCTAAACTTTTTAAAGGCAAAAATTTTGGGAAACAGCTTTTAAAGCTTTCTGATCCTACTTAAAAATTTAGCTATATTTATTTAATCTATCTATTGTTGAATAAAATTCTTCTATTGTTTCACTTATTATTTCTTTGACTGATTTTTCAGAATCAATTCTCCCCGCAACTTGTCCAGTCAAAGCAATAGAGGATTCCATATCACCACCAAAATATAAATCTAGTGCAGTTCCAAATTCTTGCATTGCGTTTACATCATCTTGCTTCTCAAGTTTATTTGTTTTTTCAGTTCTTAAGGCTCTTAGAGCAGGGCTTGAAAACCTATTTAATAATACAGTTGACTGATCATTTGCAGAGATAATAGCATTTTTCCAATTTTGATGTACGGGAGATTCTTTTGCAGAAACCATTCTCGTACCCATTTGAATACCTTCTGCACCCATTGAAAATGCTGATGCCATTGATCTTCCATCAACAAAACCTCCGGCAGCAATTATTGGAACATCGACTTTAGAGCTAATCAGAGGCAATAATACCATAGATGCAACGCCATTTGGACTTTTAAATCCTCCTCCTTCAAAACCTTCTACAACTAATCCATCTACTCCTGCTTCAATAGCTTTGATAGCAGCTGAAAGTGAAGGTACAACATGAAAAACAGTTAATCCTGCTTCCTTAAGCTCAGAACAATACTTATTAGGATCACCTGCGGATGTGGTAACAAATTTTATTCCTTGATCAATAATAAATTGAACAATATCTGGATCACGAACAAACGCCTGAGCTATGTTTACGCCATAAGGTTTTTTTGTTTTTTCATTCATTAACTTAATTTCTTCTCTAATGGCATCAAGCTCGCCTGAAGAGGTTTCAATAATACCTAATCCTCCTGCTTCTGAAACAGCTGAAGCTAATTGTGATCTTGCTATCCACCCCATTGGAGCTTGTATTACTGGATAATCAACTCCAAGGATTTCTGTTAAACGATTTTTTATTGGTTTCATTTTATTTCTTTCAGTTCTTCATCAATTTTATATATTTAGATATTTTATACTTTATAATAGAAGTCATGGCATTCAATAAATTACTTAGTTTTTTTAATAAAAAAATATTAGCAAGAATTCGTAATAAAATAATTCGAAGATTCACAAGTGAAGATAACTTATTAATCGAAAGAAAAAAAAGAGAAGATAAACGAGTTGCAGAAAACAGACCGCATCTAATTTATTACTTTCATCAAGTTGATGATCCATACTCAATATTAATCTTGCCATTAATAGAAAATTTAAAAAACAAATATAATATTGTGCTGGAGTATATATTAGTAGGAGAACCGCCTAGCGAGACTATACATGAACCAAGTATGTACGAAATGTATTGTTTAAACGATGTAAGAAATTTAGCTCCCTGGTATGGAATAGATAATAAGATAAACTCTTATCCTCCAAATAATGACATTTTAATTTCTAATAAAATCTTAGCTTCATGCGAAGGTAAGGATTTTATTAATAAAGCCGTAAATATTTCTAATTCTATATGGCTTAAGGATTATGAAAATACTACAAACTCTTTAGAAGATATTATTGTAAGCGATGATGAGATAAAAACTATTCTTGAAGAGGGAAATCAAAAAAGAAAAAAAATTGGGTATTATTTTGGATCTGCATTTCATTATGAAGGAGAAAATTATTGGGGAGTTGATAGACTTGACCACTTGGAGGATAGGTTAACAGAATTGGGTTTGAAAAATAATGATTCAAATAAATATATTGCAACTAGAAAAGATATAGAACCAATCCAAAGAAACGAAAAGAAGAAACTTACTCTGAACTTCTTTCCTTCACTAAATAGTCCTTATACATATATTAGCTTTCCTAGGGTTAGAAGTTTGGCCTTGGCACATTCCATTGATATTGTTACCAAGCCAGTTTTGCCTATGCTTATGCGTGGTATGAGCATTCCAAGATACAAAGTTAAATATATTTTGAGTGATGCTGCTAGAGAAGGAAGAAAGCATGGGATAAATATAAATGATGTTTATTCCCCGTTGGGAGAACCTGCAGAAATAGCATATTCATTATTTCCTGCTATTGATAACCTTGGAAAAGGTTTTGATTATATGGAGAGTTTAACTAAAGCCTCTTTTCATGACGGAATAAATATAGGAAATAAGAATTTCTTAAGAAAGCTTATAGAAGAACTTGATTTACCTTGGAAAGATATTAGAGAAAACTTAGGTTCAGACTTATGGAAGTCAATCTTAAAAGAAAATTTAGATGATATGTATTCAGGAAATTGCTGGGGTGTTCCATCTTTTAATTTAACGGATGAGAATGGAGAAAACCCTTTTTATCAATGGGGACAAGATAGAATATGGTTAATCGAAAAAGAAATTATAAGGCGACTTCATTAACCTCCGGTAACAGACATATGTCTTTTAATCTTTGTGCTTTCATTTCTATTATTAATCTTAAATTCGTGTTTTTCAGGCTTTTTCTTCATTGCAAGATCAATAGCATTATTCAGTAAATTATTATCTCCTGATCTTAAAATCTCCTTAAAATCTATTTTATTATCTTGACCAAGACACATATACAATAACCCAGTACATGTAATTCTTATTCTATTACAACTGCTACAAAAATTATTAGATAAAGGAGTAATTAAGCCTAATTCCTTATTTGTTTCTTTAACTTTAAAATAATTAGATGGACCAGATGTTTTATAGTTACTTTTTTCTAGAGTAAAATTTCTTTCAATTATTTCTACCATTTTATTTATTGGAAAATATTGATCAAACCTAATATTCTCTACATCGCCTAATGGCATAGTTTCTATCAAACTAATATTGAAATCATTTGAGTGAGCCCATGAAATAATATTAGGTATTTCATCAACATTTGTATTCTTAAGAACAACAGTATTTATCTTTATTTTAAAACCAATTCTTTTAGCTTTCTCTATACCCCTTAAAACTTTTGTAAGGTCATTTCTAAGGGTAATTTTATTAAATTTCTTTTCTGACAATGTATCTAATGAAATGTTTAATCTTCTTACTCCGCTATTAAATAAATCTTCAGCATATTTTTCAAGAAGAGTTCCGTTAGTAGTCATAGTAATTTCATCAAGTAAATTATTATCCTTATAGTCATTAAGACTTGATATAAATTCTATTATCCCTTTTCTAACAAGTGGTTCTCCCCCTGTTATTCTTATTTTCCTTATTCCTCTATGAATAAATTTTTCACATAGAACTTCCATTTCATCAAAAGACAAAATATCCTTCTTAGGAAGAAATTTCATTTTCTCTGGCATGCAATATGTACATCTTAGATTACATCTATCAGTAACGGAAATCCTTAAGTAATCAATCTTCCTACCAAAGTTATCTATTAATATATTTGAGTGTTTTAAATTTTTAAGCATATTTTAAATTATAATATAAAAACTATATATATTTACGATAATAAATTTAATAAGCCTAGAAATTGTTGATATAATTGACAATAAGCAAGAATCATGCCAATTTTTAAATATGGCAAAATTATCTTTAATTCAAGGTCTAAAGCAAAGTCAGAAAATTGCTTTAACACCTCAATTAATAAAGGCAATTAAATTTCTTGAGTTAAATAATATCGAATTAAATAATTATCTTGATGAAGAAATACTCGAAAACCCTCTGATTAAAAAATTAGAAAATGATGATGTTAATTATTTAGTTGAAGATATTGTTTCCGAAGATTCTAACATTGGGTTATCAGATAATGATTCAAATCTATTACAGAAATCAAATGAAGGCTGTCCAATTTTTGAAACGAATAATCTTTATGATTCTTCATATTCAAGTAATGAGAATAATAATATTTTAGAAGATACAATTCCTATTGAACAAAGCGTATATGAAATTATTTCTGAACAAGTTAATATTTATATTACCAATAAGTATGAAAAATTAATCGCCTTTGCTCTTATAGAATATGTTGAACCAAATGGTTATTTAAAAGCACCTATTGAAGAGTTAGCATTAGATTTAAATATCGAATCTTTAAAAATTGAAAAAGTATTATCAATTTTAAAATCTTTTGAGCCTCTTGGAATTTTTTCTCAAAATCTTGAAGAATTTCTTAAAACTCAATTAAGGATGAAGAATAAATTAACTACACCCATGAATATTTTAATAGATAATTTATCTAAATTGGTTTCTGGGAGTATTTCCTCTTTAGAAAATGATTGTGGGGTAGAGAGAAAAGAAATTTTATCTATGGTGGAAATCATAAAGAAATGCCATTCGGCTCCGGTAGATAATATTGAAGATTCATCTTTAAATTTATCACCACCAGACATTATTGTTCAAAGAGAAAAGAAATCATGGAATGTAACTTTGAATGAGGAAACTCTGCCTA
>MDSY01124508.1_pt1 | contig 12291 bp, 15 predicted proteins | sample 811131 | NCBI WGS metagenome assembly MDSY01 (sample SAMN05326643, study PRJNA326480) | marine metagenome | isolation source: seawater | place: Atlantic Ocean: South West | collected 2010
GGCAGCCAGGGTGTACCTGTATACCGCTCGCCTTGGCTGATACGCCCATCGGTTCAAGGTCGCGGACAGTTTGTCCGGATTCGAAAAGGCTTGAGTGCTCCATGAAGTTGTCAAAGACCCTTTGATGAAGCACAGCACCCTCACATTTGCTCATATAGGCGCAAGCCAGGTTGCATACGATGCTGTTTTTTACTTTTTCGTCACACTCGGCCACGCAGTTTCCACACTCTGGGGGACCGCCGTCCGGATACCCGTTCTCGTAAATCATTTGCTCATCCTCAGAGAACTTGGAACCATTTGCCTCGAACCAAGATTGCATATTATGTTTCGCTTCGTTTGTTTCCATTGCTTATTTTTTTTTTTATTTTTGACCTCACGCCTCCGAAGGATTTTTTCGCGCTCGTTCGCGCTCGTTCGCGCTCGTTCGCACCCTCCCGCGCTTCTTCATCACCAGCATCCTTGATTGCCGCCCGCGGCCGCGCATCCAGGAGGAGCACAAGCACCAATGACCGACATGCGCACGGCCATGAGCAGGATGATCAAGGCGCTGCCAGAGCTCGAGGGCCGCCAGGCGTTTCGGATGAATTCCGTTCCGAGAAACGATTCCGAGGCGGAGGTCTTCATGCAATCGCTTTTCACGGACATGCTGGCGCTGCAGCGGCTGCTGATCGACGTCTGCTCGAAGAGCCTCGCCGGCCTCGAGCTGTTCGTGGCCATGCTCGAATACGCGGGCTGTTCTCTGGACGCGCTCAACTTGCGCGTGTACATGAAAGCCACATTCCCGCGATCCACGTTCCAGATCCTGATCCCCTCCAATGTGCGCGCGCCGCCGCCCCTCACACCCGCCGCCTGTCCCTCCCACCCGCGCCCGCCCGCGCCCGCCCGCGCCCGCCCGCGCCCGCCCGCGCCCACGCCCGCCCTGCTCGCGCCCGCGCCCATCCCCCACCCGGTTTCGCGCGATGATCGCGCGCAGGACCAGGACCTCAATCTGACGACGCTCACTGGCCGCGTCGCCGTCGAGCACGTCGAGAGGTCGCAGTTCCGGCCGCTCGATTCGTACACGAGCATTCGCCCCAGCGGCGCCCGAATCCGCGCGTACGAGGGCTCGACGACGTCCCACATGCAGATGCTCGGGACGGACCTGCGCGGCTCGATGGTGTTCCTCTTCTTCTTCGCCGACACCTGCGCGCGGCAGTTCGAGTCGAAGGACTCCAGCACCTGGACCGACAAGGTTCGCACCAAGATCGGGGTCAGCAAGGGGGCGTTCCTGGTGGTCGAGTCGCCCCTGGAGAGGGGCGAGGGAATGAACGCGTACATCGAAAGCTGGATCAACGACAAGGAGCGCATCGTGAGCGAGAAGCTGCGCCAAGGCGCAAAGGGCATCCCGGGGAGCAGCATCACCGTGATCAACAAACACGACAGCGAAAAATTCGAAATGCTGTACGGGAAGAGGCCGGTTCTCGCACTGGGGGACGACGATGCGTGCCGGCTCCAGAAGAACGTGGTTCTGGCGTGCTTCGAAATGAAGGCGTACACTTTGTAGTGGTTGTTGTCAAGATCGTTTTTTATTTCGTACGTCTAGATTCAATATTAAAAAAAATGTGCCAAAGCGTAGGAAGTAAGAAGCGAAGCGATGACGTCCCACGCTGCCATTCGCGAATCCGTCCTGGAGCTGTCACGCCGGGTCGCCGCGCACAACCGCGACAACGCGGCCATAGAGGGCCTCGTCGAGCACGTCGAGTCGGCGGCCAGCGGGGCCGAGTTCACCGCGCTGGTCAAGAGACACATGCAGGTCGTGTCGGGCAGCCTCGGGTCGAGGGACATCGACGCGATCCAGGGCGCGTACCCGGACTTCCCGGCCCGCGAGCTCCATGAAAACGTGCCGGAGGCGGAGCGGCCCGCGCTATGGCAGGCAGCGGGCATGCTCAACATGCTCACGACGACGATATCGATGGTCCCGGACGAAATGCTGTCGAAGGTCGAGGCCATAAGCAACCACATGATGTCCGCCCTCCAGTCCGGCCAGGGGGGCGACCTGGGCTCCCTGCTGAGCGGGCTGGGCGGGTTGGGCGGGCTGGGCGGGCTGTTCGGCGGCCCTGGCGGGACCTCAGACGACGACAGCGACGACCAGGAGGCCGTCCCCAGGCCGCGGCAGCTTCTCGAAGGTAAGCCCGAAGGAGGCAAGCCCGAAGGAGGCAAGCCCCGGGCCACGCCGGCGGACAAGAAGAGCGAGTTCCGGCGCAAGTTGTGTTAAAGGGTGGGGGAGAACGCGAAGAAAAAACAACTGCCTAATTTATTACGGCGGCGGGTGATCATGAACAGATGTCAGATTTGCAGGTGCAAGCTTCCGCTGACGGCGTTCAAGTGCAAGTGCTCGAACTACTACTGCCCCGTGCACATGGACTCGAACGCGCACGAGTGTAAGTACAAGTACCACGCCGAGGAGCAGAAGCGCCTCGAGACGCTGCTCTGCCGGCTGTCCCCCCTCAAGATAGAAAAGATCTGAGCCCCCCCCCCCCCCCCCCCCGACCCCCGACCCCCACTCCGCGCGCCTAGGGCGTGCGGAGCGATTTTCAGCACGCAATAAAAATATATGCAAATAGAAGATATCGAAAGACGACGGCATGGAAATTGCACTGCTCACTGCCGTCATGGTCGGAGGCGGGGTGCTTCTCTCGAAGCGCAAATCTGAGGGCGGGGGGGCCGGGGGGGCCGGGGGGGCCGGGGCGCCCGCCGCCCCGCGCGCGTCGGCGCGGGAGGTGCTGCCCGAAGCGTTCGACGCGACCTCGACGCAGGTGAGAGCCCGGCACTCGCAGCAGTCGATTCTGCAGGGGGGCGCGGCGATGAGGGGGGAAATCAGCGCGAGGAAGGACAACTCCCTGCTGCTGGACACCCTGTCTCCGTACGAGTCGCAGATGTCGCGCATCTACGGACCGGACGCCAACACGAAGCGAGAGATACCCAAGGAGATCGACCCCTCGACCCGCACCAACAACGTGATTGTTCGCAGCGACATAGGGTACAAGGAGGAGTACATGAAGAACGTCGACAGGCCGGTGCGCATGCACAATGTGAACCCGATCGCGACGACGACGGGCACCGCCTCGCAGCTGGTCGGGCCGGGCATCGGCACCAGCGGCATCACCGGAGACCACGGCCTCCACTACGGGATGGTCCGCATGAAGCCCACCATCGTGCAGGACACCTTCCGCGAGCAGAAGGGGTCGATCATCCCGGGCAAGAGCCCGGTCGACAAGGGTGAGGCCCCCGTGCACATTGAGCCGCACACGAGCACGTTCTACACCATCACCCCCTCTGGCTTCGCGCCTTCCGAGTACGACACCGAACCCCTGAAGTTTCGAACCGTCACGAAAGATTACCTGCTCAGCGCCAAGGGCCGGGCGGCTGTGACCGGGAACCCGGGCGCGGGAGGGATGCGCCTGGAGCCCGCCCCCGACCACACGAACCGCGGCTCGGACAACCACCACTTCGGGGTCAGGGGCGCCGTCGGCGTCCAGGCGCAGCAGGGCAGGCCGGCGCACGACGCATCGCTGTCGACGCACCGGGGCCAGCACAACGAGTTCATGGGATCCGTCACGGGCAGTGCCGCCCCAGGCCACGAGAACGTGATACAGAACTTCCACCTGCCCGCCGAGGCGAGGGCGACGACCGAGTGCGCGCGGGGGCAGCAGGTGCTGAACCTGTCCAACCCTGGACAGTCAAAGGGCATGCTCCCCAGCCAGGATTCGATGCAGACCACGCAGCGCCAGAGCATGGGGTCCGCCGGCGTGACGAACCTGAGCCCGCAGATGCCGCCCCAGGCGCGGATGGCCAGCATGGAGAACAGCAGCTACAAAGGCATGCGGCAGACGGGGCGGCTTCCGAACGAGTTCCACCCCGGCGGCGCGGCGATGCCCGACGTCGGAGGCATGGTTCAGATGTACGAGGCTTACGCTGGCGGGAGCCTCTCCAACAAAACGCAGAGGGAGTCCCTGGAGCACACCCAGCACCAGGCGCCCCTGAAGGCGGTCGGCGTCAACGCGCCGATGTCGTACGAGGACATCCTGAAGAGCGAGGGCTACAGCAACAGGGACGTACCCCAGCTGGGATTCGTGCCCCCCGCGGCGCCCCCGGGCGGGTCGAACGTGCTTGGCGGAGTCGACACGGCCCCTCGCTTCGACGCCCGGCCGGACGCCCCGAACGCGGTTCGAGAAGCGGGCGGCGGCCTTGCGAACCAGCAGAACAGCAACCTGTACGTGCTCAACAAGAACACGAACGTGAACCCCAACAGACTCCCGGTCCAGAACGAGCGGCTCGACCCCCGCATTCTGGACGCGCTTTCCAGGAACGATCTCGTGAGGTCGTCTTCTCCGCAGTAACACGCTTCGTTTTTTTTATTTCGACTTTTTAGTTCCGAAAAATTCAAAAATACTCACACGCCCCCCCCCGCCTCCCCACGTTTCCCGCCTCCCCGCCTCCCCACGCTTCCCGCCTCCCCACACTTCCCACACTTCCCGCCTCCCCGCCTCCCCGCGCTTCGCGCCTCCCCGCCTCCCCGCATCCCCGCGCTTCCGCGCTCCCGACCTCCACCCGATGCGGCCAGAAGTGGACGGCGAAGCCCCGCGGGACGGGTCGCAGAGCGTCTCGGGCGTCTCCGTGGGCAGTGTGGACGAGCTGCTCTACGAGCTGTCCCGCCGCCGCCACCAGGGGATAGCGCTGTCAAGCCTGTGCGAGCTCGGCACGGAAGTTGCCCGAAGGTGCATTCGCGAACAGCGCGTCCTGCTCCATCGCGGGGTGGTATACCCGCCAGTGGACGTCAAGCAGGCGTCATCGGAGTTCCGCCGGCTGTGGACCGGGTCGGCGCCTAGGGGCAGGGCGCCGTGAAGGGGTCCTGCGGCGGCGACGCCTCTGCGCGGCTGCGCAGGGCGCGCTGTTTGCTGTACCACTGCCTGACCGGCTCCTCGATGTCGGACACGTTCGTGTCGGAAAAGATGACGTAGTGCTCTGGCTTCCAGAAGTAGTCCTTGTGGCATCCGGCGACCACCCGCCAGTACAAATGCTCGTCCATCGAGCCAATGTGGTGGTTCGTGCATACCTTGGTCCAGGAATACACTCCATTCGCGTTCACCTGGTAGTCCCACACCATGATCTTCGGTTCAATGGAACGGTCAATCACCGGCATGGCGGCTCTCCCCGCCCCCCTCCCAGCCACCCGCCCGTATCTTTAAGCTGGTAATTGCTGGTATTTGGTCGTTAATATTTTTTTCCGTACACATCATATACATACGTATAACCGCAATGGCACGCGATCGCAAAAGGACCCCGAGCCCCCCGAGCCCCAAGCGCCATAGCAAGGGGAAGAAGAAGATAAATTACCTCAGCGCGGGCGCCACCGCGCTCTCATTCTATTCGATCTTCAAGTCCCTGACGGGGATACTCTTCGGTGTCATCATGCTCATGGCAGGGGTGTTCATCAATTCGCGCCCGGCGGTGGACGTCAAGCAGATAAAGGGGACGGTCACCAGCGTCTCGTGGTTCGGCACAGATGGATGCGCGCCGATCCGCTCCACGGACCCGAACACGAAGAAAACCACCACTCAGTACCAGTGCTCGGTGGTTGTCAAGAGCAACGACCTGGACAAGTCCGACCAGCACACGTTCACGTACGTGGGCGACAGGACGTTTCACCCGAACCAAGTGATCACCCTGTACAAGCAAACCGATGGCACCATCGAACTCGACAACCCGAATTCGTTCAAGATACTGGGACCCGTGTTCATTCTCATCGGGGCGGGCATCATCCTCTCGAGCATCTTTTGGATTTGGTTCTGCAGCAAGAACAAAAAGGCATGTGGTGCCCTCACTGGCATCGGCATGGTGGCGGGTGCGCTGAACCCAGCCCCCTCCAAGGGGACGTATTAAAAACGCAACGAAAATTAAAAAGGTAACCGGCCACATAAGAGAGGCGGAAATTTCGAACGATGCCAAACGAAGCCACCCTTCCCGGCTGGTACCTGGAGCAGGCGCGGGCGTACCTGGAGATGCTCCGTTCGCAACACACGCCCGCCGAGATGGCCGAGTGCACGCGCAGACAACGCGTCGCCGAGTACAAACTCAGAAGTCGAGGCACCCCGCCACCCGTCGCGCCACCCGTCGCGCCACCCGTCGCGCTGGTGCCGTACGACGTGGCGGTCATGTACTCCGGCATGGGAAGCTCCCGTGCCACCACCTCGTCGCGGTCGTTGGGCAGTGGACAGAGGCGCGCCCCCGCCGACAAGTGGAGCCAGGTGTTCGGCGCGGCAGATCGCCGCGCAGTATAACCTGGAGCAAATGTAACCGGCGGTGCCCGCATTCACCCCCCCAGAAGCAAAGCATGGCGGAGGGAGTTATAGTTCGCGTTGGCGATGTGCGCTTCGTCGTCAAAGATTTCTCGGACATAATCCAGAGGCACCTGAGCACCGGGCGGTTCTGGGAGCCCGAGCTGCTTCGCTACGTGCAGTCGTCCGGCGACTCGCCCCGTAGCCACCTGGTGAACGTGGGGGCGCACATCGGGAGCATGTGCGTGCCGGCGTCCGCCTGCTACGGGAAGGTGACGGCGTTCGAGCCCGTCAAGGACAGCTTCGAGCACCTATCCCTGCACGCGAAGCTGAACGGGTGTGCGAACCTCGAGGCGTTCAACGTGGCCCTGAGCAACCAAGCCGGCGAATGTCCGATCGTGTTCAACCAAAAGAACACCGGCGGCACGCACGTAGTCACCCAGGAAGACATCGACCTGGGCCGGCGCCACGCCCAGGACAGACTCGAGTCCGTGACAGTGGCGTGCTCGAAGCTGGACGACTTCGAGCTCGAGCCGCCGCCGAGCGTCGTCCTCGTGGACATCGAGGGGCACGACATGGAATTCCTGGAGGGCGCCAAGCGCACCCTGGCCGCATTTCGACCGAAGTTGATCATGGAGATTTGGACAGACGACAAGAGGCGGTTCGAGAACATGTCGACCTCCCAGAGCGACGTCATCCAGGCCGTGGGGGCGCTAGGGTACGGGAAGGTCTACCGGGTGGGACTCGACACGTTCATTTTCGAAGCGTAGCAGGCCGAAATGATGCTTTTTATATCGCCTTAAGAATATGAAACAGACACATTATTTAGTCTTAGCACACGGCTATGCGATGGGCAACAACCGAAGACTCATGGACTTTTTCGACTTGAAACATGGAAGCAAAGTCACGTTTTTCACACCACACGGGGGTTTCTGTGCAACGGTGGCACACCCGTCACAAGAAACCATCAAGATTCTTTACGGCAGTAAAACCCACAGGATAGACAGCCTGAAGAACCTCTCCCCGTTGTCGATAAAAAAAGACGTGTCCATGAACACGTTCACGTATGAAGGACAAGTGCCGGACATGAGGCTGGAATTTCACGGCCCAGGTGACGGCATTTACGAAATGCGCAACAAAAACAAACGTTTCGTGGAAGTGCCCGAATCCAAGACGCTCAGCGGGCTGATAAAAAAGTACGGACCCGCCCACTTCCACGTGGTTTCGTGCAGATTCCACCGGTACAGCACGACGACGCCCTCCACGGGGCACAACAGGAGAATACAAACCCTTGCGCACGCGTACAACAGGTTCAGCGGACGCTCTTTGAACCTGGATCAAATGGCACACATGTTCGACATGAACGGCGAACAGAGGGCCGTCGTGAACAGGTTGAAGCAGGGCCTGTTCAAAACGCTGCTGAACCAGATCGCTCGCGCGGAGGCAACAAGGGTCACAAACGGCGGCCAGAGGGCCAGGCTCACCCCGAGACTGCCGGGCAACGTGGTGACCAGGGTCAAAGGGGCGGCAAAAACCGCAGCAGTGAAAGCGTCCAAGAAGCGCAAGATGTCGCAGGAGAACACAATGGGGTCTTCGTTGAAAAGACTCATCGCCAGATTGGACGAGCGAGCAGAGAAGCTGAAACGAATTCACACGCCATACTCAAGGCCCAGCAACATCCGGAGAGTCACGGACCAGCTGACATCGCCCGGGACATCGCGGAGCATTTATTCGAACACGGCAGGCCTGATACGCGCGACCCGAAAAATGGAAGCAAAGTCTGTATTTTCTTTGCATTGATTTGCTATTTTTTTATCTCATTTTTGCTCCCAACATATTAAAGTAGGTCTGGTTTTCAAACTTTTTAAAGAATTTTTTCAATTCATTAGTTTCGAGTTGCCTTGCGCGGCGGTAAGCCAAAACCATATTTTTTACATAAGGAATAGGACGATAATTAGAGTATTTGAAACTATATTTATTATAGGGTGCGGAATTATTATTTTTAGGACGGGTAGGATTCAATGCATTTACTACTGACCGTGGCACACTTCTGTTGTCGGGGTTTACGGCAGCGACGCGGGCCAGATGTATACCCAATTGCCTTTTCAGTTTTTCGAGGAATCCTTTTTTGTCTCTAAGCTCCTCATTATGATTTAGGAAATATAACCAGTCACGAAGCTCAGAATGATGTCGGATAAGCACGTCCGGCCTTGGTAAATAGGGGTTTTTATACATGAGATTACTTCTCAGATTGTTGTTCCCGGCAAAGTATCTCTTGAGGTGCCTCCTCACATGAGGCCCAATGTCCATAATAGCTTTTCGTCGTTCAGACTGTTGGTAAAATTATTTGGAAACCCAGCCTGTCTCATCGTAGAGCTTTTGCCACCGGCACGCACTAGGGCATCCGCCGCCAGGTTCGACAACCGCCGCGGCCCCTTCTGGCTTTTTGCCGCGAGATTATTGTTAAGCGAACGTTTCATATTTGATATTTCAGAGATACAAAAAAAAAAAATCGTCCAGTGGCATTATTATAGACCACCGAGGCATTTTTTTTCATTTTTTCTTCTAAAAACCCCAGCAAAATCACTCAAACTTCAGCAACAGAGTCACCGACCAGCTGACCTGGCCCCCGAACACTGCGGAGCGTTTATTCGAACGGCCTGATACGCGCGACCCGCGCTAGAGGGGGTGGGAGGGAGGGTGGGCGAGGAAGGGAAGAAGAAGAACTCACGGGTACTGGATCGCAAGCGTCGACTTCCCCAGCTGGACCGCGTTGAAGAAGGCCTCGTCCTTGAGCGGCGTGATGAGGTCCAGGCTCGACAGGTCCAGGGGCGCCTGGACGTGCTCGCCGTAGCCGTAGCTCCTCACGGATCCGAAGGGGAACTTGGATGCCTCGTCGACAGTCTCGTTCGTAGGGGCAAAGTCGACGCTCGGCCGGGCGAAGGAGCCGTTGATGCGGATGTCCTCCATCTGGCGCTTGTACTCTTGCAGCGCGGTCTCGTAGACGCGCCTCTCCCGCATACAAGCTGGGTCGTTCGATGTGAGGCAGTGGTCTTTGACCTTCTTTGGCTCCGCGGGGAGGCTGCCTTCGGGAGTGCTCCTGCTGACGAACGCGTAGGTGTCCCTGACGAATTTGGCGTCGTCCTCTCCCGAGTCGTCGTCGTCCCCGTCGAACGCCCCCACGCGGTTGGCGATGAAATCGGCCGCCGAGTGCAGCGAGCTCCTGTCCTCGCCCTGCATTGCACCGGTGATGGGCGATATGGGCGTCTGCGACAGGATCTTTAGTTGGCCACTCGTCCACGTGCAGCGCACCCGCTTGGTGGACGCCTGCGATGTCCCCTTGTTGAAGGTCATGAGGTCGAAGGTGTACTCGACTCCGTCTCCGGAGCTGACGCCGAACACCTGGATGATGTGCTCCCCCAAGACGCGCTCAATGTGCTTCGCGATCGCGGCAACATTGGATGCACCCATCGCCTCGACCGGCCTGGACCGGCCGGCACCGGCGACCCCTGGTTCGATTTCGCCCTGCCCCTGGGCCAGCAGTTTGCGCCCTACGCCGAGGGCCAGCACAATGAGAACCGCGAGAAATATCAGGAAGCGGTTTTGTTTCATTTTACATTGAACATCTGTTTTTTTTTGTTGGCATGTATTATCATGAATCACCACCAGACCCACCCGGGCCACCACAAGGCGCACAAGGCGCACAAGGCGCACAAGGCGCACAAGGCGCACAACAAGGCCCCCGTGTTGAGCAACCGGTATAAGAGTGCGGTCAATTACGGAGGCAGCAAGCTGGAGTCGGTGGTTGCCTACCCCTTCGATGTGATGAAGAAGGCGTCTCCGAAGCAGATGGGCTACCTCCTGAACAGACCGCGCGCGATCGTGCGCACGACAACCCGGACGCTCAAGAAGGTTCCGAACACTTCCAAGAGGATTGCGGGCCTGACGGGAAGCGCCATCAAGGCCGGCATAAGCCCCTTGAAGCTCCTGGGCATCGACCTCATGGGGCTTTTGAAGGACATGAAGAACGCCCCCAAGAAGAAGAAGAAGCCGGCCTCGCTCAAGAAGCGGGCCACCCCAAGGGGCAAATCTCCATATGCATTGGTTTAGTAGCTTAATGACGCATCATCACATCATCACACCAGCATCGCAACATCACAACCATCTTCACCGACGACCGCCCATCGGGCCAATACTTCATCGCACCGAAATCAGATCACCACCACACCCCCCCCACACCCCCCCACACCTCACCACCACACCTCACCACCACACCTCACCACCACACCAAAGCCCACTGAGAATCGGGGGGCCGCGGCTCTTCAGGCGCGGGGCCTCTTCCTGAGGGCTGCGGCGCGGCGTGCGCCGTCGCCAGAGTGCCTGGGGTGCGGCTCGCGGCCCGGTTCGCGTCCCGGTTCGCGGCCCGGTTCGCGGCCCGGCTCGCGGCCCGGCTCGCGGCCCGGCTCGCGGCCCGGTTCGCGTCCCGGTTCGCGTCCCGGCTCGCGGCCCGCGTCATCCTCGGGGAGAGTCTCGTGACACATGAGCTCGTCGTGCAGGCGGCGCACCAGGGCACAGCGCCGATCGTGAACGACCGCCCTGGCCCTGCTCGACACGAAGGTGGTCTTCCGTACTGGAGCGTTCAGGATGTCGTCCGCGAGGGTGACGGGACGCTCGGGCGTGCGGGGACAGGTGGGTTGCTTCGTGGACGGAGTGTCGCTCATCCCCCTCGACAGCAGATCGGACGGTTGGCAGTGATGAACTAGTGTGACGAGACCGAGATTGTCGCCTGGACTTCGAGATATGGGTTAAACGGGTCACTCCTCACGTAGTAGTCCAATTCTGAAAAAAACGATAAAAAAAAACACACAGTTATTTATATGAAGAGAAAAGCAGCTAATAATACAACGGATCGCGCTTCGAACCGCGTCCGTTCTGGTACCTTGTTTCGAGGAACTGCGCCCAACTTCGAATCCATTCCGACCAGGAGGGCGCTTAAGGGGACGCCAAAGAAGGACGGGAAGGGGGGCGAACGCGTCACACAGAGGAAAGCCGCCCCCCCCCCGCTCAACACATCAAGGCAGAGTGCAGCGGCATTAAGGTTACAATCCGCCGCTAGAAGAGCAATGGCAGCAAAGGAATTTCGGAAACGTTTATACGAGTACGTGTTGCTTTTACGAAAGCTTTATATGGAAAATGAAATTTCGAATCACGCGTTGTCGAAAATTTTTTTACCAAATGGCAACTTGGACGTTTTTGCGGCAAAGAGGCTGCCAGCTAAGCATCCATTAAAAAAATTGCAATTGAAGCTAATTGATCTGTACAAAAGACGTAACCTTTTTGATCTGATAGAAAAAGAAATGACATTTGGAGGAGTTGCTGCAGATGAAAGAATCCCGGGTCACATTTTGAAAGGCGCGAAAGACAGCGCGAGGGACGTGAAAACAGTTGAAAATTTGACGAACCACCTTTTAGCAAAAACAAATGCAAATACAAACTTAGCACAGAGGGTTCTAGATCATCTCAAGAATAGTTACGAGCAAAGAACGCTCATGAATGAACGAACTTTTCAAAATTTGAACAACATCCCGAAGCTAAATGACCTAAAAAACAGAAAACGCATCGCAGAAAACATAGCAAAGTTTTCACACGACGATCGCATTCCAGACTACATTCTGAAAGACGCAAAAGACAGCGCGAGGGACGTGAAAACAGTTGAAGATTTGACGAGCCACCTTTTTCAAACAAAAGATGCAAATAAAAACTTAGCGCAGAGGCTGATAGACGACCTCAAAAGACGCAAAGTTCCAGCTACAAATAAGGAATTGTTGCGACATAGATTTCGTCTCATCGACAATCGCGCCAACAAAATTGCTAAGAAAATTATGTTCAACACCACCAACGGTGATTCGTCCGATTCGGACGGTTTCGACAACAGTCTGCGACTTTCCTACCAGTTGCACAGGCTCGAAAAGAA
>MDSY01138238.1_pt1 | contig 12290 bp, 1 predicted proteins | sample 811131 | NCBI WGS metagenome assembly MDSY01 (sample SAMN05326643, study PRJNA326480) | marine metagenome | isolation source: seawater | place: Atlantic Ocean: South West | collected 2010
CCTTATTGTGGTCAAGAAGCTGGAGACAATTGTTGTGATTGTACTGGTGTGGCTTTTCCTGATGGTTTTGATGGTACTCAATCTCAAATGGATTGTGCTGGTGAATGTGGTGGAAGTCATGATGTAGATATTTGTGGTATTTGTGCTCCTAATGAGTTTTCTATAGAATATTACACTCAAAATCCAGGCGATATACCTGCAGGTGGTGATATTAATTCTATAAATCAAGAGTTTAGTTTGTGTGACAATATTTATGGAGATTGTCTTGTTTTAAATAATGATTTAGATTGTGAAGAAGATGATTGTTACTTACAAGAACCTGGTTGTAATGGAATTTGTTATACAGGTTCAGAAGAAGAACAAAATGATAATGGAGAAGTGCATCAAACTGAAGGACAACTACCACCATCAGCCATAACAGATCAATGTGGTGAGTGTGGTGGCTTATGTAATTATGATGCAAATATACCTGGTTTAGAGTTTTATTCCAATCAACCATGTTTTAATGCTTCTTGTAATCCTGATTGTTTCGGTATACCTAATGGTGATTCACAATATGATTGTAATAATGTCTGTGGTGGTGATGCTGTTCAAGATGTTTGTGGTATATGTGATGGTATTGAAACCAATCCTTTAAATTGTGAATGTGGAACAGATGAAAATCCAGGTACACAGTTATGTTATGAGGGTTTAAACCCACCAATTTGTGCACCTTCACAAGAAGATTTACTTGAAGGAGAAAATTTTTCTTTTACTTTTTATTCAAAGGAGTTATTACTGAATGGAGGAATTGTAGTTTTATGTTTAGCTGCGGATGGTAATTATGCAGAAATAGTAGAAAGTGAAATTGAAGGTGTTGTAACTTGTCCAACCGGAACGTGGACTACAGAAAATGATTACCCTTGGTATAGTGGTGTTAATTATGTAGGCATAGATCCATTTTCAAATTTAAATAGTATTACAAATGAAGAGGGTGTATGTTGCTCATATGGAACTTATCCTGATTGTGTTGGTAATTGTAAAGCTTTTACTGCGTTTGACTTTGAAGTACCTGATGTTTGTAATAATTGTCCATCACAAGCTTTATTTCCAGGAACACCTTTTTGTTTAGGTGACGTAAACTTAGGTGATATTGATGTAAACTCTTTGGATGATTGGAATTGTTGTGATTGTGAAGGTATACCAAATGGTGATACTCAAATTGATGATTGTGGTATTTGTGGAGGACCAGGAGCTATATATGGTCCAAATCAAGATGAATGTATAGAAGAAGTTGTTGATTGTGCAGGAGTTATTGGTGGTGATGCTACAATTGATAATTGTGACTTGTGTGTATGTCCAGCAGGTAGTGATTCTGCTCTAGCTAATGGTGATTGTTTTATAATGTATCCAAACGCTACCATGGATAGTTGTGGTGTTTGTCATAACTATGAAGACATTTTTTCAGATGTTGGTGTTTTAGAAACGGATTGGCAAACTAATGGTAATTGGGGAATAAATTCAGACCCAACAAATGAAAACATATTGGCCACGAATGCTGATGTTGAAGGTTGGGATTGTGGAGATTTAAATGAAGATTGTCCTGATGTAGATCAATGTGGTGTATGTTTTGGAACATCAAGCACATGTGCACCCGAAGGTCTTTTAACTATTATTCCAGAGACATCACAATTTGGACTAAGTGTTACTTTTATTAGAATAAAACCAGAAGGAACATATGAGGGTGAAGAGTCAGATCCTAATAATGGTGGTTGGAATCCGATACAAGAAAGTACCACATTAGAAAGTTATGAACTTAGAATTAGACGAAATGGTATAACATTAGTGGGATATCCTTTAACTTTTGATAATACAAATAATTTATTAGGTGGGTTTGTACAAGAAGGACATATACATAGGTTTTTTGCTGAAGGTGAATATGAAATAACTTTAGAAGCAACTGATAGTAGTGGGTTTACTGGATCAGTTACTCAAACTATTACTATAGATAATATTATAAATATAGAACAATCTGTGTATAACACATATATGCCGTTTCAAGGTTCTCATGTTACATCCTCTTTAGATACTTATAGAAACAATAGAGATTGGTTTGAAATAAGTGATAGAGACAAAAGGCCAACTCTTGGAACTTTTTATTATGATGAGGATAGTGAAAGACCTTGGTCTGAAATAGGTATATTATATTCTGCAGCTAATAAAGGAACTCCAGGAAACTCTCCTGATTTCGTGCACAAACACAATGTAGATTATTACTCACAAGCTGTTGAAATAGGATTGGTAAAAAATATACAATTATTATACAATACTGACCTTATAGATGACAACATACAATTTTATCGTGGGTCGGATGGTGGTGAAGTCGATAGTACAAAGGTATGGACACCAAATAACATAAACAATGGAGCAGACCGCATGATAAATGTTGAATCTGTTACCGATGAAGTTTCATATCCAATATCAATATCTTCTGTTACTGAAGGAGATGTGCCTTCTTCATATGAAGATGGTAGCCCAAAGTTATATAAAGTTACAGATGATTCAACACAAGATTCTAATAGATTAGTAACATTTGGTTTTGAAAAATCACCCACAGGAGCTTGGTATCAAAATCCTAATAAATATTTTTTAGAAAATGACCCTACTCAATATTTCATGTATTCTACATATTTACAATGTGGTGATTTAACTGATAGTTCTTATGATGGTTTGTATGGTAACATAACCAAATGGGATGGATCTACAGGTATTTTTTATTCAGAACCAATTTCCGAATCTAGTGGTATAGTAACATTTCCACAAGATTTAGTAATTTATTATCGATATGATGGTCATGCACAGGTTAGACTAAAACCACAGTTAGAAAATTTATATCCAGGATGTACTGATACAGCTGCTTGTACCGAAAACTACAATCCATCTGCAAATTATAATAATGGTACATGTCAATATTCAAGTGATAGACAAAATTGTACTTCACCTTCATCTGAATTATCAGGACAAGGTGAACCAAGTGCATTTGATGTATTGGGTTGTACAGATCCTACTTTAGATAATTATAATCCATTAGCCACATATAATGATGGTTCTTGTGGAGGAGATCCTGAATTAGATTCTGAAACACAGGGTAAATGGAAAACATCATCTGGATATAAAGGTTATTTCACAGTTTCTGAAGGAAAAATAATTTTAGACTATTTTTCAGGAACAAAATTAGAAGCTGACATAAAAAAACTGGCTAGAAATGGGTTAGCTATGAGATTTGTGGGTGATAGCTTAGGTGAGTACTTTAGTACGAGTATGATTTGGGATAATGATAGCAAAGACTTACTATGGGTAGATGATTCGGGTGGTAATAATTATATAACCATAGATTCTAAAACTGATAATAACTGGTACAGAGTTTGGTTATTTGGATTTGTTAACGCATTTGATGAATCAGGTACTGGAACAACAGATGGTATATCCGTTAAAGTTGAATTTTTACCAACGACTAGTATTAGTTTGTTACAATCATCTAAAAAGGGTGATATGTATTATTTTGGGCCACAATTAGAAAGAATAAATATAGGACAAGTAGAACCAAGTGCATATGTTAGGGATTCTAATCCAGACGAACCACTTGAGGATGAACCATGGCCATCTTGGGCACCTGATGTTGATGTTAGAACGGTAAAAAGTAATACAGGACTAAAAACAACATTATATAATTATTTTGATAATCAATTACAACGTGAAGAATATTTAGAAACTGTAGCTCCGTCTGAAGTTCAATTTTATTTTTACAGACGATTGGGTTCTGGAAACATTTATGAAGATAGATCTGCTTATCAATTTTTAGATACTAATCCATTATATATAGCTAGTGTTGATTGGGGAGACAATTCACCATTAGAATATAACATAGAACCATTTGAAATAACAGGAGATTCTGTTATAAAACATAACTATACAAAACCCGGTGTATACGAAGTTACTGGTATTATGTTTGACGCGTGTCGTGGTTGTACACCTGCTGATTGGAACACCGCTGAGGATGGTGAGTATACAGATGTTTATGGTGTTATTGATTATAAAAAATTTACAATTAGATTTAACTTACATTTATCAGAAGATGAAGAACAACTTATTTATATAAATTATCAAAATACTACTCCTATAATAGGTGGAATTTCAAGAAATAGTATATATTATAAAAATACAGCTAGAAATGCTGGATATATATTTCCACCAAATTATAATATAGAATCTTCATTAGAAAGTCCAATTGGTTTAAAATTTGCTTTTTATAATGATGCTGTTGAAGTAGAAAATGCTCTATATCAAATGGACGAACTTTTAATTGGTAAAAACATATCTCCATTTACAGGTTCTTATTATAATCAATCTGATGAAGTTGGTAATTATGATGACACAATACCTGCTGATTCTGATAGTATAATTTATAGGGGTAAATATTCGTATGGTGGTGAATTAGGAAAACATCCTGGAAGTATAGATTTAGGAGATGTAAATTATTTTCAGAATGGAAAACTACATATGTCAGATTTACTTGGATTTGTAAACCAACCCTTAGACAAGTCATTTGGTATAATTGAAGGTGAAGGAGCAGTATTAATATCAGCACCACATGGTTGTATAAACAATAGACCAACGATAAATGCACTTCATGCTCCTGATGATAACACTGGTGCTTTAGCGGTTGAAATAGGTAGATTAACGGGAGCACACGTAATATACGGAACATACACTGTGGATGATGCAAACTTTTATCATTATATTCCAGATCCTGGTGATTCTGATTATTATACACCTGCATATCAACAATATGTCGGAGAACTTTTACCCTATAAAGAAAGGCTAAAAAGATATATTGAAAATCATCCAGAAATAAAATTAGTTATTGATTATCATGGAGCTAATTACAAAAGATATTTTGCTGTTGATTTAGGTTTTAGAGGAGATAGAAATATTCCAGGAGATTCTGTAGGTCCTTTTGGTGATGATGAATATCCAGCATATTCATTTACTGATGCATTAGAAGATCCAGAAACATATACACCATCACTTAGAACTGAGTGGGGTAAAGGTAGGGGTAATACTCCTGGTATACTTGAATTAGTTGTGAGTAAAATGAATGAAGCTGGAATAGGTGGTGATATAACAGATTGGCCTGAAGGTCATTGTGATCCAGGAGAAACAGGTTGGGAATCTGGCGTTACATGGGATTCTACATATTTTCAAGATTTAGGTGGTTGGGATGGAAATCAAAATGGTGTACCTGATACTGAAGATGATTGTCCTGACAGTTGGTTAGATTTTTACAATGACGGTGTTGGTTCGGAAGTAGACTTGGGTGATGGAAATATGATGCCAACAGGTGGTATAGCTTTACAAAGATACTTTACAGCTAAAAAGAGACCCACAATAACTAATTATATAACTCGTCATAATGAAGCAGACAATTTGATAGATGACCCTAATTATGCTGGTGATAGGAGTTGGATAGATGATGTAGCCATGACTGGTGAAATAGATGCTATACAAATAGAATGGAGTAGAGTTTATCGTACAATAGAACCTTCTAGTGAATATCAATGGTTGAATGGTGAGGATGTTGGTATTGGTAATGGAGATTCTAAATGTGAAAAATCACCAGGATGTAACAGAACATCTGCAGCAAAAAACATAAAATCTATGGTTGAATTTATTAAAGCTGTGAATGCCAAGTATCAGTTTATAGATTTAGAAGATGAAGCTCTGAGAGGAACTGACACAGAATATGATGCAAGAATTGAATTAGCTGTAGAAAACGCTTGGACTATACAGAAACAAATATTTGAAGGTGTAATAGATTATCCATTAGATGAAACAGTTGAAGAAAATAATAATCCAATAAATCCTGTTAGTGATAGATATTGGAAAAATATTATACCTGATTTTTATGAAATGGACTTTAGAACAGGAATAAATACATATTATAACTTAACTAATGATACACATGAAAGATTAGGTGGAGCTCCAATATGTGGAACAAATACTGCAGCTGCTTCTGATGAAGATTGTGTCAACACATCACCTGTTGTGGGATTAACTTTACCACAAACTTTTGATTTATTTTATGTTTGGTTTGGAGATCCTGAATATTCATGGGAACATAAAACAGAAATAACAATAAAAGAAAACAACACATTAACAACTACAGCTGGCGTGACTGGAACTTGGGAAGTAGATATGTCAACAGGACTATTAACTTTAACATATAGTTCTGGCACTACCTTTACAGGAACAATTGATTTTAACACAGCTAGTGTTCCTCGATATAAGGATGATGGAGTTACTCCTAATGCTACTTCAGTTGATTTTACAGGAAGAGAAGGTTACTTTATAATACCTGATTTAGAATTTGGAGACTCTTTAGACTTTATAACACAATATGGTTATAGAACAGTAAATAGAACAGATGGTACTATTTTTTGGCCTTTAGAAAACTTAGAAGTGGGTAGTGAATTATTTAATAGTATATTTGATAACACTAAAATAGAAGAAATACAAGGAGTAGAAAACAATAATGTTGTTAATATAATTAGTGCTGGTGATAATTCGTGGAGTGGAGATTTAACAATAATTAGAAAAAATTCTTATTATAATATAAAGTGTTTTAATAGTGTGGATAGTTTTAAATTGTTATTACCATCAGTAGAAAGAGATGGTAATGGTATTGTAAATGATAATTTTGAAATAAATGTTGATGATAATCAAGAATGGTTGGGTAAAAATGAATATGATAATATTTATTATTATCCAGTATTACCAAAATTAGATATTTTTGGTAAATTTGATATTAATTTAGGATTACAACAAGGTACATATAATCCTTTTCAATTTGAAGAAAATGTTGAATTGATTTTTGATGAGACGGAAGACGGAGATGATCCAAATGATTTACAATTACCTGAAAGCTTTGATATAGAAAAAATACCTTTTGGTAGTACTGGAAGAAATTGGTTTGAAGATGATTTTAAATCACCGATAACTAATAACAAATATAGAAATAAAGACAAAGTTATTAGTTTAGACTATACAGAAATTGAAGATAGAATAATACAAGACTCTGCTGGATTTAATAATTATGGTGAAATTTTAAGTGATTATTTAATTGAATATGATAATCAAACAAGAGAACCAAGTACTTCTGGAGTAAAAGAAGTAAATAGTTTACAATCTACAGATAAAAATAATAGTAAAAGGAATTATTAAAAATGCCTAGACCCACATTTCAAATATGGAAAAATAAACCAGGATTAAATGATTTTGGTCAATATATTTCAGTTGATACTGAAGATTATTATTCTATAGGTTTTGATACTGACGATGGTGGTGTAGATGACATTTATACTAATTATAATGACATAGGTCGTAGTGTTGAATCTGGATTAAATCAACCTGATTATTTTAATGAAAATTCTATTAATTTAAAAGATCATATTTATGGTGTTGGACAAGTTAGAATAGAAAAATTAAAAATAAAATTAGGTACAGCTAATAATACCAACAATCACAATAACACAGAGTTTCAACTTTATTGGGTTGACTCTGCAGTTTTTCAATGTCCAACAGGTGCCGATCCTGGATGTGATTTATCTGATGGTGGATTGCCACAAGAAGCTGTAGATCCGATAACAGGTGATTATTTGATTAATGATACTTCTATGCATGACAGGTTTAATACTGGTGAAGGTGGTTTTTTAAAAAATAGAAGATTTTACAGAGCAAAAGCTGGTTCAAACTTTGATTGTGCATGGGGTAATAATGATGAGTTCGAGCCCAATAGCAGCTTTCAGTTAATTGGAGAAAAGATTGTAGATACAGCCGAAAATGCATCTTTAAACTATTATCCATCACCTCGACCAGATGCAAGTTCAGACACTTTCATATGGAATTTTTTTCCACATGTAAATCATGACAATGTTAAAAATACTAATTATTATGGGTATACAAGTGACGCTTTTCCTTTGTATGAACATGGTATGACTTGGGAAGAGTTTGTTATTGGTGATGTTTTTTCAAACGCCATAAATACAGATTGGGGTGGTAATCAAAATTATGTGAATGATTATGATGATGGTGCTTTTTATTTTGTTTTTAGAAATTATGGTGATAGGTGTGATAATCATCAATCTGGTAATTTTTCATTAAACAAGGCTTTGGTGATATATACTATTCCTAAAAAAGAAGTATATGATAATTGGAACGGATACAGACCAATTTGTTTTAAGTGGGGTAGTGATTATAATTGTTGGGAAGGTGATACAGTTATTAGTAAAGACATACCTCCTGTGGCTGAAGACGATAATGGAGTTAGAAACTATTATGGTTTTAAATCTCAAAGTGCTCGAATAAGATTTATACCACCTAGAGTTTTTTATGAAGACTATTCTGTAGCTACAGATGAAAGTTTAGTACCATCAAATGTTGATGAATTTAGACCAGTTAATAATGAAAATCCATCAAAGCATTTAAAAAATCCGATAGAAAAAGATCCAACAAATCCTTATTTTTCACAATTAACACCATGTGTTTTCACAGGAGAACAAGTTTTTGACCCAATAACAAATGAAACATTTACTTGTTTATATTCTGCATTTTATCCATATGTTTATGAAGGAGTCCCATATTTATTTTCACCGACTAATGATGTAGACTTTACAGGTAACTTAGTTGGGATAACTGATGGTACTGCCGATCTCGATAGGACAGATGGTGTTACAACAGGATTTTCAACAAGCTCTTATTTGACAGAAAACATATTAAGAGACATAACACTTAATACTGATTATATTATGGATAGAGAGTTTAGACCAATATCTTATGCATGGGTAGGTGACACAAATATAGATGATGGTTTAACTGTACAAAGAAGATACGAACCTAGAAGCACAGAAGAAGCTCAAACATCTGCTCCAAATTTTGTTAATTTTTGGTTCTCCTTAATGTCACCAGTTCCTGATAATAATAAAATGATAGATGAAGAAGATTTATTTAATTTTTCTGACGAAATGTGGGCTGATGATATATACTTAGGAACGGGTATGGGATATAAATGGTGTATAGCTAGATGGGGAGATGAAGACGATGCTAACACAATAACAGATGAAGAATTATTTGAAGAATTAAAAGGTTGGTCTACATTAGAACAACTATATGCTCAAGAAGTTTTACAAACTGGAAGATATGATTGGGTTAATATAAAAGATGACAATGGTTTGGGTATATTCTCACATCAATATCAATCTGAAGGTCCTAAAGAAGTAAAGGCTTTTGTATTTTCTTATATAAAAAATATCGATCAATCAAACACTTTTAACAGACTTTTTGGTAGAGATGATATTATCCCCTTTCAAACTATTCATTGGAAGTTAGTAACAATACGAATAAACATTAACTTATCTGAAGTTTTTGTAGAGGATTTTTCTGAAATCGGTGGAAATGATTTTACATACATACCAATGAACACATTAACACCTATAATAGGTGGTATTCATAAAAATAGTAGATATTTTAAATCAATCAAAGAAATTAGTGAAGCAAACTTATTTGCTCCAGCTGAAGTATTAGATAGAATAAGAACTAAAAAAGCTTTAGAAAATGATAATATGGGTTATTGGCCAGGTTCTATGGATTTAGAACAAATTAGATTATTTAAATCTCCATATGACATGTCTTATTTGTTAGGTATTGGTAATCAGATGGCAGTAACTGCTAATAGATTTAGACCACATGATTATAAGTCATATTGGGATGGAATAGAAAATAGTTTTTCTGATGAAACTTCTGTTGGTGAAATATTTATAGATGATAATGTAGATAAAAATTTAAAATCGAGTTGTGTTTTAGAGTTAAATACATCTAATTTATTTGGTAATAAAGTTTTAGATTCAAGTGGTAATGGAAATGTGGGTATTCTCATAGGAGATTATTCTTTATCAAAACCTGACAGACTAGAACCTGTAACTAGAGAACAAAGTATGAAAACACCTAATGTAGGAACAGAAAACGGAGCTATATAAAAATGCCCTTAAACGAGCAAGAAAACTTTAGTCAGAATCAGTTAGAGCTTATAGAAAGTGGGAGTTCAACCTATGACTTTCCATTAAACACAGGTGATTATATAAAGTTAAATATATATTCTGAACAACAATCTCATAGAGTCGGATTAAATAGTCAAATATATTCTGACACCGGCTTTAATATAGTCGGAGATTTTCAATATATTATTGATGCTACAGACACAGTTAGAATTAAACCAAATGATGTTTTAGATGACTTAGGATATGCTACGGGTAATTACAATTTAGATTTAAATTTTTTAAGAGAAATATGGTTTGATTTAGAAGAAAATTTAGATACTGAAATATATAGAAAACCTAAATTTTTTGTATCACAAATATCACCTTCTAGAAAAGAAGTGAGACTTTTTGCTAGACAACTAAATCAAGATTTTTGGCCAGGTGGTGATAAATTTGATTCAGGAGAACAACCAATTTTTGATAATTATCCACTTGATTTAAATTTTCAAAATAAATTTAAAGAAATAGTTGGTACTTTAGATAATAATGATGAATATAAAAGATATGATTTTAAATATGTTTTGAGTTTAGGTAGAGGTTCTTTTCCTGTAATAAACAATTATACTTTTGATAACATATCTGATTCTGATTTTTCTTCTCTTATAGTTAAATTAAACGAACCACTTCCAAATAATATAGTAGAAAATTCATATATTTCTATGGAAAAAGAACTGATTAACACACAATTTTTTAGTATATTTTATCAAAGTGAAATTGTATCAGTCACGGTTGGTGGTGCACTAACACCAGATGTTACCGTTAATTTAGATTCACAAGTAAACAATCAAGATGATACTTTTCAAAATTATAATGAATTAATAGCCAATTCACAAGATATATCATTTCAAAATATTTTAAGTGAAATAACATCAAGTGATAATAATTTAAACATTGATTTTACAAAATTTAAAAATCACACATTTTTTGGATCTGCAGAGTCTAAATTAAAAAACTTTAAAACAAAGATAGGAGATTTACAAAATAATTTAAGAGAAATATCAGCTTCATTAGGATTAGATGCTGCAGTTTCAATGTCAGGTGATAGAACTTATATTAAACAAAGAAGAAGAGCCTTATTTAACAATGTAAATGATGTCATAACATCATTCACACCTTATGAAAAGTTTTTATATTATGATTCACAAAACTCATCTACTGCATCTGCTCCTGGTATTGGAAGTAATTTAGCACACCCAGTTCCTGTAGCAAATAAAAATGATGAGTTAACAACATTATCATCTTATGATGGATTTGGTGTAGTATATAAACACACTGCAAAAGTTATTGATGAACCTGATACCGGTAATACAGGTGTTCCAACAGGTAAAGTTGATTTATTTACGGATAAGTATAAAGTACAAGAAGCTCCGTTTTTTAATTATAGTGGCTCTGTATATTTATCTTTTTTAATAAAAGGACATCAATATATAAATAGTAGTAGTTATGCGAGTGGGTCTTGGGATATTCCAGACAATACTCCTGGAGCTGATGGAAAATTAACTTGGATTAATAGAAACCATGATCCTGTTGGAGCGGATGTACCCAAACCACAAGGTGCTTTTGGTGGAAGAAGAATTTTAAATCCAACTTTAACAGGTAGTAAATGGCAACAAGCTATATTTGAAGTTTCTCAATCTCATTGGCAACCAATAAATGGTCACGATATAGATTCGAATACTTTTGATTTTACTAATACTGGTGCCGGTATATATTGGCAACTACTATCAGGCTCAAATATAACAGGTTCTGGACCAATAACAGCACCTGAGGGATATGATACTTATCCAGAAGTATTTACATCACCTGAAACACTGGTTACTGGTTCAATTATGCCTATGGGTGAATTGTTTAGAATTAATTATAACTCTTCGGAGACAGAAACTACTTCATCATTCATAACTGATGTAAAGGTAACATTAAAAAATCCACAACATGCATATCCATTTGACTATACATATAAAACTGGTTCTACACAATGGTCTAATTGGTATGATACAACATTATCTTCTTCAATAGAATTTGATAATAACAATGTACATAGCTTAAAAAATAATTTACCTGATTATATTATAAGAAATAATAGTTTTAATGAATTGCATACTTTTGTTAGTATGATTGGTGAGCATTTTGATTTAATTAGAAACTATATAGACAATTATA
>MDSY01139863.1_pt1 | contig 12290 bp, 17 predicted proteins | sample 811131 | NCBI WGS metagenome assembly MDSY01 (sample SAMN05326643, study PRJNA326480) | marine metagenome | isolation source: seawater | place: Atlantic Ocean: South West | collected 2010
CCAAGATTGTCCGAGCGTTGGGATGTTGGCGACCGAGCATTGGCCAAGATTGTCCGAGCGTTGGGATGTTGGCGACCGAGCATTGGTCTTGACCGGCTAAAGAAAATCGCGGTATCATGGGAAAAGAGGGCATAAAACTATTAAACTTTTCTCGGATTGACTATGGCTAACAGTAAACGTAGAATCGAGTTTCCTGAGGTGCGAAAGTGTCTGTCGTGTAACCGTCGAGTCGTGATTCCCTGCATCCTGTGCATGCCAAGCACTGATCCGGCAATGAATCACACAGAATCGCCGGATCGCGTCACTTATTTACCGAGCCAACAAGAGATCCGAGAAAAGTGCAAAGAGATCCGAGCAGGGTGGTCCGAGGAGGAGCGGGCTAGTCGGGTGGTCGCACCAGGCAGCGGCGACATTACAGAATTTGTCAAACCTTGGCATTTAGATAGTTGACACTAATCAAATAGGAGAGAAAATCATGGCAACCATTACGGCACACACAGAGATCGACGGGATAACCGTCACTGTTGTTGAGGATGGCGAGATACAAGGGCTGGGCGATCTGCTCCGCCAGTTACGACAGTATGCAGGAGGTGGTGGTCCACAGGGGACCGTGGTCGACTGCTCCGACACTAAAACTGAGGAGGCCGAGCAACCCGAGCAACCCGAGGAGCCAGGGGATCTCAGGGCGATTATGTTTGCCACATATGAGAGACTCGGGGCGAATCAAAAAGCTACCGAGACCCTAAACCTCTGGCTGAAGGGTTACGGGGTAGAGAAAGTGTCCGACATACCCGAAGAGCATAACGCGAAGGCGGCCGGGGAGTTACGATCACTATAGGAGAGAGAGCATGCCACGACACTATAAGATTAGCCCATCACAGTTGTATCGGACCATAGAGTGTCCTGGGTCGTTGAGGCTCGCACATGGATTGGTAAGCGAATCCAGCGAATATGCCACGGAAGGCACCCAGGCACACGGACTAGCAGAACAGATGCTCACCGGCGATGGTGTAGAGCCCCCCGATGATGAGATGGGGCGGTACATCAGCGACTACGTGCGATACTGCGAATCGATAGAACACAGCCACCGATTCTCCGTATCGCTAGTCGAGGAGACTATGGAATCGAAAAAGATTCCTGACTTCGGTGGCACTGCCGACTTTGTTTGCTTCTACGAGAGCGGGCCTTCGCACACACCCACAACCGTATCACACATTGTCGATCTGAAATACGGCAAAGGCAAGAGGGTCGATGTTCAAGACAACCCTCAGATGATGGCCTACCTACTCTTGCTGCGAGAAGGCTTCGGTGTCCGCGATGAATACCGAGCCACGATCTATCAGCCCCGCATACCGGGGGAGCCAGACTCGACTTGGGCATGGACCAACGAAGAGCTTGACAATTTCCAGCAGGACATACTTGAGATGATTGCCGAGGAGAATGAGGATGTGTTCTCCGTTGGCGACTGGTGTGGCTGGTGTCCAGCGTTTCGGACATGTCCCCATGTGCAAGAGGCAGCACTAGCTGCTGCCAGGAGTGACTTTTCTGAGATGGTTCCAGCGAATAACGCAAGTGGTCAAGCTGCCGCTGTCGCGAAACTGTTGCAGCACAAACCCGCTCTGGAAAAACTGCTCAGGGAGTTGCCATCGGTGGCCCTTGATATGGTCCTGGCCGGTCATGAGATACCAGGTTGGAAAGCTGTCGAGGCGATGGGAAACAGGACATGGAAGCACGACGAAGAGACAACATTAAAAAAATTAGCTGGCCGTAAGGTTGGCAAAAAGATAGCGACGAAACCAAAGATAAAATCTCCGACACAACTCGACAACGAGGGATATGGTCACGAGATTAGGGGGTTGTTTTATAGGCCGGAGCTTGGTCCGAAGTTGGCGAAAGCCACAGACAAGAGACCGGCGATAACAGCCGAGGACGCAACTGCTGTGTTCCTTCCCAGTGTAGAGAAGGAACGGGTTATTTCAATTGAAAATTTGATGGAGTGATACAATGGCCAACATGGCATCACCGAAGGGAAGAGTAGCGTTTCCGAGTCTGTTCAAGGCGAAGCCAAATAAGTCTGGAGACGGGGCAAGGTATAAAGTAACCATGGCCTTTAGTAAGGATGCAGATTTGTCGGACATGCGGAAGGTTGCTGAGCGGGTAGCAAAAGAGAGTTTCGGGGCTAAGGCGAAGGGTGCCCGTTCGCCGTTCAAGAGCGGCCAGGAGTACGTGGACAAGGGCTACGAGGGTTTTGAAGCAGACGACATAGTCGTTGACTTCTGGCGGGATTCTGGAAAGTCTGCCCCGGTGTTGGTCGGTCCCGATGGTCGGTCTGTGGTCGACGATATGTCGGAGATCTATAGTGGGTGTTTCGGGCGAGTGTCGTGCGACTGCTACGCATACGACAAAGGCGGCAATCGGGGGATCAACTTCGGTTTGGCTGCGTTTCAAAAGCTAGAGGATGGAGAGCGAATCTTTGCGTCCGTAGAGGAGAACCCACTCGCTGCGTTCGGTGTGCCCGATGATCAGGTGCCTGCCAATGCAGAGTCGATGTTTAGCTAGGAAACTTGTGTCGTCGGTGCGGAATGTCCGTTGGGCATGCGGCGGTGACTGGGGCACCCTCTCTCACCCCGGTCCCGCCCCCACCGATTAACCTTGGAGACGCGACATGCTTCACGCATTCATTGATTTCGAGACTAGGTCAAGGGCGGACCTCAAGAAGTGTGGCCAAACCAAATACGCTCGCGACGAATCGACAGTCGTCTTATGTTTAGCTGGCAAGCTACCAGGTGGGTCGACATTTCTTTGGACCCCCGGCAAGAGAATCCCGAATCGCTTACGCAAAGTTGTCGTTGAAGGTGGAGAGCTTCATGCACACAATGCGTCTTTTGAGAAAGCGATATGGAAGTACGTGATGGTCCCGCAACACGGGTGGCCGGAAGTAGAAGATGAACAGTGGCACTGTACCTTGGCAAGGTGTGCAGCCTTGGCGTTACCTCGGTCGTTAGACCAAGCTTCGAGAGCATTGGGGTTAGCATGAGCAAGAGCTTTCTAAAGGACAGGACGGGGCATCGCGTGATGCTTAAGATGTGCAAGCCTCGCAAGCCAACCAAACATAATAAATCCGAGTGGCATGACGATCCGGCGGACTATCAAAAACTCTACGCATATTGCAAACAGGATGTTGTTGTCGAAGAGGCCATCCACAACGAGACTCTGGACCTCCACCCACACAGCCGGGACACATGGCTCCTGAATCAGAAGATCAACGAACGGGGCATCCCGGTGGACCGAGAGTTGATCGAGAATATCCTAGCAACAGAGAAGGTGTGGCATGACAAGTTGATCGCTGAATTCTACGAGCTGACCGGGGTAGAGTCCCCCCGCAAGTTAGTGCCGACCATCGAGTGGCTACGTGCCCGTGGTGTCGAGCCTAAATCACTTGCCAAAGATCATGTCGTCGAGGTGCTAAAACAGGACATGCCCGACGAGTGTCGGCGGGTGCTGGAGATACGTCAACTCACATCTCGAACAAGCACTAAAAAATACACCGCCATGCTCAACCGAGTCGAGGAGGACGGTCGCATACGTGGCGAACACCTGTTCCACGGGGCATCCACTGGCCGGTTCGCTGGTAGTGGTGTCCAGATCCAGAACTTACCACGACCCAAGCACAGCTACGACGAGACGTTGCAAGCCATTGAGACTTTCGCGACGAGAGACCCAGACTTGGTTGAGATGATGCACGGGAATCTCAGTGAGATCGCGGTGAGCTGTATCCGCCCATCCATCAAGGCCCCCGAAGGAAAGAAGCTCATCGTGTGTGACTTCACCGGCATTGAGGCCAGGGTGTTGGGGTGGTTGGCCAACTGTGCTGGCTACCAAGAGACGTTCCGAGCGGGTGGTGACTTGTACGTCGAGATGGCGAAGCGGATTTACTCGACGCAGACAGTGACATCAGCGAATCGGTTCGTCGGAAAGATTGCTATCTTGGGTTTGGGCTACGGCATGGGTGCCCAGAAGTTTTTCAAGACGGCGGTCGATTGGGGTGCAGTCATGACAGAAGAGGAGGCGAGAGAGATCGTCCAGATCTATCGCACTACCTTCAACGAGATCCAGAGGTTTTGGTACGCTTTGGACGACGCAGCAAAGGGGGTTGTCGAAACGAACAAACCACAAACGGTTGGCCGAATCCGATTCTCTGTTGACGGCGGCTATCTGTTCGCGAACCTACCCTCTGGCAGGAGGATAGCGTATCGCGACCCGCAGGTAAGGAATGAATCAACGCCCATCGGAGTAAAACCTGCCCTCAGTTACATGGGAGTCAACTCACAAACACGACAGTGGGAGCGGAAGAGGACATATGGTGGTAAGCTCTGCGAGAACATAGTCCAGGCAGCAGCACTAGACCTGCTAGTTGCTGCGATACCGCGACTGGAGAGTCTTGGGTACGAGACCGTGTTCCATGTCCATGATGAGATCGTTTGCGAAGTGCCGGAGAAGTTCGGCAGTTACGTCAAGGTAGAAAAGGAAATGGCACGCACCCCTCCCTGGGCCAAAGGGTGTTATATATCGGCTGAAGGTTTTGAGAGCGAAAGGTATTGGAAGTGACACCACTTGAAAAGCAGCACGAGAGTCGGTTCGCTAAATGGCTGACAGACAACGGCCACGACTCCGAGAGGTTGCAGTTGAAGGGGCAGCGAGGATTCCCAGATAGGATAGTGTGGCTGAGTGACGGGACGACATGTTACGTAGAGCTGAAGCGGCCTGGGGGGAGGTTGTCGATCCACCAGCAGAGGTGGAAGGACAGGTTGGGCAAAACTGGCCAGCGGTGGGACGTATGCTATACCGCTGAAGAAGCCATCGAGTTTGTGGAGGGGTTGCTGTGATATTGGATGTTGTGTTTGTGATTTGCGGATCGCTGATGTTTGTTATGCTTATTGAGTTTTTCTTGGGGGAGAAACCATGAAGTTCGAGCCTCATCGATATCAGAAAGACGCGATATCTTTCCTCACAGGACGGTTGTTTGGAGAACAACGCGAGGGGGCTGGGTTGTTTTTAGACCCAGGTCTGGGAAAGACAGCCATCACGTTGACCACCATCGACACGCTCCGATCTTTTGGAGAAGTCGAAAGAGTGCTAGTCGTGGCTCCCCTTAGACCAGTGTATTCGGTGTGGCCAAAAGAGATTGAGAAGTGGGGCTTCGACCTCCAGTTTTCGATCATCCATGGAACGCCGACGAAGAGACTCAAAGCCATGAACCAAGCCGTGGACATTCACCTGATCAACCCTGAAGGTCTAGCGTGGCTAGCTAAACAGGACCACCCTACTTGGGATCTCATGGTGGTGGACGAATCAACCAAGTTCAAGAATTGGACAGCCGGTAGGACTAAAGCATTACGGAAGCTGGTCGGTAAGATAGATCGAAGGATCATTCTCACTGGCACACCAGCACCCAATTGCGTATCGGATTTGTTCTCGCAAATCTTTATACTTGATAAGGGCGAGACACTAGGCGAGAACATCACACAGTTTCGTAAGCGATACATGAAGCGTGGGGGGTACGAGAACTACAAATGGTTGCCGAAAGATGAGCATGTTTCCGGCGAGATCGCTAAGAAGACAGCACCAGTAGTGTTGACGATGGACGCTGAAGATCATTTGGACATGCCGGAAATCCTATACAATGACATTCGGGTCCACTTATCACCGGGGGATCACAGTGACTACAAGAAGCTTGAGCAGAAACTATTTCTCGAACTTGATAGCGGACATGAACTCGTTGCCAGCGGAGCGGGGTCGGCGTACTCCATGGCAAAAGGTTTTGCAAACGGGGGAGTATACGAGACGCATGACGAAACGCGAACAACGCACCAGATCCATACGGAGAAACTCGAAGCGTTTGCTGACCTTGTCGATGAACTCCAAAGCAAACCGTGTCTCGTCGCCTTTGAGTTCCTCCATGACTTAGAGCGTATACACTCTCGGTTCCCGAACGCCCCGGCCATCGTCGGTGCTACGGACCCACAGACTACCGACAAGTACATCGAGAAGTTCAACAAGGGCGAGCTACCTATGCTCCTGGCACAGAGTAGTACGATAGCGCATGGGATGAACATGCAGGAAAGTTGCAACGACATTATCTGGTTCGGCTTGACAGACAAGTACGAAGACTACGAGCAATTCAATCGCCGTGTCTACCGCCAAGGTGTTAGCGGGCAGGTTAGGGTACACCACATACTGACAACCGGGACTGTGGACGAGGTCCGCAGGGCTCGGCTAGACGGTAAAGCAGATCGACAAAAAAGTTTGGTTGAGTCGCTGAAGGAATACAAAGATGCAGGGGGACAAGTATGCCGATGAATCCGAAGTATTACCCAGATGAAGGGGAGCCGGAGACTTACGAGCATGATGAGTTTCGTGAGAAAGAGCTATTCTGCGACGAGAGCCTGGACGTATATGTCAAGCTGCGTGGGGGTGGGTTGTACATCGGGTACATGGCATCTGCCGACGGGTTGCAGCTAAACGAAGTCCCCGTTATAGTCAAAGAAGAACACTTGAATGGACTTTCCGGCCTGATCGCTGTATCAGGCCGTTTTACGTTGGAGTTTAAGTGATGACAGACGATGGATGCGACATATGTTTCCTTTGCTATGAGACGTTTGAGGAGTGCGTCTGCGGGAAGTGCGAAGGTTGTGGGGAGCCAGAGTATGATTGTATTTGTGACCTATTTTCTGAATTGGGAGAGCGATGATGGTGATTCTGGAGAACATACCCAAAGAGCTACGACCCTTAAAGCAGTGGGTGTTGTGGCGGCAGGAGACACGACATGGAAACAAGACTAAGATTCCGTATCAGCTTTGTGGCCTAAGAGCCTCGACAACAGACTCAAGTCATTGGTCTACGTTAGACGAAATCATTAACGCTAACCCTAGTGGATACAGCGGGGTTGGGTTTGTCTTCACCGAGGACGATGGTTTTGTGGGTCTCGACTTGGACGATTGCCGAGACCCGATAACCGGCGAGGTAGATCGGTGGGCTAGTTGGATCGTCAGGAACTTCGGCTCCTACGCCGAGATATCCCCTAGCCAAACAGGCATTAAGATCTGGTGTACTGGTGAGTTGCCGACAACCGAGTCAGGTAAGAAAAACTCGTACCATTCGGGTTCTATCGAGATGTATCACCACAGCCGCTACTTCACAGTAACGGGGCACATTATCTAATGGGGGGTCGAGTGAGAGAGTGCCAAGAGCAGCTCGATGAGATATGGAGGTTGGTTTTCTGCCCTGAACTGAGGACCGACTTCGATACTTGTCGAGAGGTATTGATCGAGTTGCCGGAGTCGAACAGTGGTGAAGGTGGCCACGATAAACTCCTTCGTGCCTGTTGTGAGATACACAGACATGGCATTGAAGGAGAGAAGGCCAGGGAGCTGATCGACTTCTACAACGAGGAGTTTTGTAACCCCTCGTGGAGTGACAAAGAACTAGAGCGTAAGCTTAGTGTCGCTCGCGAAAAGGTCGGTGACGACTTTGGGAAGTACGCGAAGGACAAGAAGAAAGAAGACCCGTATGATCTTGAGATCATCACCGTCAAAGAGTTTTTGGCGAAGGACTTCAAACGTGAGTGGCTCGTCAAAGACATCTGTGTACAAGGTGAGCCGCTTTGTGTCGGTGGTCCGCAAAAGGGGCTTAAGACCACAACGATGTTCGATATGGCGATCTCACTCGCGACAGGTACGGAGTTCCTTGGTCGATTCGAGGTTCCCGAGGTCACGCCTTCGCTTATTATCTCTGGCGAAAGTGGCGGGGGCACGCTCCAAGACACGATCCGGCGTATCGCCGAATCAAAAGGTATTGAAGGCTGCGATTACCCTCTGTATGTCGGAGAGAAGCTCCCGCAACTTACGATACAGGCACACCTTGATGCCCTTCGAGAGACGATCTCCTCGAACGACATCGGCTTTGCTGCTGTGGACCCAGCTTATCTCTGTACATTGGCGGTCGATGTGAGTGATAGATCATCGAACGTGTTCGCCATGGGGTCGATCCTGAAAGGTGTCACCAATATCGGGGAGGAGACAGGTTGCACCATGTGCATGATTCACCACGCCAAGAAGCCACCGTTCAACGCACCGTTTCGCCAACCAGAATTAACGGATTTCACCGGTGCTGGTTGGGGTGAGTGGATGCGGCAGTGGATGATTCTCAGCTTCCGCGACAAAGTTAAGAGCGGTGTGTTCAAGCTTTGGATGATGGTGGGTGGGTCTGCTGGTCACAACGAGATGTACGCAGTTGACGCTGATCAAGGACAGCCAGACGACCCGTTGATCGGGCGGGTGTGGGATGTGACGGCGAAGACAGAGGACGAACACGAGAGTGAAAAGAGGCTCGCTGAGGCGGCTGAGCGGGAAGAGCAATTCGAGATCGACCTCCAGATAGTCGCCAGTCTCCTGGCATCGGGTAAAGATTACAGTTTGTCAGCGGTGACGAATGGGACGGGGCTGAAACGCGATACGGCTGAAGCAGCGATCAACAGGTTAATTGATGAGGGGAGGGCTGAGGAGAGCAGCACAGGACGCACAACAGTGTACCGTGTCTTGAGGTCTGAATGATTACCTACTTTATTCGTGCTGTCTCTGGTGGGCCGCTGAAGATCGGGCGGACCACCTGCTTGAGGCAAAGACTACGGGATTTACAAACAGGGAATCCCGAGTCGCTTGAAGTAGTTGCCATTATGTTGGGCGATTGGGAGCGGGTTTTTCATTACAAATTCATAGGTGATTCGTTGCGTGGGGAGTGGTATAGCCCCTCAGCGGATTTGTTGAGTTTGTTGGATGATCTTCACAACGAGCCGAAGAAGGCGTATCGTCTTGGCTTGGAGTGGCAAGAGGAATATCACAGTAGGATTAGCCAGATCAGCACCTCCCACATCAAAGATCTTTGGCGAATGAGAAAGATAAACAAAGATCGCGGGACGAATTATCAGACGGCGACAGAGATAGCCAAGCACTTCGACATAGAGACCAAAGAGATAAAGAGGATGTTCAGGGAGGGGAAGATACGGGCGGATAAACTATACAACACACGATACTATTCGCTCCGAGATGTTAGTAATGAGTTGCTTCGTAGGTCTCTCGAATAGGGGGTAGGACAATGCGTCATACAGTTTACATTTCAGGGCCGATCACATTGGGAGACCCGGAGCATAACTTTGCTCAGTCTTGTGTCGTGCAACACCTTCTTATCAACGCTGGGTTCGCTCCGTTGAACCCTATGCTGACCATGAAGCTACCCATGAACGAGAATTTTTCTCACGCTGTGTGGATGGAGGTCGACATCCCTTGGGTGGCTAAAGCCGATACCGTCTTTCGCTTGCCAGGGGAGTCAGTGGGTGCTGATGAGGAAGTGAAGTACGCAGAGGATCATGGCATTCCTGTGTTTTACAATCTTGCTGATATAGTCCAATGGAAGGAGAGTGTGTAGTGCCGTCTGATAAAGTCGTGGTGGGTTTGTGTGGTTACGGGGAGGCAGGAAAAGACACAGCAGCAAAAGGGCTACTGGATCAAGGGTGGCAAAGGGTGTCGTTCGCTGACCCAGTTCGTAAGATGGCGATGTTGATCAACCCGATCATACCTGGCGGGAACCTGATCCGCTTGAGGGAGTTGGTGGAGGGTTTTGGTTGGACCGATGCCAAGAAGATGTTCCCAGAAGTTCGCCGACTGTTACAGGTCATAGGCACGGAAGCTGTTCGGGGGATGTTCGGCGATGATGTTTGGGTCGAGTTAGCGTTGAAGACCATCAACGCGACCAACAAAAACGTGGTCATCACCGATTGTCGATTCCCGAACGAGTTCGCCATGGTTCGTGAGATAGGTTACTTGATTCGTGTTGACCGCCCAGGCATTGATCCGGTGAATGGGCATGTGTCGGAGAGCTACATTGCCGAGGCCGAGGTGGACAGGGTTGTGGTAAACGACAAAGACGAAGAGGCGATTCAGTGTCTCTTATGCTACACCATAATTGATCTCGTAGATAAGGGTGGCCTAACTTACCAGCTCACTGAGCATGGTATGGAGGCTACCAAAAAGGTGCCCCCCTCACAGAATACCCTTTAAAACAAGGGCGGCTAGACAAAATACGCCATATGTGGTATACTGTATGATTGTAGGTATGGTCCGTAGAACCAAGAGGATCTTATGATGGGAGCGATAAAATGCTAACGGCAGAAAATCTGCTTGAGTGGGCTGCGATGATCCAAAAATACTCCAGCTCCGTTAAGATGCTTTGTGAGCTTACCAGAACCCCTTGGGACGATTGGATTGTCGATGTTGCACATCGGATCACCGAGTGCCCTGACAAGATCCAAGAAGTTCTTGATTGGCTGAAGACCTTTGGCCTCATCGGATCAACCGCTCTCGGGGAACCTGAAAGCCAATTGCCGTCAGAGTTTGAAAACATCTCGGACCAGATGTACCGCTTTGGCTGCGCTGCGTTTGATAGCGGGTTGGTCTCAGAACAGTGATGCTCCGTTGGGTTAGGAAAAATCGCCAGCGGAATCAAGTCGACGCACTAGAGCGTGCGGAGCGAAACAAACATCGCCAACTAAACCGCGAAAGACGGCGTGAAAGACGACGAGCGTTCTTTCGCCGAGCGGGCAATCTGGTTGCCAACATGGCAGGTGCTTTCTTCGGCACCAAGTGGATAGGCATAGGCATCACTTTGGCGATCATTCTTGCAGGAGCGGCATTCGCATGGCGATTAATAATGTAGCTTTTCGGCGGGTCAATCCAAACTTGGTTTTGGTCGTCGCTGCGTTGTTGGCTACCGTTACCATCTGGAAGGCACCGCAAATCATAACGGCCTACCGCAGTGCTTCGGCTGTTGTTCCTGTGCAGCCGGACGAAAAAACTTTTGCAGACTTGCTGCCTGATGACTTCGCTCGTGCCCAATTCTCTGGGCTGATGGCTGACCTAGCAATCCAAGCCGAACGCAATACGGCTATTGAGTTTGTCAGTGACCTTCGCGACCTCATACAACTATCAATTGTCGCTTGCCAGGATGTTACGGAATCGACGGGCTGGGAGGTAGGTCCAGAGATAACGAAGCGGATGCAAGATGTGGGCGACGATGATGTTGAGATGAATGCCGAACTTCGTGGCAAGTACGCCAACGCTCTCAGAGATTTAGCTGCGAAAGCTAAAAAGTAATATGCCAACGCTTTACAAAGATTGGCCAGCGCGCAAGAACAAGATGACCACTGCGCAGATCGTCAAGATGTATAGCGAAGGGTATAAGGGCGCACGGTACGACAAGGAATCAGAGGAAAGACTTGCAGCCGAAGTAGAAGTGGCTCAGGCATCAGACGTTGCCCACAGTTACGGGTTCGCCGACAGCGGCAAAGGGAAGTTGGCTGCACCTTTCATCCACGTCTTGAACGCATACCCAAAGGCGTGGCCTGGGCCTGCACAAGAGCGTGGTAGTTGCGTCTTGCACAACGGTCGAAACGTGCTGCTGGGAACTCTTTGTGCCGAAGTTGTTGCAGGCTTGCCCGATGAAGTGAGCGGCAAGCGCGAAGGCTTTCCCAAGGTGTCAGCAGTAGCGGAAAAGAACGGGGTGCTTGCTATAGAGCCAGGGTATTGGTTGCGAGGTCACAGCGGCGATGGTTATTCATGCCCAGCAAATATGCGAGACATGACTAACACGATTGGTGCAGTGCTTCGCAAAGACTATCCTGAGATGGACATCAACCTGGAGGAACTGGACTCAAAACTGGCTGGCAAATACCACGACAAGTCTCAAATACCAAAGCAACTACTTAAAGGCTTTGGCAAGAATTTGATACGTTCGTCTACGTTTGCAGATGAGATGGAGGAGGTGCGTGATTTACTTTGGCAAGACTTCTTTTTTTCAACGTGCGGCAGCGAAGGGTTTTCAAATAAGCGTGATGCACATGGCGTATCGAGTCGCAAGGGGCGTTGGGCTCATGCGATGGCATATATTGGGTTTGATGATCGGCCAGTTGTTTACGAGCTTTACGGCGAGCCGCTTGTATTAATACTCAATAGCTGGGGCACGTGGAACAAAGGACCGAGAGAGATAGTTGACTCAGCAAAGTTGGTCCCCAAAAACAAAAAAGAAAAGTACTTGAGAAAGAACATCGTCAGCAAAGACAGTGGAAACATCCTCATACCGAAGGGCAGCTTCTGGGCTAAGTGGTCCGATGTTCGCAATCGGACAATGATAGCTGCGGCAGGTCTTGAGGGTTGGGGCAGAACCAAAGTCGATTGGAG
>MDSY01118382.1_pt1 | contig 12287 bp, 9 predicted proteins | sample 811131 | NCBI WGS metagenome assembly MDSY01 (sample SAMN05326643, study PRJNA326480) | marine metagenome | isolation source: seawater | place: Atlantic Ocean: South West | collected 2010
ATCGGAAGCATCCCCGCCTTCTCCTTCTCAATCCAGCCCCGGGTACGGCGGGCCGAACATGTACGCTGATTCCCAAGCCATCGCCCCCCCTTCTCCAAGACGAGTGTTTTTAGGAGTGCTCGCGACGACCGGCGTAGCGTTAGGCGGTAACTTCTTAGGGGTCACCGGGATGCTTCTTGGGGATTACCCTGACGTAGCCTCCAACCTTCGCCTCGATATAATCTACCCCGTCAACGGCTTGAAGCGCTGTTACAACCCTGAAAAAGGGTACGAGTTTGTGTACCCAAGCGATTACTTAGGAGACGCGACAGTTGCCACGCGAAACGCAAACAGACAAGCGAGCGCGACGAGCCTAGATCCGGGGAGTCTCACTCAATCTTCCGGAAAACAGATTTTCGGCCAGGTTGTTCAGGAACCGAACAGCGCGTTCGGGCCCATGGGCACTACTGGTGAGGAGAACGTATCCGTGATTGTTTCGCGGTCGCCGCCGGGCGGGTTCAGGTTGGACCGCTTCGGCGACGCTAAGTCACAAGCCGAATGGTTATTAGCGAATGTGCTAGCCAGAGAAGGCAGTGGAAAGACTGCTGAGTTGTACGATGCGTACACCCGAAAAAGCACAACCGGCAGCACGAACTATTACACCTTCGAGTACACCATTCGCACCGATACATGGTACCGCCACAACGTGGCTGTTTTCGCCGAGTTTGGGGGAAAACTGTTTACGCTAGTAGCGCAGGTTCCGGAAACGCAGTGGAAGGAACGGGATGCGGATTTCCGGAACATAGCCGAGTCGTTCAAGGTGTTCGTGCCCACGGGGTAGGTGTACGGGTTGTAATAATAAAGAATTAAATACATCAATTAAGAAACCTATTTGGTCTCCGCCACGGTTGCGGCGACTTCCGCGGCGAAGTCCTTCACTTCGATTTCGATCCCCTCCCCCACTTTGAGACGCGCGAACTTTCCAACCACCAGCCCGCCAATCTCACCATCCACCCACTGCTCCACGGTTTTTCCATCGTCCATAACGAACTTTTGTTTCACAAGACACGATTCTTCGTGGAACTTCCGCATGCGCCCGGCGACGATCTTTTCAACAACGTTTTCGGGTTTGCCTGTGCCTTCCGTTTGCGCTTTCAAAATATTCATTTCTTCGTCAACAATCTTTGAAGGGATGTTTTCAGGGTTTAGAAACCTCGGCGCCACAGCCACGGCGTGCATCGCTACTTTGTTCGCGATTTCTTTAGCTTTATCGACGTCAATGTCCCCGCCCTCCCTCGAATTTACTTTCACCACGCACGCCTGTCTTCCGGCGCCGGCCGCCACCGCGCCGTGCACGTAGTGCCCCAGCACTTCCCCTGCTCCACTAGCGGTCATGATGTACGCTCTTCGCATTTTGATGTTCTCCCGGACGGTCGCGGCGGTCGCGGCTGCGGCTTCGCCTAAAGTCGCGCCGGGCGTCGCAGCGCCCGCCGGCATGGCGAGGTGCTCCAGCGTCCGCAGATCGATCTCGCCGGATGGAACACTGCTCGCGCCCGTGGATTCAACCACCGCCTGCGCGGCGTCCGCGACTAACTGCAGAAATTGTTCGTTTCTGGACACGAAGTCCGTCTCCGCGTTCACTTCCACGATCCCGGCTCTTTGGCCGCATTCAGAAACCCGCACTCCGATCAAGCCCTCAGCCGCGACCCGCCCCGCTTTTTTACTCGCCGCCGCTAATCCCCGTTTCCGGAGCTCACCGTACGCTTTGTCCAAGTCAAACTCCGCAGTGTTTAACGCTTTCTTAACATCCATCAACGGCGCGCCCGTCTTTTCCCGCAAGTCCTTGATCATCGCCAGCTCCGTTTTCTTGTCAATAGACGCGTAGATGCAGGCGGAGGAGGAAACACCGCGGATCGAGGAAACCTTTGCGATCGGATCTGCGACTGCAACCGGAAGAAACCGCCGGCCGAACGTGGTCCAGCTCACCACATCGCACAGCGCCCGCGTGGATCGACGCGAAGCGAGGGCCATCGTGACGCGAGGTTTGCGAAGATCACCAAACAATTACAGGCAAGGGGAAGTGCGGTCGAGAGTGAAGCGAGGACACCGCCGACGATCGAGTTTCACGATCAGAAAAATGGCTTTCGGGAGTGACTTAAGATTTCCAACTTTCGGGATTTCTGACAATAAATCTACCTCAACCCTGGCGGCAAGTACGGGTCGTCTTCAGGTACTGCTTGGGGAGCGGTGACTGTTTCATTTTTTTCAAAAGCAGTCGCTCGCTCCCACGCCGCTTTTACCGCCGTTTTTACAGCCGGCGACCAGACTGAATAAGCCTCCGGTTGAAAGTGCAACCCATCGTCGCGGAACAAGTGGAATTTCGGGTTTCTGTTTTTGTAATACTCTGGTGAATCTGATTTGGATTGTAATCCGTCGTCGTTGTTTTCCAAACCACCCTCTGCATCCTCAAACAGCAACGGATTCACGTCGATAAAGGTGTGCCCATCAGTCGCTTCGCAAAACCGCTTTATCAATAAATTTGTCTCATCCAACACACCCCACACCGGCATCTTCTGCGGCGCTCGGTTTATCGAGACGAACAAAATTTCGATTTTGGTTTTTTCGTTTGCGGCAATATTTTTCCTCACCGCTCTGCTCCACGTCACGAAGCTTTCACAAATTTCCTGCGCACTCCGCCCTTCGTTCAAGTCGTTCGAGCCGCAGTAGTACACCAATACTCTTGGGGCGTGCGGAAACACGGTGGCGTTTAAAATTTCAGGCAAGCACTGTTCATAAGCGGTTGATCCTCCGAACGCGCGGTTCACCACCGGCAGCGGAAAAAACTCGTCTTCGAACTCGAACAGTTCCCTCCACTCGCGAAAAATGGAACTCCCCACGAACAGAATGCAGCCGCGTGGGGGCCGTTGCTGGTTATCAATACGCACGAAACGCTTAAGCTCGCCGTCGTACCACTCGCCGGTCGGTTCGTATGTTATTTGGAGGTGGGTCATGGCGGCGGTAACGTGCGTAGTGCGTGGCCTTGGGTGCCGACTGGAGATGCGTGGAAGTGGAACAGCGCCCCGTAAAAGTTTGCGATCGGTGAATTTCGGGAAGGGTGCCAACGCGGTGCACGAAGCGCGCGGGTGGTTCCACACCAACGGCACAGCGCACATGCACAAAGGTGCTACTTCCCAGACGCGCCCAAGCGCCCCTCCGGGTCGTCGGCGTATGAGGCGCGTGCGCGAGTGAATGCAAGCGGGAGGGAAGACTCAACGAAATTCGTCGTGGCTGTCAACGAAAATCTCGACAAGAAAAACTTTGACGTGCGTCTCGTGGTTGTCCATTGTACGATCGCGCCATGGCGGTGCTTGAGGAGATCAAGAAGGAGCCCCCTGTGCGGGCGGAGCCCCGTGTGGCCGCGGCTCCCGCTGCGGCGCACGACTCAGACAGCGACGATGAGCCTCCCCCTCTTGAAAGTGCGGCCGCGCAGCTCGATGCGTTGCACTTGAGGCGCCAAGTGGCGGAACGCGTTGAAGCGGCGCGGACGGATTCGGGAAGTACTACCGGTACTTGTACAGGCAACGCCGCGAGCACGTCGGCGAGCGGCTCCAGTGCGTCACCTGGGTCACACGCTGCACCAAAACCCAATTTCCCTGCCGGAGGTATGAAGAAAGGCTTCTTCGACGCGCCGAGACCGAAGAAGGTTGCATCGAAAACGAAAGACAAAGAGGAGATTGTATTTTTGAAAGGAAAGAAAACAAATGTCGCGGGCGGCGCCGACATCCCAGATTTCATGCGCGTCGAAGTGGAGGGCAGCGAAGCGGCTGCGAAGATGAAAAAGGAACTGCTAGAGTCCCTAAAGCCGGACAAAGAAACCGTGGATACTGTGCTGGGAAATAAAAATCTCATGGCCGGCTTCGACGACCCGGAGGTCATGGCCGCCGTGGAGGACGTCGCGCGCGATCCAAAAAACATGGCAAAGTACGCGAACAACCCGAAGGTGATTAGGTTCTACCAAAACATGGCCGGCATGGTAGGGGATAAATTAATGAAGAAAGAGGATAACTCAACAAGCGGAGTGTAATAGGAAGTAGTATAAGTATTGAAGATAGTAACTTGAGACTGTATACTCATACATACCTACTATACTCTCACAACCTCCAACTATTGCCAGGCGCATATTTCTGTCTCGTCGTACGCGCACACCGCTAGCGCGTCGCACCCGTCGCCGCAAAACACCACGCCCGTGAGCATCCCGTCGGGCCACCGCTGGGCGAACACCGAGGTAGGCGCAGGTGAGCTGTTGATGTGTTTTGAATTCAAATCATTCTCCACACCAATGCTCCACACTCCAATCGTCCCGTCCTCCGATACCGTGGCGAAGACGTCCTTGTTTGGGTGGATGTCCATGGCGCTTAAATACCGCAAATGCGCTTGCATCTCGCAAAACACGTTTTCCGTTTTCAGGGATAAAAAACCAACCACCCCAGACGTCTCGGCGATTATCACACACCTGTTTCTCACCGCGAGCCCAGTGACCGGCCCTTTCCGTTTAACTTTGCACCGCAGCTGGAACTTGTCACTCGTCAACGCGTCCCACGCCGTGACGGTTCCGCACTCGTTCGCAGTCACCACGACGCACTGCTGCTCCAGACTCAACGCGCAGTCACTCGGAAACGCGCCCCGTCTGCTATCGACTTCGCTAGCACACGCGGCGCTTGGGCATCGCTCGTTTGTTTCTAACGTCGCGTTTGTGAGATTGAATCTATCGACGCCGTCGTGCTCGAACACCAACACTTTCCCAGACGCGGTGCCGACGCAGACCTGGACATGTCCGTCTCGCGAACACGACGAACACACGCCTTTCGCGCTGAAACCGACGACACCGCCTCCATCGATTGATACGGGACCCGGGCCATTGCTGTTATCGTGTTGATCCTCGAAGCCGTGATAATGCAAACAGTCGTACCCTCGCGCGTCGAAAAAGTGCACCCCCTCGGTGGTGCACAGCACGAAAAACGAGTGCTGTCCTATTGTTACGATCTTCACTTGTGTCGCGACAATCGGCCGCTTGCCGTCCTTGGTTAATATAGGGAGCTTCTCCGTCCGCGCACCAATCAACAAACGCTCCTGCGGGACCATCAGCGCCTGCGAGTCGTGCACGTACGCCAACGTGCCCGGGCCCGCGGTGAGATTGTTGGTGAGCAACGACGGGGACTCCGCCACCGTCGCGCGCGTGTACCGCTCAGAGTCGTACGCAGGCTCGGTGGCTTCGTTGGAGTGCAACATCGCGAGTGTGAGTCAGGACGAAAGACGCACAATACGCGGCTTGGGTCGGGGCACGCGAAGGCGCCGTGCCTGCGCGCCGTACGACTGAGGAAGTGATGATGCAATCGAACCGCATACCACTACAGCAAACGAAGCAAGAGTTCCTCGGGGCCAATTTTCGTTTTTTAACCCTCGCTCGATGGGTTATTTCCCCAAACATCCTCCGGAACGCGGGCGATTCCTTGCTCGCGTAGATGGCTTCACCATTCACACCTCCACACGCGGGGAAGGTCACCGGCACACGGTTACTCCACCCCCTCGTGTTTTCCCAATGTCGCCCGTAATGGACGATGACAACGACGACGTCCCCACCCAGGCGCCGGTGGAGACGGAGAAGCCCGCGGAGGGCAAGGCGGCGATCATGAATGAGCTTTTCGGTGACGATTCCGACGACGACGACGAGCCCGCTGCGGCTCCCGCGCCTGGGGCGGGGAGCGACGACGACGACACGGACACTGATGATGAGATCGCCACGGTCCGGTCCATAGCCCAGAAGAAGAAAGCGGCGAAGAAAGCGAAGGCGGAGGCGGGACGCAAGCGCGGGAAGGAAAAGGGCGGCAAAAGGAAGGACATTTCGGCGGAGGAAAAAGGCGTGTGGGACAAGCTCGTGGGTGGCGATGAGGACGACGTGGAGAACCCGACGAAAAACGCGACGGACGATGCTTTCATTGACGACACGGATGTTGCGGTTGAGGACCGGTACGGCAGCGACGAAGAGCAATCACCGGTGGCGAGCGAAGCCGAAGAGGACGACGACGATCTCGAGAAGCTGTTTGGCACGAAAGGCGGGCGAGGCGGGCGGGCGCGGCAAAGCGAAGCTGCCATTACTAGCGAAGTCCTGAACTTCCTGGCCAGGATGGAAGTCGCGACGGAGCAGGACCGTGAGTCCGTCACTGCCGGGAAACCAGCAGTGCACAAACTCCGAATGCTAAAGGAAATGACGGCGAAACTGAAGGAGGTTGATTTGCACGAGATTTTTCTGCGACACGGGTTGCTGAAAGTTTTAGCGCAGTGGCTCGCATTACTTCCGGACCACAATTTGCCCAACACCACGGTACGCACTGCGGTGATTGATGCCGTGCGCCTACTCCCCATCGAAACCGACCTGAACGACCGCAAGGAGGAGCTGAAGCGAAGTGGGTTAGGGCGGATGATTATGTTTCTCTCGTCGCTTCCGGAAGAGTCATCGGCGAACCGCAAAAAGTGCAAGGACTTAGTGGAAAAATGGAGCCGGCCCGTTTACGAGCTCTCGTCGCAGTACCGTGATTTGCGGCAGGAAGTGGAGATTGAGGATGACAACCAGCACAAGAAGAAAAAACGAAAGCAATCCTCTCAAAAAGATTCAAACGCGCTTACAGTGGAGGAAGACGACGTCGCGGGGAAGCAACAGGACGGACCGAAGTACGGCGAAAGCGGGTACCGGTACCACGCCGTTGTGCCTGAACAAGAGGCGATGGATTACAAGGTCCGGCCGAAATTGACAATCGACCCGAGTGAAATCAAAGCCAGGACGCAGAACGCGGACCAGCAACGTGTCCGTAAACTCGTCGGGAAGGTTGCCAAGGGGAAGCAATTAAGGGACGGGAAGGCGTACCTCCCGTCTGTGGAGGGGAGGGGGATGGTGACGTACCATTGATAATTTGGAGATATAGATTGAATGCGTGATGGATGCAACTTAGTGATGAATCCTTGATATATCATCCTTAATAAGTCATAACAAAGTTATACAGTGTCGTCACTAATTACTTTCCAGTCCACCTTAACCCTAAGCCTGCGCCGTCAACACTTTGAACGACTTCATGGTGTTCCGCAGTTTGTCCGCCGACGCGCGCCATTGTCGGGCAGGCGCCTTTAAACAAATTATGTTCACTCGCTTCTTCCAAACCGTCGCGGCAACTAACGTGTGATCTTTTAACTCAAAGTTGTAATACGTCAGGCCGTCTCGTTTATCAACGAATCGGTCGACGATCATGTCATCGTCCACGGGGTTTTGAGTTAACTCAGGGCCGAAACCAGCCATGAACCGCTCGAACGGGATCAGTTCTTCAATCGTGGGATTTGCGCCCTCCGGGACATCTGTGAAACGAAGCACGGGGGCGAGCACTATTTTGAGACCGCCATCCTCATCCGAGTTAAATCGTACGTCAATCTCAGTCCCCCCCGGGTCCGCGATACTCACCGGAATCTCTTCCCAGCCCTCATACACGTCAAACGTGTACGGCGTGATTTCAGTCCACCCCACGCCGTGGCCGCCGGATTTGCCCTCGGGGCGCGTGTACCTTCGCACGCCATTTCCATCGGCGGGCGCCAAGCCGGGAACCCTCCCAGCGGTCATGCCTTGCACCGCGTTCGCGGGGCCTGAGGGTGACATCGTGAGTGCCATTGCGGCGGCGGCGGCGCCGAAGCCGCGGCGGGTCAGAGAGAGGGGGGTGGACTTCTGCTCGTGGTATGAATGATTTAACGCATTTGAGAGGGCATGGTGAGTCCTCGTCGAAAATGTGTGATGACGTGGTCCGTAGGGATGCGAGGTAGGGATGATGACATGGATGAGTCGTTTGGGGGACGATCGGGATCGTGGACGCACCTCATCGGACGCGGCGCATCTGGTGGCGCGCACGGCCCTCTTGTTGGAAGAAACGCGGCGCTGCACGGCGACGGCTTCGCCGGCGAAAGCAGAGGCGGAGAACGCGAGGGTGCTCATCGTGTCGTGTTTTTGGACAAGTGTCGGACCGGAGGTGCGGTGTTGATGCGCGACAGCAGACGGCGCGGGGTGTGCTTTCGACGCGCGTGAACAAGCGCGATGTGAAGCGACTGAAGCGGGACGGCGGCACGACGTGCGCTCGGGAGTGGGCCTGCGGGACGAGCGAGACACGACAGGTGATGATCCAGCTGGCATTCTGTCGTGGATGATTGCGAGTTCAGAATTTTGTCCGCCTTTTTCCAATGTCCGGTGTTGTTTGAGGTCATTACCTCCGCCACTGCGGCGCGCACGACGCCCGAGGGCCGGAGTCGGACGTCGCTCTCTTCCCCTGTCTCCCCTCGCGCCGTGGCCTCTGACTTTTTCGCCTCGGACCGTTCGTGACAACCATGGGCAAGGGCAAGAAGCGTCCGTGGATTCAGGCGAAGATCGCCCAGGCTGAGGGCGGCGGCGGCGACGCGTCTGTTCTGGCGGAGGCGGAGGCGCGCAAGAAGCGCAAAGCCGCGGACAGGGCGGCACGCGAGCGCGCGTTCAAGGAGCAGAACCCGACGAGGTTTGAGGACGAAGGCGAGGAAGACAATGGAGGCGATGAAGGCGGTAGAGCCGACGCGAACGTCGGCGGTGATGCACGGGGCGGCGGTGGCGCTGATTGGAGCGGCGACGGGTATGACGGACGCGGCGGAGGTAGCGGTGATTGGAGCGGCAATGGTAACCTACCTGGTCCGCCTTGCGGGTACACCAAGCCCCCTAGGGACCGCCCTCCCCCCCCCCTTTGGAGGGACGACGAAAGAACCGACGTCACCACCGTCCCTGATGTCAAGAAGTGGATGCGTTCCAAGGAAGCGCAGTTGCCTGATAACATAAAAGAACAGCGACGATCAAAAGCAGAGGCTATTACGCGGCAAATAGCCACCTGCGCACAGCACAAGCAGCTGGGCAAAGCAGTGAACCATTACAGAAGACTGGTGAACCACGAACGGCTGATTCCGACGTCATACACGTACGCCTCGTTGATCAACGCGTACGTAAACAGTGGCGACATGCGCGGGGCTGACGAGATTTTGAAACGAATGAAAGCCGTCCCAGGCATGTCCCCAAATGTGGTGGTGTACACCACGATGTTGAAGGGCCATATGTTGAGTGGCGACGTTGAGAAGGCTGAGTTATTGATCAACGAGATGCCTAACCGAAAGCCGCCCATCAAACTCGACGCTCGAGCCGTGAACACGTTCCTACGAGTGTGCCAGCGAGCGGGAGACGCGCCCAAAGCGTGGCGCGCGTATACCAAAATCAAGGGGAACATTTACGGCAACAAAAGTGAGGAGAATTCCAACGGCGTTAACAACGCGATTAATAATGCATCAAATGGATCCTGGCTCAGCGTCGTTCCTGACGATGCTACGTACAAGCTCGTGGCACGTTTGCTTTCGCAGAGCCTTGACGTTACCAACCTAAAAGACGTCATTAAGCACGCAAAAACGCAAGCGAGTCACGATCAAATAAAAAGACGGCAATCAGGCGGCGACGCGTCATCGGCGCTGTGTCAGTTTTGGAACGCCGGGAAGTGTGACCGCGGACATGAGTGCGTGTTCTTTCACGACCCTGGTAAAACGCAGAGGGCTGATGTCGAGAATTTAGACGCAGTCGCGAGCATGCACGTGAACCTGGCGCACTGCTGTGCTTTGCTCGATGACCCCGACACGGCGAACACGTCTATCGCAACCGCGAACGACGCGCTCGATGAAGCCGAAGCGCTGGCGGCGAAGATCGGAGAAGAGGCGGAAGTAGAGACGGTGGGCGATGGCGAAACCACACAAATACCCGTCGACTCAAAAGCCGCGACCCTCGCCACCGCCCTCCTAGACTCTAAACAAACGGCTACGTACAAGCGCACCACTCGTGCGGAGCTCCGGCTGGAGTTGAAAAGAGTGGGCGGGTTCCTGAAACGTGTGCGCAAAGGGTCGCAGGAAAAACCCGTCGTCGCGGAGTATTTGACACGCGCGCTTGTGTTTGACAGCCGAGTAGAAGTTGGCGATGACAACCCAGACACGTGTGACACTGATACGTTAGTTCAGACGTTGCACCAGCGGTTGTGCGACGCGTACGGGTTGGAGCGCGCGTGCGGGGTGAGTTCAAAAGTTACGAAATATTCGGCCAAGCATCATTTGACTCGCGTCCTCACCAACGACGGTAAAGTGGACTTTGCGGCGTTGTTTGGGACACAAGACGACGCAACTGCAGAACCTCCTGTTGCTACTGAAGCAAAGGAAGTAGATGAAAATAAATCCTCCAAGAAGTCCAAAAAGGAAAAGATGGACAAGAAGGACAGGAAGGACATGGACGGCGATGAGAAATCGAAAACTGAAAACAAAAACACACGCCCCGTAAAGCTTGAGATTTGCGCGGGTAACGGCGACTGGGCTGTTGCGCAGGCGCGAGCTGACTCGGAGTCGGACTGGGTGGCGCTTGAGTTGAGGCACGACCGGGTGTATTCCATCTTCTCAAGAGCTGTATGCGAGGGCGCCAATAACCTGTGCGCCATGGGCGGTGACGCCGCATCTGTTTTGCGCAAAAACATTTCCCCGAAATCTGTGGCGCACGTCTTCGTGAACTTCCCCGAACCGCCACACCACAGCGGCGACTCGGCGGCGGTGAACGAGTTCCACCTATTGACGCCTTCGTTTTTTCGAAAGGTGCACAACGTGCTTGATGATGAGGGCAGGCTCACGCTGTTCAGCGACAACCACAGGTACATGCGTGACCTCGCAAAGACGCTCGCTGAGCTTGTGTACAATGAAGACCATGAACAGGCGGGCGAGCCGTTATTCTCGGCGGAAGCAGCGAAGCCGAAGGACCTTCCTGAAAGCACTTCAAACGACAAAACTAACTGGTTCGAAAACATCCACGGCGTGCGTCTGTACAAAGGCGTCCCGGGTGACGGGACGGGGCACTTGGTGCACGAGCAGAGCTACTTTGACCGGTTCTGGGAACAAGGCGCGAGGGTGGAGAGGTTTTTTTTAGTGGTGAGTAAGAATTAGCGTTTTAGTTTATCGGCAGTTCCGAGAAGACGAAAGGTCACCAAACAAGCAACTGCTCCTTCCCCCTGTGACACGACCACGCGCACGCCTCCGAGTCGAAATTTCTTCGTACGCGTCCGTCTCCCACGCCCTCGCCCTCGCCGTTCAGCCCCCCTCGATCGTCCCCGGCCCCAACCTCGTGGATCCCACCCGACTCAGACCCTCGCGACGATTCGCTAGATCTACCAAGATGAAAATCAACCGGTCGAAGAAAACGGCAATCGCGCCGGACGGAGCGCCTGCAGGGACTGACACGAATGCGTACGTCTTATACTGCGAAAATATCGAAAATATGTGCGTGAGGCAATCCGAAGATGTGCGGTACGCCGACGAGAAACCGCACGTTCCAGGGAGAATCAAAATGAAGAATTGTCATGCCACATCTTTTGGTGAAGTCACGTTGCCTCGGCCGGATAAAGGCGTGAATACTCCCACGAACCCTAAATCACCGGACGCGAAGGGCTATATCGTCCGCCAGCGCGTTTCAATCTCCGGCATCAAGTCCGACCCGTCTCTCAACGGCAAACAGGGGACGCTCGTGGAGTGGCAGAACCAACACTGGGGCGTGAACATCAATGGGAGGGAGGATACAAACCGAATTAAACCTGACAACTTGCAGCTCGTGCGGCCTGGACCCGATGAGCCCAGGTATTGGCCTGCTGGCGTGCACATCAGCGAGCTCAGGTGTACATCAGCTGCGATCCCCCGGTCGCCAAGCTCGCGCTCCGCAATGGCCAACTGAGGCCTCTCAGTGACGAGGAACTTGAATCGCACGTTCTGTTTTCGGGAGCCTTTATCGATTTTGAAGGGGCGTTCAAATTGACCACTGTCGTCACCGCCTACGCAAAAGCGTACGAAGGTGAGGACTGGAGATTGGAGTTGAAACATTTCAACGATAAAAACAACGGCTTCAGCACTGACCACTTGCCGTCACAAGTCGGTTTGACTGCGAACGACGGATGCGTCAAGATGGTTGACTGCGGACATCACAATGAAAAGATGTTCTGCGGGTGCGGGCCTAAGCAGTTTTGGTGGAAGAACTACGAGCGTGAGGCGGGCACGAACCAAATAGTTGGAATGGCGATACACGAAACGTGGATGAGACCGGGAAAAACGGATGGTCAGTGGACAGTTCAGGACCTGTGTGAAATCGTGCTTTGCAGGTACCGGGTGAAGCGCCCGAACAAGCTGGGGAGCTGGCTGTA
>MDSY01064213.1_pt1 | contig 12286 bp, 7 predicted proteins | sample 811131 | NCBI WGS metagenome assembly MDSY01 (sample SAMN05326643, study PRJNA326480) | marine metagenome | isolation source: seawater | place: Atlantic Ocean: South West | collected 2010
TCATAGATACTTACATTACTTCCTTGACGATCATCCTGGGTTGTTCGATCAGAGATGGCAGGAAGATGAATCCTAAATCCAAGATGGATAAAAGTAATAGCTCAGAAGGATTCAATATTAACTTCAAGGTGGGTTTACTATGGAATTCTGGCATAATCGTTGGCAAAGCCAAAAAATTGAATGGCATCGAGAAATATATAATGATTTATTGTTAAAACACTGGCCAAATATAGATGCAATTGATGCAGGTAATGTTTTGGTTCCATTGTGTGGTAAGTCTTTGGATATGCTTTGGTTAGCAGAGCAGGGCTATACTATTGTTGGTCTCGAAATGGTACAGCAAGCAGTAGAGACATTTTTTACAGAAAATCAGTTAGAATTTGATATGATTGAAATCGGTAAGCATAAGAAATTTTCAAGTCACCCTTTTACAATATTTCAAGGAGATTTATTTGATCTTGATATTGGAGTAATTCAAGCAGATTCTTGGTATGACCGAGCTGCTTTGATTGCTATTGAACCATCGAAGAGGGAGAACTATGTTGACCAGATTCGTAAGCAGACAAAATTGGGTGCAGTCGGTTTGCTAATCACTTTTGCGTATCCTCAAGAACAAATGCAAGGTCCCCCATACGCTTTGCATGATGATGATGTTACATTGCTTTTTTCTGATGGTTTTGAATTAGAGTGTTTGGAGAAAATAGATTTAGAGGATGATAAAGATCGAAATCTCACAAATGTTTCTTCATCTATATTCAAAATTAGAAGAATTAATTGAACTAAGATTCATCCAAATATATTTTCTTTATTACAATGAATGACAATACCAAGATAATCAAAATCCAAGGGCAGCAAACCTCTAACCATTTCATGAAAAAGAATGGACGAAGCATGAAACTACAGAGACGGTATTAGCCTTAATGATAGGGGCGTCACAATGTGAAATCTTTGACCCTGATGGATTATGCAGTTTTTTAGATATATTTGGGTTTGGACTCGTTTGACCCATATTTTTCCCATTTTTTGAAAAATCTTAGGTTCATGCCTTTAGATATAGACTCATAAAGGGATGGCAAGTCGGCGACTCGCTACGAGGGATAGATATGGGAGTTACAAAGTACGTACGTTCGGCTTGGAAGAATCCAAAGCAGAGCATGGAACCTCGTCACAGAACAGGTAGAATGGCAGAATGGCGTCATCAACCAGTATTCCAAAGAATCGACAAACCTACTCGTATTGATGCAGCCCGTCGTGTTGGATATCGTGCTAAGCAAGGTGTTGTAATTTGTAGAACTCGTGTTCGTCGTGGTGGACTTCGCAAAGGTGTAGTTAACATGAAGCGTAAACCATCAAAATCTGGTGTAACAAAAATTACAATGGCTAAGTCAATCCAGAGAATTGCCGAAGAACGAGTTTCACGAAGATATCCAAATCTAAGAGTACTCAATTCATACTGGGTCGGAGAAGATGGAAAGAACAAGTTCTTCGAAGTAATTCTTTTAGATCCAAATCATCCAGTAGTTATTGCAGATAGCCAATGGTCTTGGATTACTGAGAATCATCAGAAAGGTCGTGCTCTTCGTGGAATGACAAGTGCTGGTAAGCGTGGTCGTGGACTGTACAATAAGGGTAAGGGTGCTGAGAAACTCCGTCCTAGCCTGAATGCTAATAAAAACCGCGGTAAATAAGTAATTTCAGCCGAAAGTTGATTTCACTTGAGTTTACGGCTTACATCCAATGGTCGAGTTAGACATGAGTTCTATTCGAGGTCTTCCGGTGATTATTCCAGATGGAAGAGTTTTAGGAACAGTTCATGATACAGTTATATCAGCCGAACCAGAATCATGGTCTTGTACTCATTTATTTGTTTCAGATCCTCCTGCAAGTTTAGTTGAAGGTAGAATACATTTAGCTATTCCATGGAACTGGGTCAAGTCAATTGGAGACGTTGTTGTTTTACGTTGGTTTCCTAAGACTCCAATACCTAAAAAACCTTGATTTTTGATGATGCAAGTATACACGCAATCACAATACGATTCAAAAAGGGAAAGTTCACGCTGAGACGATGCGTAGAGTCTCGTCAGCCATATTGATTGTTCTTCTTCTTTCCCTAGCGAGTCCTTTAGCTTCTGCAGATTCTAAGGGAATTATTGGCTGTACGAGTGCCGATTTAGATATGATGCCGGCCAGTTGGGCTATATCAGACCAATCTTGTGTAACTATAGATTTTCAAGAAGTATTGTCTCCTGGTACAACCTTTTCGTTTGAAATAAACTCTGATGAAGATATTGATATTTTACTATTTACAGCAAATGCAAGGACAACTTATCAGAATGAACAAAATTACAGAACAGACTTGATTTGGGAAGAAGATTCTGTCTTCGAATCCTTCTCTGGAGAGGGTTCTTGGCACTGGACAGTTCCTGATGAGGGCCAGTCAACTCGATGGTACATGGTAATTGATAATTTAGCTCATCCTCAAGATAACGGTCAAGGCGCTCAAGGAGGCAGTGTTGCCAATGTAGCAATGAACATTGAACAGGTTGTTGCTCCTGCTTTTTCTTTGATAGATACTATAGTTCGTTTGGATACTAATAATCATGAAATCGTTGCAGGACCTTTTTCATTAGATGAAGGTAGCCAACTTTCGGTAGATGTGACCACAATGGAAGGAGCGCCTGATATTTTCTTGATGACCGAGGAACAAAAGAACTCATACGAATCTGCAGCACTAAATGGTACGGTTGCAGCGTCTCGAATTAATCAAGCTGATCTTCTTGCAGTAACAAGTTCAGGTAGTACAGTTTGGTCAGCATCATCTCAGTATTCAGGTATCCCTCTATACCTTGTTGTAGATAATCGCGCAGGTGCTGGTGGCGCAGGAACTAGTGAAGTAGCCACTACTGTGGTTTCTTACCTAACACCGATAGTTCAAGTGACTCTAACCGACTCAGATTCTTTGACTCTTGTTGATGTAGGAGCAACCATAACACTGGATGCTAGTAATACACCAAATCTTTCTAATCAAATTTCTAGTATTAACTGGGATATAGATGGAGATGGATTTGATGATTATTCTGGTGAGACTATTGAGGTATCTTGGTTAATTCCAACTAATTTTACATTAAAAGTTACAGCAGTATCTACTGACTCTCGAAGCTCTACGATATTCAAAGATATTGAAGTTAGAGATCTTTCAAACCCATCTGCTAGTATCGATATTAACTCAGATATTACTCGGGGTTATGGTGAAAATATTGTTTTAAGTGGTCAGTTTTCAGATAACTGGGAAGTTTCAACAGTTGAATGGTTAGTAGATAATATTGTCATAGAGTCTTATTCGGGTTCCGATTCTTCTGCAACTTCATTTAGCCATGTATTTGATTCTTCATACATCTCTGGACTTCATACCATTACTCTCAGAGTTACAGATAAATCAGGATTGGTAACTGATGATATTGCAAATATAAATTTGTATGATCCAACACCACCAAGAGTAGATTCAGATTTTGTTTCTGAAATACAAGTGGTAGTAAATCAGGCTTATCCTTTCACAGTTCCAGCCACAGACCCTGAATCAACAAATCTAATCTATAAATGGGATTTTAATAGAGAATTTGATTCAGATAATGATGGAATTAAATCTAATGATAATGAAGGAGTCGGTCCAACAGTCGTTCATCCATTTTCAGAGACAGGAATTTTTTGGGTAGTATGTACTATTCAGAATGATGAAGGACTAACTACAGAGGCAGAAATTCTAGTAACAGTAATTTCTGCTGACTCTAGTTCTGATGGAATTGATTGGCTGAATATTATTGTAATTTTTGCGATAATTTTGGTTACAATAGCATTGATTGGTCTAGTAACTTTAAGGATACTAGAAAATAGAAAAATAGCTGCAATGTTGGCTGAACAAGCGGAAAAAGAAGTCGAAGAAGAAGTTCTTCCTCCATCTGTAGAAGAGCAGAAAGCAATGTGGGGTGGTGCTGGAATTAATCCAGTAACTCCGCTTTCTCAACCAACATTAGGTACACAATATGGTGGCTATTCTTCTGGAATGTCTGGCTTACCAACACCTCCTTCGTCAGGAAACCCAACCTCTTCTGTAGAGATGGATCCTGAATTGTCTGAGTTACTAAGTACATCTCCTCCACCAACATCTGCCCCAATAAATAGCCCTGCAAATGATCTTCTTGCGGAATTCGAAGAAGATGATTCAGTTCCAAGAGAAGATATTCATCATGATTTTGATTCAACTGATGAATCTGAAAATGTTTGGAAACCTTCGGAAGATCCTTTAGAAGAAACACAAGCACCAGCTTCTGAAATAGTTGAAGCGCCTGATTTTGAATTAGTGCCAGAGCCAGAACTAGAAAAAATAGTACAACCACCTTCCCAAGATCGTACTGTAAGACAGTCATGTTCAAGTTGTGGAAAACTGTTTGAAGTTGATATGCCTGTGGGTGTTGATATAGCTAGAACATCTTGCCCTCACTGTGGTTCAGTAGAGACAATTCGTTTTGTGTGAAGATTATGTTGAGAAATTTGATTCTTAATATTGGATGTATAATCTTTGGTTTTCCATTTGTAATTATCGGAATAGATCATTTTATTGATCCGTCTTGGTACGAACCAATAGTTCCTGAAATATTGGGATTCCCAACATTTTGGGTATATGCTAGCGGAGTCTTCGAAATTGCTCTAGGAGCAGGACTGATGTTTCCACAAACTCGTCAGATTTCTGCATACGGAATAGCTTTAATGCTAGTAGTTCTATATTGGGCGAATTTTAATATGTGGGTTAACGATATAGCTATTGGTGGTTCTAAATTTGGTACTAACTGGCATATAATGAGGGCAATTATCCAAGTTCTTTTAATCTCTATCTGTCTAATTATAGCCAAATATTCTTCTAACAATTCTTTCTCATCGGATTGATAGACTGGTATCTGTTAAAGTAATATTAAATCTATTTTAATTGTATCAAGTAGGGGAATAACCTTTACCATATATCTGAGAGGTGAGTTCATGCAAGGAGGTGCTGTACGTATCGTACGCAGAGCTCCTGCAGTCAATCATTCACAGACAATTCTTCTAGTTTTGATATTTTTAATGCCAATGTATTCGCCAATAACTAATGTATCTGCGGATACAAGAGTCAGTGCTGATGATTTCGAAATTCTTGATGAAATGACGGATATACTTTCTCAGAGAGAAGATGTAATATCTTCGGAATTAGTTAAAAATATTGCAGGACCTTCACTTGAAGGAGTTAAAAATTCAGTTACTCCAACCAATCAAGATGATCCACTTTATGGAATCAATGAACTATTTTCAGATTCTTCCATTGTAGATACAACACCTCCTGAGGTAATTCATCCTGGGCCTTATGACCTTCTAATTAATCCTGAAAATTCACCTCCAGGTGCTGTTAATACTGTCTGGCAAACAATCTTCAATTTGACAGATTATTTGATTTGGACAAAGTATACTGATTTAGAAGGTAATCAAGTCGAAAAGTTCGAAGTAGTTACCTTTACTGCCTCTTTATTTTCTTTACTTGATCCTGAAACCGATTCATTCCTTCATGCAATCGATGTTGATAATGACGGTAATAATGATATTCAAGTAGGCCTAAAGATAGCTTTTGATTTAGGTGATGAATTGGGTATTGAAGGAGATACTCTTTGGGTAAAACCTACAATTTCTTTCGAAGTAGTTGTATTAGAATCTAGTGAAGGAGATGCCGTTTGGGATGAGTTACAAAATCTTCAAGTTTCACTATTGAAAGCGTTTGCTTATTCTGAAGGTATCCTAACAGGTGGAGAAAGTTATGTTTGGGTTATAGATTCATCCTTCACTACACCACCAATTGACTTTTCTTTGGATGTTGGTATAGAGAGATTATATTTTGATATTTCAGATGCTGGCTCAAGTTTGGTTTCTAGTCTTATTTCATTTCTTAGTTTTGGAATAACTTTACCTGGAGTAGATGAGTCAGATATTGTTATTTCATCGCTTTCTGCCCCATATGCAATTTTGATAAATAATAACGGACAAACGAATTGCCCTGAACGATATTCTCAAATTGAATTATCTACTTTACCTTCTGCTGAGATTTCTTGTGGAGTTGTTGCAGGATTTGGCTATGTTCATTTTTCTCCTCAAGATACAAATGGCGATAGAGAAGTTTGGGAAGTTGCTTATATCGAGGCCACTATACATCCAAATGGTGTTTCTACAAGATTACCTTCTGAAGTGAATCTTGTAATTAGAACTGATACAACATTGGCCGAGGGTGCAGGTGGAGCCGGTGAAAACGCTCTTGATACAATCGAATATTATGCAGATAGAAGATCAGATATACATATTCATTTCCATGAGAATAAGGCAGGACAACCAACAGCTAACTCCAATGACCCAAGTGGTAACTCAACTGATACAATAGGTTGGCTAAGAGGAATGCCTGCTGGAAGCCTCTCCTCTGATGAAATTGATCGAGTTTTCACAATGTTAGGTTCTAAATCATCTCCAGAATTACCAGGTGGTCAACCTGAACAATTAGGAATGATTATTGCAATCAAGAATTTCTCTCGAGACTCAACACAAAATGTTGATGATCCTACTCTTCCAATTAACCCTGCTTTCCCTCCAAAAACCTTGGTACTTATTCGGTCAGTACAAAGTATTCAGTCAATAGAATATGACTCATGGCATAAAAGAGGAGATATTCTCACAGATCATAGTAAGCTCAGTATTGAATTGAGGGACTTACCAACATCAATTGCTATTTTTGGCTCATTCGAATTAGGCAGTACTGAATCATCAGATACAAGCCTTGATTCTGGTGCTAATTTAGATTTCATGTCCAAGATTTTAGATTCACTGATTCTTAATTTGGTTGACTTATTTTTAGATATTGGTGGAATAATTAATTCAGTACCTAGTGAAGCTATTTCAGTACTTACTGGTGATTTAGGGGGTGGAGGGATAAACTCATTCTCAGGTAGGGATGTTAATTTATTGATGACTGATAATTTATTATTAACTAGAACTAGTATGGAAATTAGTGTACTTTCTTTACAAATAGGATCCAGTCCTCATCCAATTGTTCAAGATGATCATATAATAATTTCCAAAGATCGAGATTTGAATCAGGTTATTGGAGAATTTGGAGTTAGAGAACCTATTGTGCCAGTAGCCTCGAGCGTTAGATTTAGTGGATTATCCGAATTCACATTTAGTGATAATAATGTCACCAATATTCAGTCATTAGGGATAAAAACTAATTCTGCCGAATCATTCAGATTTTCGTTTATTGAACATGACAGAAACTCACTTGAAAATTTTTCATTCCAGAGTTTATATCTATCTGATATTCCGAATAATATTTCTATTGAGTTGAATGACGAATCTTTGAGTTATACTGCAAACGAAGGTATTGAACTGATTTCATATGTAGGTCTAGATGGTGAACAAAGACAGGCTGCGAATATTCACGATATGCCTGCCGAGTTTACGTTCGAATTCGGTGAACAGACCAGTTTTATTGCCGAAACTCCGATTTCTACTGTAGAGGTTCAGATCAGCAATTCTTCTGATCCAGTTACTATGACTGGTGATCATTTCTTGTTCCATCACGATTCTAGTAATGAGACATCTACTATATCCACTCGATTGACTGGGATACAAGAATTAGGTTGGATTCCTCCTATTGAGGAAGGTTCTCTGGGTTCTTCAGGTCGAGGCACAGCGTTTCTTAGATCCGCTGGAGATAGGCCAATGAGTATCAATGTAGATAACGCCCCTACAGCAGATTCTTCTGGATTATCTGCCTTAGCTTTAATCGAACCTCTACCATCTTATCTTACAGTTGAAGTTCCTACTGATGAATCCTCTAATTCTGATTTAGTGTTGCCGAATTTTAATTCAACTCAAGGTCTTTCCGGAGTTGCCTTCTTCATAGGTGGTTTTTCTGATCTTGGTAGATCAGTTAATTCTGTATTAGCTGGTTTAACCAGTGATATTTCTACTGGAACTGATGAAGTTGATGAGTCTTTTTCATATGCTTTACAATTAGAATCAGATTCTGCATTTGATCTAACTTTGGAAGCAACATACGGAAGAGATGTGGATTCTGAACCTCCATGGGTACATGGAATATCTTTCCAATCCGCACCAGAGGGTTTATCCAATGGATTCCATATCAAAACATGGTTACCAGGTTTACCTCCACAAATTGACATGACAATTGCCAGAAATACTCTATCTAATGGTGAGGATTGGTCTATACAAGTTTCAATGGATGGATGGAAACCTGCTCGAGAGGAATTCATGATTCATGCATACGGTGTTAATGGACAAGATTTGCTGATGACAATGCAGGGCTTAAGTCCTGGTGAGTCTACTGGTTTGTATATCGACTCAATTTTTGAGATTAGAGATTCAGGAGGAATCACTACAGTTTCAACAGGTACTCAATTTGGTATATCTGAAAGGCTGGATTGGATACATATGATGTTGATAAATCGTGATTCACAGAGTCGTACGGAGATGTTAATCAATGAGATTCCTAAGTCAATTTCCTTACAAGCTAGTCTTGGAACTGCAATATCTATTGGCATGAGTGTACCCGAACAAGAAAGAATTGAAGGGTTTGCAGTTGGTTCTTTGATGTTACAACAGATGCAATGGATGGATGGATTTTGGTGGCCAGCAACAGTTTTCTTGAAAGATATACCAGGTTATATAAATTTGACAACCGCTCCTGAAATGAATTTTGATATTACAAAAAATCTCGCTTTCCAAGGTTTACCAAATCTTGATTTTACCTCTTCTGATGATGGAATGTCCTTGTATATTGAGGCATTTGGAAGGGCAATTAATTCACGTGGAGATATCATTCTCTTAGCAGAAGGAATGACTGATAAGATGGTAATCAAACCAACTGAAGACTTTGGTTTAGAAATACGCTCTGGTGGAAGTGGAGTAGAAAGAATTTATGTCAGAGTTAATGATGTTCCAACAGGAACTAGTCAGGTGGGAACTCCACCAGTTTACATGGAGGAAATGGAAGCGATGGGAGAAAATCTTCGAAGTGCTACTCTACATATTAGAGAATTAGTAGGTCCTTACAGCGTGATTGAAGTTGATGATGTAGATGGTGGAAAAATAATAGTCTCAGCAAAGATAAGTACAGAGTTCGGTGGACAAGAAATACAAGTTCGCGGAGTTCTGATTGATGCCCAAACCACTGGCGGGGTTCCAACAGGAACCACACTTGGCGTCAATGGTTTATCTTCTGATTTATCTATACTGAATTTAATTCCAGGTTTGGGCGGCTCAACACACCACTTGTTGGTTCCAGAACCATTCACTTCAGCAATACTAACTGTTATTGCCACATTATCTGATGGAGGTAACTAGATGGGGTTATTAGAGAAGTCTAAGAATCAGGAAATAGAAGAAACTCCTGAAGAGGAATTTGCTCATGATGTTTTAGTTAAATTAGAAGATACAATAAGTCATATTTCTCCAATAAGAGTAGTCATTGTATCAATAGTTGCTTTGATGATTTTCTCTTCAACAATAATTGCAGTTACATGGATAGTCCCATACGATAAGGTTACAGTGGATGTGGTCTATATCCAAAGTAGTGCGGGTCATGTGATTCTTACTGAGGTAGATAACGATGGTAGTCGAGCCATATCTGATTTAACTTTGATAATACGATTTATCGATTCTGATAATATTGAAATTGACAGAACTTCTTTCAATAAGTCATCTCTTCCTGCCCACAGTTCGGTTTCTGGAGATAGTCTAGAACTGATTGTAATTGGGCCATCTGTTTGGGAAGATTATACTATTGATATTGAGCTAGAATATACAAAAAGTAATAGTGATAATTCAAAAATTGAATTAGAGTATGTTGTAGGTGAATGGAAAATGGAACAATTTAGTCATGGTACAGGAATTGACTTTTTCTAAATCAGTTTGAATACAATGTATGAACCCTTAAGGGTTCAACTAACCCATATACTCAAAACCAACTTTAGTAGGGGGAACTTCATGTCCAAGCGTACTGTATGCTTAATTTTAGGACTCTTCCTTCTTTCATACATACCTGCTACAGATTTCTTCGACGATTCAGAAGAATCATTTGGAGCAACTATGGAGGATAAAATAGAGCGGATTGAAATCTCTCCTAACCCAAATAGTATTGCAGATTTAGGAACTCCAATAATTACTGACGGTTTCGAATTAACCCGTTCAGAGACCGCAGATTCTAGTATTGGAGTATTTACTCATTCCGGACTCATTCCTAGTGTATATTTCTCTGAAGAAATTGCAATAATCAGAGAAGATCTTGCTTTGGTAATAATAGATGGCAATACAGGTTTGTGGGATGCTAGAATGGAATTGATGGAAATCAATGGTTTAGAAATCCGTTCAACTATACCTCCTTCGGGATATTTAGTTCAGGGTACCGAAGAACAGTTGAATGAATTAAAGAATATTCAATCTGTAAAATCTATTCATGATGTTCCAGCAGGTCTTATGGTTCATCCTTCTCTCTATGATGCACCTGATAATCAAAATCTTGTTATTGAATTATCCGGATGGAAAAATTCAGAACTTGTACGTCAGTTAGATGTATTAGATGATAACTTGTATGATGTTGCAGAATTATGGTTGTCAGAACATTGGTCTCCTGACTCAGGAATATTTTGGGGAGATATAGAAACTAATTATATTTCAGAAATTATTAAGCATCCCTCAGTTTCCTATGTTGCTCCTGTTCCAGTACTTGAATTAATGAATAATGAGGCAAGGTGGCATATGGGAATTAATAATGTAGAAAACTTCTTCATAACAGGATTAAATGGTTCTGGTCAGAAAATAGCGGTTGGAGATTCCGGCTTAGATGATGATCATGGTGATTTTACAGGAAGGATTGCGGGTTTAGATTCTGTAACTCCAGGTGACTCTTCAACTGCAGATCCTTCTGACGGTCACGGAACACACGTCGCGTGTACAGTACTAGGTTCTGGAATGAGAAGTGGTGGAACTTATCAGGGAATTGCTCCTGAAGCGGATCTTTATTTCCAAGCAATGGAAGATGATGATACTGGCGCCTTATATTCTATTGGAATCAATAGTATGTTGAATGAAGCATATAACGCCGGTGCTCGTCTACATACTAATAGTTGGGGTTCTCCAACTGGAGGTGACTATACGACCTCATCAGAGGATGCTGATGACCGTATTTCTACTTGGGATCAATACTGGCAATATCAGGGAATGACAGTGTTATTTGCAGCAGGTAATGAGAGGAACGATGGTATATCTTCTCCAGGAACTGCAAAAAATGTAATTACAGTTGGTGGCCATGTGAATAGATACAATGGGGCTCCAGATGATATGTACTACTGGAGTAGTCGAGGCCCTACTGATGATGGCCGGATTAAACCAGATCTTGTTGCTCCAGGAGATTACGTTCGTTCTTGTAAATCACAAGAGGCAAGTAGTGCCTCAGGTTCTTGGAGTAATAATTGGTATCTAGAATATAGTGGTACATCTATGGCAACTCCAGCTGCAGCAGGGGCTGCAGTATTAGTCAGAGAATACCTGATGGAAGTTGCATCCAGGCCAGCACCTCAAGCTGCTCTAATTAAGGCGTTATTGATTCTGGGTGCAGAAGATATGGGTGCCAGAAATATTCCGAATAACGATGAAGGATGGGGGAGAGTGAATCTCGTGAATACCTTAGTTCCAGATAGCGATGTAGGAATTTTTGTTGACGACAGGTCTCGTTTATCCTCAGGTCAAATAAGTGATTATTCGTTTGAGATTACCAGAGCTGGAGAACCTCTGAAGGTAGTACTTGCTTGGTCTGATTATCCTGGGTCATCATCATCTTCAACTCAATTAAGGAATGATTTAGACTTAGAGATTACCAATCCTAATGGACTAGTATACAAGGGTAATGTTTTCACTAATGGGCAATCAGTAACTAATGGTCAAAAAGATTCTAAAAATAATGTTGAAGTTGTACTTGTAGATAATGCAATGGTCGGATCATGGAGTGTGAGGGTCAAAGACTCATCACATGGCGGAAGTAATTTCTATCAATCATATTCTCTCGCAGTAAGGGGAGTTAATGTTAATGATTTAGACCCAGACCCTACTTTCGTATCAAACTCATTTGATTTGTCAGTACCAATTCCTCAAGTTGATGAAGAAGTAGAGTTCTCAATTTCATTAATAAATCAAGGTGCAGGAA
>MDSY01076634.1_pt1 | contig 12285 bp, 10 predicted proteins | sample 811131 | NCBI WGS metagenome assembly MDSY01 (sample SAMN05326643, study PRJNA326480) | marine metagenome | isolation source: seawater | place: Atlantic Ocean: South West | collected 2010
ATTCCGTATCTGTTTTTTAGACTTTCTCTAAATTTTTCAGATTTGTTTTCATTTGACTCTTTTATTTCTGAAGAGTCTGCTTCGTTATTTTTTTGTTTTTCAGAACCATCATCATTATTTTTTTCACCAATTTCTATTTCTTCGTTTTCTTTTAAATCTTCTCTTATTTTTTCCTCTGCTTTTTTTAATTCATCCTTATCTCCAGTTGGAATTTGATAATAATCCGATTGAATATCATTAAAGGCTAGGAAACCATGCCTTTCTCTTCCATAGTTGATAAAAGCCGCCTGTAAAGATGGTTCGACCCTGCTAACTATTCCTAAATAAATATTATTTTTAAGATTTAAATTGTTCTTATTTTCTGACTCGTATTCTTCAATATAATATTTAGATTTGAGTACAACTCTAGTTTCTTCTGGATGCGCAGCATCGATATATAAATTTTTTTCCATAGTAAATGAATTCCGTTAATAGCTATTAATTTTTTAAAAGTTTTTTGTGAATAATTTAACATTATATTATTATAGCTCTTTTTTGTTTGAATTGTAAGTTCATAAATCGCAAAATGCCTTAAGATAGCCAAAATTAAGCAATTATCTTAATAAGCAACATGAAAATATCAAAGACTTTTAATTATTTAATCAAAATATCAGTAGCCATTATTCTATCCGGCTTGTTTCTGATTTTCTCGGCATTCTGGTATTTTTCAGCTGGACTGCCAGATTATAAAAAATTAACTAATTATGAACCGTCTGTACTTAGTAGGGTTTATACAGAAAATGGTAAATTAATAGCTGAATTTTCACTAGAAAAAAGATTATTTATTCCTTTTGAAGCAATGCCGAAAAAAGTTATCGATTCATTTCTATCGGCTGAAGATAAGAATTTTTTCGAACATCCTGGAGTTGACGCCAAAGGTGTTACAAGAGCTATTATTAAAAACTTTAAAAATATACTATCAGATAAAAGATTAGAGGGCGCTTCAACAATTACCCAGCAAGTAGCTAAAAACTTTTTACTTACAAACGAGATATCTCTAAAAAGAAAAATAAAAGAAGCTATTCTTGCTTTTAGAATTGAAAAAGCTTTTACAAAAAAAAGAATTTTAGAATTATATTTAAATGAGATTTATCTCGGGCAAGGAACTTATGGCGTAGCATCAGCGAGTTTAGAATATTTTGACAAGTCAGTTAAAGAGCTAAATTATGAAGAAGCATCATTACTTGCAGCACTACCAAAAGCACCAAGCAAATATAACCCTTTCAAATCTCCAGAATTGGCCAAAAAAAGGAGAAACCTAGTATTAAAAAATTTAAAAGATAATGGATATATTACCAACTCTGAATATAAAAAATTAATTAAAACAAATATTAATTTGAAAAATAGGAAAGTTTTTTTATTGGAGGAAGCAAAATCATATACAGAAGAAGTTAGAAGAATTGTAAAAACAGATTACGGTTTTGAAAAACTTTATTCACAAGGATTATCGATAAGCACTCCTCTTAACCCTGATTATCAAATATCGGCTCTTAACTCTCTAAGATACGGAATAGAGGAGTATGATAAAAGAAAAGGTTGGAGAGGCCCAATTGCAAATATTTATATTGATAAAAATTGGGATAAAATTTTAAAAAACACAAATCTAGATAAAACTTTAGGCTGGGAGGTTGCTCAAATTTTAAGTGTGACTGATTATATTTGTGAAGCAAAACTTATAAGTAATGAAAAGAATATTAAAATTTTATTTGAAAATCTTAAGTGGACGAAAAGAAAAAATTTCAACGATTTAGTTGAAAAAGGTGATTTAATTTTTTTAAAGAAAAACAAAAAAGGAAATTGGAATTTAAAACAACTTCCTAGGGTTAATGGCGGCATCGTAGTCATGAATCCTCACAATGGAGAAATCAAAGCACTTGTTGGTGGTTACAGCTATAAATCGAGTGAATTTAATAGAGTTACCCAAGCAAAAAGGCAACCTGGCTCAGCATTTAAACCAATAGTTTATGCTTCCGCATTAGAAAATGGTTACTTGCCAAACACTTTAATACTCGACGCTCCATTTGTTAGTGAACAAGGCGCTGGTTTGAAAGATTGGAAACCAGAGAATTATGGTAAAAAATTCTACGGACCGTCAACTTTAAGAAAAGGTATTGAAAAATCAAGAAACCTGATGACAGTTAGAATTGCACAAAATCTAGGTTTTGATAAAATTTCAGCTATATCAAAAAATCTTGGAGTATATGAAACAACCCCAGAACTATTATCTGTATCGTTAGGATCAAACGAAACCACTCTTTTGAAATTAACTAATGCATACTGCACTTTTGTAAATGGTGGGAAAAAAGTTCAATCAAAGATGATAAAAAGAATACAAGATAGAAGGGGAAAAACAATTTATAACTCAGAAAGCAGGGAGTGTAGTGGTTGTGAGATTTTCTTAGAAAAAAAAGAATCTTTAATTAAAATATTAGATAATAGACCTCAAATAATTAGTGGAGAAACAGCCTACCAAATAACATCAATGTTGGAAGGAGCTGTTCAAAGAGGAACAGGAAAAAAATTAAAAAGTTTAAAAGTACCACTTGCTGGGAAAACTGGAACAACTAATGATAATTTTGATGCCTGGTTCATAGGTTTTACATCTAACTTAGTTATCGGCGTTTACATTGGTTACGACGAGCCAAGATCATTGGGCAAATATGAAACTGGTTCAAAAGTAGCCTTACCAGTTTTTAAAAAATTTGTAGAAACAGCATTGTATAAAGAAGACTTTAAACCTTTCAAAGCCCCCTCGAATATTTACTTTTATCCAGTTAATTATGATACAGGGCAAATATCAAATTTTGTGGATACAAAGTCAATTATTGAAAGTTTTAAGGAAAAAGGTTCTGAAAATATCAAATTTAAAAATTTAAACTTTGGACAGAATCATGGTAAATCATTAAAATTCAAAGGATTTTATTAATGAATGATTTCGAAAAAAAATTTGAGATATCAAACGGCTCCTTAGATAATATTAGGAGGTATCTTTGATTTACAAAATGCTGAAAAAAAGATTTTAGATTTAGATATTGAGATTTCAAAAGAAGCTTTTTGGAAAGATAGAAAAAGATCAAAAAAAATTATTAGAGAAAAAAACTTTTTTGAAAGTATTATAAATTTTTATTCAGACACTAAAAAAAATCTAAAAAATCTTCAAGATTTAAACAATTTAGCATTAGAAGAAAAAGATTCCGAGACTCTAGATGATTGCTTAAAAAAAATTGTATTAATATCAACACAAGTTAAAAAATATGAAATTAAATGTTTTCTCTCCGGGGAGAACGATCATCTTGATATTTATATGGAAATTCATGCTGGTGCCGGTGGAACAGAAAGTCAAGATTGGGCTGAAATGTTAAGGAGAATGTATATTAAATGGTTCGATAAAAAGAATTTTAAATACCAGATGATTAGTGAACACAAAGGTGAGGAAGCTGGCATAAAATCATCAACATTAAAAATTAGTGGTGAAAATCTTTACGGACTAATGAAAAAGGAATCAGGAGTACACAGACTCGTAAGAATTTCACCATTTGACTCAGGAGCAAGAAGACACACTAGTTTTGCAAGTATTTGGGTTTATCCTAGTATTGACGATTCTATTGATGTAAGTGTTGATGATAAAGATTTAAGGATCGACACTTATAGATCAAGTGGAGCAGGAGGCCAGCATGTAAATACAACCGATAGTGCTGTACGAATAACTCACCTACCAACTAAAATCGTTGTTCAATGCCAAAACGAAAGGTCACAACACAAAAATAAAGAGACATGTTTTAAGATGCTTAAAGCCAGACTTTATGAACATGAATTAAAAAAGAGAGAAGAAAAGAGTAATAAAGAGGCTAATTCAAAAACAGACATTGGTTGGGGTCATCAAATCAGATCATACGTACTTCAACCTTACAGATTAGTAAAAGATTTGAGGTATGGAACTGAAGATACAAATCCAGACTCAGTTCTAAATGGAAATATAGACAACTTTATTGAGGGATCTATTTTTAAAATAGAAAAATAATGAAAAAAGCATTCTTTTCAACATTTTTATTTTTGATATTTGTAGTATTTTTATCAGTGGTATATTTAAGTTTTTTTGGTTTCGAAACATCTAGATTTAATAAATTAATTAAATCTGAAATTTTAAAATCAAATGAAAATATTTCTTTAGACTTCGAAAAAATATCAATACTATTAGATATTAAAAAAGTTAGTTTGTTTATTAAATTGATTAATCCTGAAATTAACTACTCAAAGATTGAATTTCCTTTAAGAGAACTTAGAGCAGATATAGACCTAGAGTCCATTCTTAAAAGAAAAATAAATATTAAAAGAATAAATATAAGTACTAATTATTTAGAAATAAACAAATTTAAACCAATTGTTAAAAAAAGTAATTTTGATGAAGAGATATTTAAAAAAATCAAAAGTGGAGAGTTTTTAATTAATAATTTAGAATTACAATTTGAAAAAAATTTCCAATTAAAAAAAGATTTTATAATCAATGGATCGATTAAAAATACAAGTATAGAGCTCACAAAAGATTACAATCTGAAGAATCTAATCTCAAATTTTTATTATAAGAAAAATAATTTTGAATTAAATAATATTTCATGGAATTTTAATGATAATAACAAAAAAAAAGAATTTTTTAATGGAAAACTTAATTTTAAAAAAACAAACAAATACGAAATTCTTCTAAATTTTCAAACAAAGCAAATTCAAAATTTCTTTAATATTCCTATAATCAATTATTCTTTTTCAGAGGGTGACATAGCCACTGTAAAAACTAATTTCCATATATTAAAAAATAAATCTATCAAGCTTAAAGATTTTTTAATCGAGGACCCTAATAATAAATTTAAAATTAAAGATTTACATCTAGATAAAAAATATAATTTAATAAATTTTGGTGAAATTCAAGTAAAAACATCAATAGATAATAACGTTAATAATGATTTTAAAATTTCAAATAATGATAAGATTGTTATTAAAGGAAAAGTTTTTGATGCAAAATTGTTATTGAAAGAACTGAATAACAAAAAAAATAATAATAATTTTTTAAAAAGTATATCAAAAGAAATAGAAATTGACTTTAATAAAATTCTTAAGATAGCAAAATTTCCAATTAAAAATTTCAGACTTATCGGAAGTGTCAACAAGGGTAAACTTGAAAAAATTTCAGCTAAAAGTGATTTTTCAAATAATGAACATCTTGATATACTGTTAAAAAAAGATAATAAATCTGAAAAAAAAATTTTAGAAGTTTTCTCAGATATAGCAACACCCTTAATCGCAGACTATAAATTTTTTAGTGGTTTGGATGGAGGAAATTTAATATTTATCTCAAAATATGATGAAAACAACTCGTCTAATGAATTAACTATTAATGATTTTAAATTGAATGATGCTCCAACTTTAGCAAAGCTATTAACTCTTGCTGATCTTAAAGGTCTAACGGACTCTTTAAAAGGAGAGGGTATAAGTTTTGATACATTGTCTTTAAAATATCAAACGACTCCATTCACAATGACCATAAATGAAATTTTTATGATTGGCCCATCCATATCAATTTTAATCGAAGGATATATTGAAAAAAAAAGTGGATTAATAAGTTTAAGAGGCACATTGGTTCCAGCCAAAACTCTTAATAAAATTGTTTCAAAGATTCCAGTTGTTGGAGAAATTTTAGTTGGAAAAAAAATGGGAGAGGGGGTTTTTGGGTTAAGCTTTAAAATTAAAGGTTTACCTGATAATCTCAAAACTACAGTAAATCCAGTAAAAACATTAGCTCCAAGATTCATTACCAGAGCTGTTGAGGCGGCAAAAAAAAGAAAAGCTAAATAATGGATATTTTAAGATGATTTTTTTTTCCGACTGACAATTTTATTTTCTTACTGTCTAAAACATCTTCCATATTTATTATTTTTTTATCATCAGAAATAATTTTATCATTAACTCTTATACCGTTATTTTTTAATATTCTTCTACCTTCACTTTTAGAAACAACCAAACCATTTTGAAAAATTAATTCTATAATGTTAATTCCTTGCAAAATTATTTTTTTTGAAATTTTTTTTTTCTGGTATATTTTTCCCCATACCTCCCTGAACAAAAGTTTCTATCGCAGTTTCAGCACTCTCTTTAGCAGCTTTTGCACCATGTAAAATAGAGGTAGCTTCATTCGCTAACAATATTTTTAATTTATTTATATCTCTCTCATTACTAATTTTTTTAATTAAATCATCTGTATCAATTTCCGTAAAATATTTTAAAAATTTTTCAACATCTTCATCAGCGGTATTCCTCCAAAATTGCCAATAATCGTAAGGAGAAAATAATTTATTATCTAACCATACCGCACCTTTTTCAGTTTTTCCCATTTTAGCACCCGATGACAAAGTTATTAGAGGAGATGTAAGCCCAAATGACTCCTTTTTCAAAATTCTCCTAATTAATTCAACGCCATTAACTATATTGCCCCACTGATCTGAACCTCCCATTTGTAAAATACATCCGTATTTTTTAAAAAGTTGATAGAAATCATATGCTTGCAAAATCATGTAGTTAAACTCCATGTAACTCAGAGATTGTTCCCTTTCTAATCTAAGCTTAACGCTATCAAAAGTTAGCATTTTATTGATTGTGAAATGCTTTCCCACATCTCTTAAAAATTCAATATATTTTAATTTTTCAAGCCAATTAAAATTATCAACAAAAATAGGTTTTGTTTTTTTGTTTTTTGTATTTAAAAGTTTTTCAAAAATTTTTTTAATACTGGCAATATTTTTTTTTATATCTTTATGTTTTAATATTTGTCTAGTCGAGTCTTTACCAGACGGATCTCCAATTAAGGTGGTCCCCCCGCCAAGGAGAACAATAGGTTGATGCCCATATTTTTGTAAAAGTCTTAAAATCATAATCTGCATTAAACTGCCGACATGAAGACTTTGGGCAGTACAGTCAAAACCTATATAGGCTTTAATAGGTTTATTATTACTTATATCCTTTAGTTTATCTAAATCAGTACATTGATTCAGAAAGCCTCTAGAGCTCATTTCAGATAAAAAAGCATTTTTCATAGAACTTTATGTGCTAAAGCTACTATTATACTAAAATTGATATAAATAAATAAAAATTATGACTAAAGAATATATATCCTTAGGATTGATGAGCGGTACTTCAATGGATGGAGTTGATGCTTCAATTATTCAATCAGATGGGGAGACAAAACATAAGGTTATATTAGATAAATATTTCGAATATCCACAGAGGATTTATAAAAACCTAACAGATTTAAGAGATAAAATTAATGAATCAAAAGACTTAAAAAAATTTTTAAAAGAAATTAAAGAATTAGAAAGAGAAATAACTTTATTTCATTCTGAATCCGTAAATCAAATAATAAAAGAAACAGAAATTAATATAGATATGATCGGTTTTCATGGACAAACAATTTTTCACAAGCCAGAAGAACAAATCTCTAAACAATTAGGAGATGGAAATTTACTATCGCAACTAATTCGCAAAGATGTGGTTTATAATTTTAGGGAAAACGATTTAAAAAATGGAGGAGAGGGCGCGCCATTAACTCCAATTTATCATAAAATTTTACAAAAGAAATTTAATACCAAACCAGTTACATTTATAAATATAGGCGGAATAATTAATAGAACAACCGTTGATATTAATGGAAACCTGTCCGCAAAAGATGAGGGTCCGGGTATGTGTTTAATAGACAAATGGATAAGAAATAATACAAAAAAAAAATATGACGAAAATGGCAACATTGCAAAATCTGGCAAAGTAAATAAAGTAATTTTAGAGCAATACTATAATAATTTTGAAACTTCAAATTCTAAAAAAAAATCTTACGATATAAACGATTTTGATATTTCATTTATTAGGGGCCTGTCATTAGAAGATGGTGCGGCCACATTAACCTCAATAACAACGAATGTAATTAACTCACTATTTTCAGAAAATAAATTAATTTTAGATGAAAAAATAATTTTATGTGGAGGCGGAAGAAAAAATAAATTTTTAATACATGAACTCAAAAAAAATAATAATAATATTAAGATCATTGATGATTACGGAGTTAATGGGGATTTTGTTGAGTCTCAAGCTTTCGCATATCTTGCGATAAGATGTCATCTTAATTTACCAATATCATTTCCAGAAACTACAGGATGTTTAAAAGCTTGCACTGGCGGAGAAATTATTAAATTTACATAATTTCTGTTTTTTCTTTAATGTATTGATTAATAGTTTTTTTTAAATCAATTTCTTTATTTTTAAAAAAATGATTTGAATTTTTGATTTCATTAAATTGTACCTCTATACCTTTTTGATTCTCCAAACGTACTTTAAGGTCATTAATACTTTCCTTAGAAACCAGCTCATCTTTTTCACCAGATATAATTTGTCCTGATATAGGGCATGGAGCTAAGAAAGTGAAATCGTATACATTTGGTTGTGGCGAAATCGAAACAAACTTTGTCACCTCTGGTCTTCTCATAATAAGTTGCATACAAATTAATGAGCCAAAAGAAAAGCCAGAAACCCAACATTGACTAAAATCTTGGTTTTCTCTCTCTATCCAATCAAGAGCCGCAGCTGCATCTGAGAGTTCTCCTTGGCCATTATCAAAAGTACCCTCGCTTTTTCCAACACCTCTAAAATTTATTCTTAAAACTGAAAAACCATTATCTACAAAAGACTTAAAAACTTCTACGACAACTCTATTATTCATAGTTCCGCCATATTGCGGGTGAGGTTGTAATACGACTGCTATCGGAGATTTTTGTTTTCCATTTTTAAAATACTTTCCCTCAAGTCTTCCAGCGGGCCCAGGTATAAAAACTTCTACACTTTTCTGTTTCATGATTAATAATGATAATTATTTTCAAAAAAAAAATAGATTTATAACATGTTTTAACCGCGTCATATTTTTTTTTTTATTAAGTTGACTATATTACTAGGAATAACTAAATAATTAATGATATTGGAGGTTAAATGAAGCTAACTACAAAAGGCAGATATGCTGTAATGGCAATGGCAGACTTAGCAGCTAATGGGACAGGAGGCCCTATTAGTCTTACAGAGATATCCACGAGGCAAAATATATCTGTATCGTACTTAGAACAACTTTTTCTTAAGTTAAAAAACAAAAAATTAGTTAAAAGTGTAAGAGGTCCGTCTGGAGGTTATCTCATAGAGGGAAATCCAAAAGAGATTAGAATTTCAAATATTATATTTGCAGTAGATGAACAGGTAAAAACTTTAAATTGCAACAAAGATTCAAAAAAAAGTTGTAACGGAAAATCCATAAAATGTATTACACATAATTTATGGGATGAATTAGAAAATCATATTAATAACTTTTTTGATAAAGTAAGTTTAAATGATGTGGTCAAACAAAAAAATATCGAAATTAAATAAATGAAAAATCAAAATATAAATACAAATCAAGAATATAAATACGGCTTTACAACAGACATTGAAAATATCCGTGCACCCAAGGGTTTAAATGAGAACTCAATTAAATTCATTTCTAAAATGAAAAAAGAACCTAAATGGATGTTAGAATGGAGGCTGAAAGCGTTTAATAGATTGAAAAATTTAAAGGAACCTAATTGGCAGAAACCTAAGTATCCTAAAATTAATTATCAAGAACTGTATTATTATTCGGCACCAAAAAGTGCTTCAGATAAACCAAAAAGTTTAGACGAGGTTGATCCTAAGCTTCTTGAAACATATAAAAAACTTGGAATTCCATTGAACGAGCAAAAAAAATTAAGCGGCGTTGCTGTAGATGCGGTTTTCGACTCAGTTTCTGTTGCAACAACTTATAAAGAAGAACTTACAAAAAAAGGAATTATTTTTTGTTCAATATCTGAAGCAATACAAAAACATCCAGATTTGGTAAAAAAATATATAGGTTCAGTCATTCCATTAACTGATCATTATTTTGCAACACTTAATTCAGCAGTTTTCACTGATGGTTCTTTTGTTTACATACCTCCAAACGTTAGATGCCCGATGGAACTTTCGACATACTTTAGAATAAATGCCGCTGAAACCGGTCAATTCGAAAGAACATTAATAATTGCCGACAAAGGTAGTTACGTTAGCTATCTTGAGGGGTGTACAGCGCCTATGCGTGATGAAAACCAATTACACGCCGCTAATGTAGAATTGATAGCTCTAGATGATGCAGAAATTAAATATTCTACAGTCCAAAATTGGTATCCTGGTGATAAAGATGGTGTTGGAGGAATATATAATTTTGTAACCAAAAGGGGAGCTTGTCGAGGTAAAAATTCAAAAATTTCATGGACACAAGTTGAAACTGGATCTGCTATTACATGGAAATACCCAAGCTGTATATTGCAAGGAGATAATTCTGTTGGAGAATTTTATTCAATAGCCATTACTAATAATTATCAAAAAGCTGACACAGGAACAAAAATGATTCATTTGGGAAAAAATACTAAAAGTAAAATTATTTCAAAAGGAATATCAGCAGGCAATGCTGATAATACCTACAGAGGTTTAGTTGACATAGGGAAAAAAGCATTAAATTCCAGAAACTATACTCAGTGCGATAGTTTATTAATGGGAAATAAATGTGGAGCACACACAGTTCCATATATAAAAAATAAAAATTCGTCATCGGTAATAGAACATGAGGCAACAACATCAAAGATTAACGAAGAACAATTGTATTATTGCAACCAAAGAGGCTTAAATCAGGAAGAGGCAGTAAGTTTAATAGTGAACGGTTTCTGCAAAGAAGTTTTACAGCAATTACCGATGGAATTTGCTGTAGAAGCTCAAAAATTAGTTGGAATTAGTCTAGAGGGGAGTGTCGGGTAATGGGCACAAGATTTCATCTAGCTATACCTGCCGGTGATTTAGACAAGGCAATTAAATTTTATTGCGATGTTTTAGGCTGTGAAAGAGGAAACGCGGAGTTTAAATATCCTGATGCGTGGGCTGATATAAATTTTTGGGGAAATGAACTGACCTTACATGCTACCGACCCAGACAAAAAGAATATTAATGAACGACATAATGTTGATATGGGAAATGTAACAGTTCCTCATTTTGGAGTTCATTTAGACGGCGCAACATTTGAAAGCCTAAAAAAACGTCTTATTGAAAAAAAAATTAAATTTATTGATCCGCCTTATATAAGATTTAAAGGTGAGGATATTGAGCAAGAAACTATGTTTCTTGAAGATCCAAATGGAAATTGTATGGAAATTAAAACAATGAAAAATCCAAATACTTTGTTTAAAAAATAATATGAATATAAACACAAAATTAACTGAGTATAAAAATAATATTGATACCCTTAAAGCAGTTGAAAGCTTGGAGGTATACAGATGGCTTATTTCACTTGGGGAAAAATTAAATCTAGATCCCCTAAGCAAAGAAAAAAGAATTGATAAAAATAAAATAAAAAGTTGCCAATTCGATTTATACGTTGATTATGAGGGCGGTCGTTTTAAAGCATGGAGCAAGGCACTGGTGTCTGCTGGATACGCTTACATATTGATTGATATATTTAACTCTATTGGACTAGTAGAAGCAAAAAAAATTACAGTCTCAGATTTTAAAAAAATAAAAATGGATGAACTTCTTACAATGTCAAGAAAAACTGGTTTCTACGAAATGATTGAAATTATGATTGGAAAATTGAAAAATGTTAGTAATTAAAAACCTCAAAGCATCAATTAATAAAAGAGATATTCTCAATGGACTTAACTTAAAAATAAACCCGGGAGAGGTTCATGCAATAATGGGTCCAAATGGATCTGGAAAAAGTACTTTAGCAAATGTTCTCTCAGGAAAAAATGGATATAAAATTTCTGGAGAGTTAAAATACCAAGGTGAAAATCTTAATGATATACCTGTTGAGAAAAGAGCTCAAAAAGGAATATTTTTAGCTTTTCAGTATCCATTAGAGATACCAGGGGTAAACACAAATAATTTTTTAAAGACTTCTTTAAACACAATAAAAAAAGCCAAAGGAGAAAAAGAAATAGACACTATAGCTTTTTTGAAATTGGTTAAAGAAAAAGCCAAAGAACTTGGTATAGATGAAAAAATACTCTCAAGGCAATTAAACGTTGGTTTTTCAGGCGGTGAAAAAAAGAAAAATGAAATTTTACAAATGAAAATTTTGGATCCAAGTTTAATCATACTTGATGAAACCGATTCAGGTTTAGATATTGA
>MDSY01078220.1_pt1 | contig 12283 bp, 5 predicted proteins | sample 811131 | NCBI WGS metagenome assembly MDSY01 (sample SAMN05326643, study PRJNA326480) | marine metagenome | isolation source: seawater | place: Atlantic Ocean: South West | collected 2010
GGTAGTCTAAACACAACTGATTATGTAATTATTGGTCGTGATCCATCTAACATATCATACGGTGAGGTTATTAAGGTTGATGAATTAGGTGTTAAGGTAGATCAGAAGTTTAAGATTTCTGATTGTGGTACTCCTACTGATACTACATGGTTTGAAGTTAATTCAACAAATGGTGATACTTATATCGGTGGTAAGCTTACCATTGAGAACTCCATTAACATTAATGGTGGTTGTGAAAGTGAGACGAGAGTATTTGATAGTAATGGCAGAGAGACATTTACTGGTAATCTTAATCCTACGAATGGTGCTAATGTTATCACTGGCATTGATTCTAATGATATAGCAAAATTGAAGCTTGGCGACATAATTAAACTTGCTTCATATACTGAAGGACTACCAGTTAAGGTACTTCCAGATACTCAGATTATTGAAATTGAAGATACTTCAATTAAACTTAATACACCTCTATTTTTTGAACAATCAACTAATTCAGTAGGATTCAGAGCTATAAAAAATGAAGAGTTCCACATTACTGATGGTAATGGTAGAACTGCACTTCATGTTGATACATGTACTGGTGCTCTTCAAGTTGGTAATGCAAGGAAGAGAATTGAAGTAGAGAGAGTTCTACCTTCGCCAGAGTCTGCTTCTGATACTGTTACTAGAGTTGGTAGTATTGAGGAGAATCTAAGAGCTTACTCTTATTGGATAGATCCAAAAACTATAAATGCTGGTGGACCTAGATCATACTTAACTGCTGTTGCAGCAACAGGTACTGTTCCTGGTTCTGTATACTTAACAGTTAATCAATTAGGTGAATCTGATGGTGCATATGCGGTTGGTAATTTAGTTCTTGTTGGTAAGAAAGGAGATATTGATGCTTTAGGTTCAGATGCAGAATCTTGGAGTTCTGGAACTAGCACTCCTAAAATGGAGATCATGAAAATTGAAGTTATTGATGAACCATCTAAGACTCTTAGATGTGCTCCTGCACAAGAAGGAACTACAGCACAGACTTTAACAGACTATCAACCAGGCAATGATCTAACTGATGTAAATGGTGCTCATGTTATTAGAATCGTTAAGCATGAAGAGTCTTCTGAAGTAGTAGATATTGATTTAAGACAGAGATCAGTAGGTGGATCTACTGTTGACTATGTTTCATTGATTCTTGATAAGGGTTATATTTCTCAGACTAAGCTTGATTATTTACAAATTATTAGGCTCCATGATACTAGAACTACAGGTGGTATTGATGACCAATTCTTTGTTACAACTGGAGTGATGTCTGGAACTCATCATCAAACTGCGATGAATGAGTATGATACTAAAGGTGGACTTGGTACTGGTTCCACTGGTAGTTTAACTGTTAATAAAGACATTGAAGTAATAGGTGGTGGTGTTAGTATAAAGGATTCTGTTAGAAGTAGTACTATATTTGGATTAGCTAATGATTCTGGTCATGCTGATCATCCTGGTCAGATTACATTTGATGCTGTGATTCAGGGTAGAGGTAATCTTATCATTTATCCATCAACATGTCCAGAATATTTAACTTCTGCTTGTGAACCTTCACTTGTTGTTGATTCTGGTAGTAATGTTGAAGTTGGTACGACCCTAACAGTTAATGGTACTATTGCAGAAAGTCCTCAAGCTGTTGCTAAGTTTAGCATTAATAGATTGGGAGTGAATGGTACTAGTACATATAATATTAACCATGATAGGTCAATTGATTCTTTTGGTATTGAGAACTTCTATACTAAAACTGGTGGTCGTCATGCAAGATATATTGCAACTGGTGCTGCTGACATTGATAAATATTTAACAGCAAATATTCAATATTTTGCTAACGTAGCAAGTGGAGATACATTTGTTGTATATCTACCAGAGAATCCTATTAGTGGTGATAGTGTTAGTATAATTGATGTTGGAGGTAATCTAACATATAATACATCACTTGTTATTAGAGCACAAGGATTAGGAACTAAAGTTCAAGGAGATTCTACTGGTACTACATTAGGATTAGCTGGATCTACACCTTACTCTGCTGGAGAAATGATTGTTCAAACGCCTAATGCTGGACTGACACTAGTATATCTTGGTGGAACTGATTCATTAGGAAATAGTGTTGGTGGTTCTGTTTCAGGTTGGTGGCTCAAGGAGGTTTAATTAATGGCAAGTTATAACCGAATTAAAGCTGCACAACAAGCACCTATAGGCACAATAATGCCTTATGGTGGTGCTTCTGGTAGTAATGATACTGATGGTGTACCACCTGGTTGGATAGTATTAAATGGATCCCAGACAAATTTAAATGCTGCTGAGTATCCTTTACTTGCTAACATAATTGGTAATGTATATGGACCATTTCCTTCTAGTGCTCAAGAAGAAATTGGATTGAATATTGGTATTATATTTGAGTCTAATGGTGGAAGAGGATTTCCATACAATCCACCTTCAGGATTTCCTGGTCATATTGAAGGGAAGCCAGTAGATAAATTTAATCTTCCTAATTTAAATCAGATTCCTTTGGTTGATATAGAAAAGACAAGAATTTCTGATACTTCTGTGTATAGTGCAGGGGATCCTTCTGCTAATCCACCAATCGCAGCAGATCATAGGTATGATAATCTTAGTGAACTTGGTGAATATCTTAGTCCTAATGGATCTAGTGGAAAACAAGCACCAGATCAAAATAAGAGTAATATTGATTTAGTATTTGAAGTAGAGTCTAATAGTAATCTTGCTGGTAGAGTAACTGGTATAGTAATGGAAGATCCAATTTATAATACTACAGCTTATGTTATACCTAGAAAATTAGGAATTGATCATACACCAAGACATACTCATAGAGCTGCTAGTGAACGTGATGAAGATCAATTTTTTAGTGCTTATCCAGATGCAAACCCAGTATTAGAATTTATGCCTGGAAAGGCAATAAGAGCTAATAGTATACCAGAAACCAGTAGTGTAGGAGCAGCAAGTTGGAGAAGTGATACAGCACCTGCTCAAATTTTTAATCCAGGTTACGGACAATTTACTTGGTATGATGCTGATGATAATGGAACATCTATGGTAGAAACTAATAGGCAATGGAATATTGGTACTGATACAGATGGTGATGGTGATATAGATACAAAGAAGAAGACTCCAGATACTGATGTATATCCTAGTACTTCTGCCCCATCAAGAGTCATTCCACAATATAATCAGATAAGAAATCAATATACTGATGATTATAGTGCAGTGGCAGAAGTAGCAGCAGATGCCCATGTTGGTGCATTTCCACCACCAGGAAATTATAATGGAAGAAGAAATTACTATGCTTCTCCAGATATTAATCGCACTCATAGAGGAGCACAAATGCCAATGACTTATATTAATGACATGGCATATACAGGATTACAACCAACCAATACAAATGTGCCACCAACAGTCGGTAATACATATTCAACTACATTAAATCATGCTCAAGAAGTATGGGCTGGTGATATGAGATCTCATAATCATGATGCAATGGAAATAAGTATGGGTTCAGGACTTTCAATACCTGCTACTCTTCTTATTAATAATGTTTCTACTGGATCAACCAATCCAACAACTCAAGAAACAGCTTTAACTGTTGCTGTGAATCCAAATACACCATCTCTTACGATGATGTATATTATGAGGGCATTCTAATGGCAGTATATTATAACGAACTAAAAGGAAGTCATGGTTCCTTGACTGGTAGTATTATATCATTTCCTATTGAAATAAAAGATATTGATGATCCAGTTAGTATTATTAATAAGAAAATATTACCAGCAGGTTATATGAGGTGTGATGGTAGAGTATTATCTGCTGCTGAATATCCTTTACTTGCTATTGTACTGGGAACTGGAACTAGTTGCAAGTATCAAAAGGATGATCAACCTTTAACTGATAATCAATTTCAGTTACCTGATTTAAGAAGTAAACATATTAGAGCAACTACTTCTGCTAATATAGGAGATTATAATCACCTAGAAGTAACTAATGATAATGATGATGATATTTTAAAATCTGGTGTTGGTCTTGATGTTATTGCAAATATTCCTAGTCCATATACTATAAATTATACTGGTACGTTTAGTATTCCACCACAAACTACACCACTTAGAGGAGAACCAAGATTTAGTAATGAAACTGGATCTTATACTTTTAGTGCCGAAGTTCAAGAGAGTGCTATGCAACCACATATGCATAGATCAGAAACATTGAGAGCTAGACAAGTTGATGATAATGGTAATAATTTTTCTGCAAGACAAAAGAATTCAGTAAGAGCAAATACTACTCTTAATGTTTGTCGTTGGTGGGAGAATACTTATCAGGAGTTGTGTTATTGGGCATTTACTAGTTACAATTATACTGGTGGTCATGGTCCTGATGAGAGAACAGAAGGTATAACTGATATTGAACAATGGGGTAAGTGTTGGAGTGGTTGCAGTGGTTTCGTTTCTCAGGGATATTGTTTGTGGCCAGATGAAACAACATGTCCTAATATGGTAAATGAAAATACAGTTGGTGGAGGTCCAAATGATACTCAAGGTGGTTGGAATATCAGATTAAGTATAGGAGGAAGTCCTGATGGTGGTTGTAACCGTTCAGAGTCTGGTGCGGGTCAATCTGCATTCTTTGGTACTGGTGTAAATGGTGCTTCTCAAGCAGGATCAAATGGTCTTACTGGTACTGCTGGTATTGAATACCTGCCAACTTGGACTATGACGTGTGATTGTAACATTTCAATTTTTGACATGTGTATAGCTGGAGCTAACGGTTACAATCAGCGTAATCCAGCTGAAGGATCAAAGATATTAGAGACAGATCTTCAAGGTGTTTTAGGTGTTCCTATTGGTGGTGGTGTTGATCCTCAATATACAGAAAAACTATTTGCTGTTTCTAATATAACTACTAATACAGGAAGAATTGGTAATACTGGTGAGCATAGACACAGATTGGATATAAATCCTGATGATGATCCACATACATATAAAATGGTTACTAGAGCTGCTACTGCTAGAGCTGATAGTGGATTAGTTTCTAAGGTAAGTTTTAGTACAAATCAATCACCAAAGGCAGATAAATATATACAACCATACATTATAACTGAGTACCTGATTAAGATCTAATGGCAACATATAGAAATACCTACGAGAATTTTTATACTGATAAACAAGGTTCATATGTAGCCATAGGAGCCATTGTTCCTGTACTTGCTAATCAGTGGACTACAGACAAGACAGAGCTAGGTTATACTAAACCACCAAATCAATCAATTCAAGATCCTCATTATTGTCAGAAGGGATTTTTATATTGTGATGGAGAAGAATATGATATAAGTTCTTATCCAAATTTATATGAAAAAATATTAAATACCTATAATGATTCATCGGATCCTAGTAGTCTGACTAATCCTATTAATAATAATTCTATATTATTCACCCAAGCTACTAGTCCTGGTTCAGTTTATAGAACTTTTGTTGAGGATGGTAATTTATATGCTGAGTTATATAAGAAAGTAGATACTATTGGTGGTAATTTATTTAAAACACGTGTTGTTCCTAATGGAGCAGCAATAACATTTGTTGGTGGGTTGGGTGCTTTTCCTGCTGGAACTGATGCTAGTGGTAATGCAATTTTTGAAGAAGATACTCCAGTAGTCTTAGAATATGCTTCAGTATATCAAGATAAAGCAACTGCTGGTAAAGACACAACAGTACATAGATTTCTTATTGGTCAAGCAACAGATACTGTAGATCTTAGTTGGAAGATTACATCTAGTACTTTAATACAAACTAGTGGTGACTATCCAATTCTTCCCATTTCATATTATGGTACTGTCCCTGAATATAATCCATCTTCATTACAAACTGGTCCACTAATTGGTACAGGATATAATCAATTCACTGATGCTGAGAATTTTAGTCCACAATTATCATGGGGTAATTTAACTGGACTTCCTGATGGTGTTTCTGTAGAAAAATGGGAAGTATATCTACAGAATATGGTAAGAGGTAATAGGATACTATGGCATGTAAAGGATATCCCTGCTGCTGTTACATCATTTGGTGTAAATCAAACATTACCATCTGGTGCAGTTGTTGTACCTAATACTGTAAGTAGAGCTTCAGTTCCAAGACCTTATAATGTAGGTGGTCCTTATGATAATCCTGGTGATTGGGTAAGAGACAATGGATATTCAGGACCACAACCACCCAATAATCAGAATCATATTTACAGGTTTAATGTTATAGCTCATTTATCTAATGGTACAACACTTATTGAATCATTAGACTTTACTGCTGGTGCTAGTGGTCAGAATATTTCAATAATTACTAATAATGGTGCAATCACTTGGAGTAGTTTCCTGACATCAACTGGTGCAGTACAAACAGGAGCAAGTGGATTTGATAAAGATATTACTTCAGGTAGAGCAGTTGGTGTAGGTGGATTAACTTGGACACCTACCAGTGGTCCAGCAAATAATGTTGTTGAGTATAATCATAAACTAGAAATATATGATCCTACTGGAAATGGTAATACTAGATCAAGAGTTTGGCCAACATCTACCACTCAATTACCTTGGGTAAATCATGGTACAGGATGGACAGTTATAGATGAGAGGCAAGATAATATTGATGGGTCAAGACTCCAAGGAACAATTCATAAGATAGAATTTGAGAATTATTCTAATAATGCTGGAAATGCAGGATTTGCTGCTATAAGAATTGATGGTGCTCATCTAATGATTGATGGTGAAGATGAACCATTACAAGACTCTCCTCATTATGTTGATAGTTTAGTATCTGAAGGAGATAGTGGTGGATTTACCACTACAGATTGGAATATTGATTGGACTACTCTTGCAGCACATACTAATACTGCTGGTACAATTACAGGACATCCAAAGATTAGAATAAGAAAGTCATTTATTAGTGCAGATTATCCACAGGTATTAGGTAAGTTTAAAGTACCAGATTATAGAGATAGAAAGCTTATTGGTATGGGTGAGGGTGTTAATGGTTCTGGATCACCATTAGTTGAGAATAGATCTTCACCTGATGTTGGTGCTATTGGTGGTAAATGGTTTATATCAAAGGATGTTATTGATGATGCACAAGAATTTTTTGAGGTTAGTGATGTTTCAACCACTGGATATAGTGATGTTACTAGTCAAATCTCATCTTATTTGACTGGTGAAAAGAAATTTAAAATTGGTCCTATGGAAGAGTATATCTTTAATAGACCAATAGAACATGAACATCAATTATTACATAGTGTTGCTGATGAACAGTATCCTGATAATTCTGGTGGTGTAGATAGATTTACTACTTCTTATACTAATATAAGAGGTCGTGTTAATGACTTTGAACCAGATACAACTGATGGCACTGCTCTTGGTCACTCTCATGGACTGATTGATACTAAACCAGTTAGTTCTGCCATGACAACTTATGGTAATAGTGTTGGTATTGGTGATAGAATACAAGAATATTCTGGTGGAACATTAAAAGACGATTTTGGTAATAATAATTTACCTGTTTATAGTGATGAAGATGATGAATTAAAAGCACGATTGAATGATTATTATCCAATGATAAATGCTTTTGATGGAGTAACAGGTAATTTTTATGAGATGACAACTAGTGATACTAAGTGGAGTAAGTTAACATTTGGTACTCCTATTGCTAATGTTACTAAGATTGTAATTGGATATGATGGTAAAGGTGACTTTGGATATAATGGAGGTAATACTACAACTGGTACAACAGCAGATAATAGTAGAAACCCATTAACTCTTTATAATAGTACTGCTATTACATTGACTGATCTATACTTTGTAACAGATGGTAATCCTCTTGATGGACCTGGTGATGGATATTGTCGTTTATATGATCTTAAGCTTACACTTAGTGGTGGTAGTGAAATAGAAGTCAAGCAGCAAGGAAGTGGTTGTTTTAAGTATAAAATCACAGAGCCACCATTTATAGCAATTGATGAGATTACAAGTGATGGTAGTGAAGTTACTGTAGTTACTGTTGATGATCATGGATTGTCTATTGGTGATTGGGTAAACATTAGAGGAGCAGGAACAGTTGGTGAACCAGTAAAATATAATGGAGATCATCAAATAATTACTGATGGTTGGAGTACTAATGCATTTAAATATATTCCTGAAAATGGAGCTCCTGCTAATAATACTGTTGCTGGTAATGATACTACTCTTAGGAAAGCAGCAGGATATTTTGAGGATGTTACTTCAATACCAGATCCTGATGTTTGGTCTGTTGATAACTTACCAACTAGGATAGGTGGTAAACCAATATATTCTAATGATCCTGATCAGTATGGTGATCCATTATGGGCAATTAAAACTGATGCGAATGGTAATTTTACTGCTGATAGTGGTAATGGTAATAAATCATACGCTCAGTCTGAAGATGTAGCAATGTATACTTATAAAATGGTAGCTCCAGGTGGAGGTGGTGCTTCATCTGATAATGATGGTGGTGATGGTGGATCTGCTACTGCTGTTTTTTCATTACCTGTTAATGGAGTCCCTGTTACCTATACTATTACACTTCAAGGTGGTAGGGGAGGAACAAAAGGTTCAAGTACTGGAGCTGGTGGATCTGGTGGTACAGTAACTATTACTTCAAGTGATGGAAATCCATCTGCACTGTTGAATGATGATCGTTTTGCTTTTGCTGAAAATAGCACAGGACAGTCAGGTACTACAGGTGGTCAGGTTGATGAGACAACTAAAGCTGGTGGAACTGGTCCATATATTGGAGATTACCAAGGTGGAAGTGGTGGACTAGGATCTTATTCTACTACTCCTGGATCAGATGATTTTTACTATCCTGCTAGTGGAAATCCAGAGTATAATAATGGATCGTATACCCCAAGCAGTGACACTCGGATACCAGCTGGAAGTTTTGTATCATATATTGAAGTTGAAATGACTGGTGGTGCTGGTGGACATGGTGCAAAGAATATAAACAGTAACTGTCCCACTGGTCATGGTTCTAATTTTGTAGAAGGTGTTAACCGCATTAGACCATCCTCTTCACAAGGATCTGGTGAGGATGGTTATGGTGGTGACCGTGGTAAAGGAATGAAGGTATTTGCTAAAATGGGACTTCCTGATAGTCCTTATCCATCACCTCAATGGGCTGGTAGTTTTAGTTGGGAATTAGGATCTAAAGGAGCAGATGGTAAGAATGATTTTGCTAATGGAGCTAGTGATTCAGCAAATCCAGCTGGCGGTCAGGGTGTAGGTAATGGTGGACAAGGTGGAAATGGTGCAATGGGAAATGGTTCAAGTGGTGGTGGAGGCGGTGGTTCCTCAGGTCTTAAAGTTGGTACATCTGGTGCGTGGATAATGGGTGCTGGCGGTGGTGGCGGTGCTGGTGGTGGCGACGGTGGCTGGAATGGAGACTATTATATTGATGCTTGTTGGAATGGTGGAAATGGCGAACCTAATCCTAATTCGTATTTTAAACATCCAGTTATTGCACCAAGTGGATTCCGTTCTGGAATGAACGGAGGACAAAAAGGATGCACAGCTGGCGGTGGTGGCGGCGGTGGTGCAGGATTTGGTGGTGGTGGTACAGGAGATGGTGGTGAAGGTGGAGATGGTGGAAATGGTCACACAATTACTGGATCTGGTATTGGTGGTCAAGCAGGAAGAAATGCTTTTTCAGAAACATATGTTAATGTTCCTAGTATACAAGAACTTGAGGGTGGTGATGGAGATGGTTGGATAAGATTTAAAGTTTTTTATGAAGGTTCTCAAACTAATCCTACTGGTGGAGGCGGTGGTGCTGGTGCTTATGTAGAGTTTGAGATTGTTGGAGAAGAAGATGAAATTAGAAGTTCGGTGGCTATTACTATGGGATCTCCTGGTAATGCTGGTGCTGGTGCAGCACCAACTGCTGCTGGATCTGGACAAGCTGGACAAGTAGAAGTTACAGCTTATCCAGTGATAGAAGGTGGAAGACAAATACTTGGTTATACTCAACCACAAGGTCGTGTGTATCAGGTTCCTGGATATAATACTGCTAGTGAAGATTGGGAAGACGTATCTACTGGATCAACAGCATCTAAAGCTGATATATGGCATAGTTCAACTGATGGTGTTAAGATGATTACTCCTGCTAATGGAACATTCCCTGCATTAGCAAATCATTCAACTGTACCAACTGGTCATCCAACAAATAATTACTTTAGATTCTATGGTGAAGGTGATAGAAGATTAAGAATGGGACCGTTAAATTTAGCAGCAGCAGAAAAGTTGATATTTAATGTTATCAAAGGTACTGGTAGTAATGGTGGAGAACTGCCTGATGAGCCATTAGAGTTGTGGTTCAATTCAGATGTTGCTAGTGATTCATACGTTAAAATAGATGATATTGCTACTGGTGGAGCTGCTGGTGATGGTATGAGTGGTGCTTGGTTTAAGAAAGAAATTAATCTTGATGAGAATCATCCTGCTAGAAAAGGTGGAGTATATCTTCAACTTAGGCAGACAAGAGATGAGCAAGTTGGTGATAATGCTAATGATAGTGGAGATAACTGGGGAATAGGACAGTTTGGTATAGTTTATGGAGAAGTTACACAGAAAGTATTTGTACCATCAATTGATGCATACTTACCTGGAAATGAGGGTGAGTGTGGTCCTGATACAGGTATTAATATGATAAAGAAAACTGTTAGTGCTAAAGAATCTAATATTAGATTCACTGAAGGGACATTTAAACTGTCATCTTCAACACCGTTAGCAGTATCTGTGTCTGCAAGACCAGAGGATAATATACTGTTGAACACTAAATACCATCGTGCTAAATATTTAATAAAAGCATTTTAAAAATGAGTACAGCAATTAAAAATACAGACATTTATTTAAATGCTCTTGAAAGAAGTATCCAATATCAAGGTATTCGTAAAGATATCAGTGATAGTTATTGGGAGAGTGATGTAAGTCCACTCTTATATCCTTTATGGGATAGTGATAAGGATAAACTTGAAACTTTTCTAGTAAAGAATGATGGTACATATTTAATACAGAGAAATAAGTATAAGAAGAATTTTTCTGATAATACTGGTAAGTGGGTATCATATGAGTTTGATCCTGCTGGTGCTAGTGAATATAATGTTGATCAACTTGCTGCTAATCTAAAAGAAAAGTTTGTTGAATTTAGAGATGTACAAGAGAATAATTATGAAGCAGCAATACAAGCAGAGTATGCTCGTACCAATGCAGTAACGTGGAAAAAGCTTGCTCTTATTAGAAAGTTTATGCTTCAAGACAGTGATTATACTCAATTAGAAGATTCTCCTGTATCTGATGCTGATAAACAATTATGGAAAAAGTATAGACAATATATTAGAGATATTCCTACAATACAACAGGTTGCAACACCATATGATATTGTATTTCCTATTACTCCTGATGAGTATAATAAGAGAAAGACATTAGATGTTGAAGAGTTTATTACAAATACTGTTGGTGATCAAGGTACTAAGTCTGAGTATCTTAACAGTTCATATCATTTCTGGAAAGTCACTGAGAATACATTGTCTGGACTACATCAAAGAATGACATTCTATATGATTGCAAGAACATCATGTATTGAAGATGTAACTACTACAGGTGATGCAGGAACTGATAAAACTACAAACAAAGGAATGCGTGTGATGGTAAGTCCTTTCCGTACTAAAATATCAAAGAGCAATGCTATCACTGATCAAGGAGCACAAGAGCTGGTAGAAAAATGGAAAGCTGATGATGAAAAGGTAAATAGAGATTATATTGACACATTATTGGATGCAATTGAAAACGGAGAATTATAATGTTAGTATCACTAGGAGCACAGCGACTGTATGAGATTGTCAAACAGTATGCTGCAACAACAAATAAATATGTCCTTGTCATTAATAATGTCAAATGGTTTACTCTTGATGCTACTAAGCAAGCAACAGTAAAGACATTCTATGAGGATAGTATTCCAATTGATGAAATTGGTGAGGTATTTGCTGAACACTATACATTCTATGACTTTGATGGTCAGGGTGTAGCAGTTGATACAGCAAACGATTGGTTCCCACTATCAACACAGACTATTGATGATGATCATTTTATTGAATGTTATGTCATTACTCCTGCTGGAGGTGTACCATACACCAATCTAGTTCCAAAACAACCAGAGTAGGGACATATTACAAACTGTCACAAGCCCCCTTCACAGGGGGTTTTTTA
>MDSY01100652.1_pt1 | contig 12282 bp, 13 predicted proteins | sample 811131 | NCBI WGS metagenome assembly MDSY01 (sample SAMN05326643, study PRJNA326480) | marine metagenome | isolation source: seawater | place: Atlantic Ocean: South West | collected 2010
CCTTCCGCCCGCAAGCTACTTAAGAGCGGTTTATGCGTGCTCACTTCAAACGATGCATTGCCCTGATTAGCAAGGGTCACAGTAACCATACTCATATCCAGATATCACTTGTACAATCGCCGCCTGGATAGCGGGTTTCATGACAGCGTGAAGGACCGTTTGGCTCTTTGCCAAAGTCGACCACAAAGGTGGGGTCGATTTCCATGCCGCCATTTTCGGTATCACAATTTACCATTAGCATACATCCGCCATTGGTGCGGATGTCAGGATAGAACTGGTTATCCCATGTGCTGAATAGAGAGGTTGTCACAAATAAGCGTTTGCCATCTAATGATAGTTGTATCATTTGTGGCCCACCAGTTACTCTCACTCCGTTGACCTTTGTTGCGCGGTCCAGAAGCCCACCCATCCAGACCTGTCCAGTTAGGATGGGGTTGTGCGGGTCAGAAATATCATATTGGCGAATATCACCATGCAACCAGTTGCAGAAATAAAGATATTTATCATCCATAGATAACAGAATAACTGAAATGACCCCCGGTACTGGAATAGGCCAATCAGGATGAGGTTCATTTTCTACATCAATGATTTTTTCCCACTGCCATTCTTCCTGCTCGTCTTTCCACCAGTGAATGATATTAGAGCTAAGGGCAGCGCCAACGAAACCGTGCGAGCTGTCAGGGTCGTGATGGAAGCGGACTTCAAGCGGCACAAGGCCATCTTCGCCAAGATAAAAAGTCTGTTTTGGCTCCCGCTTTTCAAAGTCCCAGAGATGAATTTCACGGCCATATTTAAGGTGCCCAACTTCTTCTAGATCAAACCCAGGCATAAAGGTATTTGGAGCTGCCCATTCTGAGCTGACCATCACATTATGACGCGGCTGATACCAGAAATCATAACCGAATTTAATATCGCCCATTGAGTTTTCCCACCGCCCTATAATTTCAAAGGATTTATTGAGATGAAGGTAGCCGCCAGGTGCGTTGCCGCGGGCATCTCCGAGCATTGATATGATTATTTCAGACCCAAGACAGTGAATCGTATGTGGCGCTGATAAATCCGTTTTTGATTTAATCTCCGAGCCTTCAATAACTTTAAAAAGCGTCGGATTGCGGGGGTCGGTTGCACAATCAATGATATGCAAGTTTGAAGAACGTACGCCCGGTACAATGAGGTATTTTCGCTCCATGCCAGCGTCACCATGACAGGATGAACAGGCATTCCAACCCATATGATGAAGCTCATCACCAATGCCAGGCATCTCTAGCCGCGAGATAACTTTTGAAAAGGTTGGGCTATCTGGGTCAGCATCAATCGTAGCAAGATAGTCAGGTTTCTGAATGCCGGTGCCAGTATAAATAGCAATCGTGTAAAGAATTTTTTCGCGCGGCGCCGCCATTGCCGCTGCAGGGGATGCATAACCTGGTCCACAACATTCCATTGGTCTTATTCCTTATCGTCTTTATCCGTGATGAGAGTGGTCTGATTTTTTCATATGCTCAGCAATAGCCAGAATGCGGTGCATTGTGCGGATAACTGGTTTTTCAATAAGCTTGCCGTCGATAACAACAAGCGCAGCATTTGCGTCTTCAAAAGCTGTTATAATGCGGGTCGCGCGCGCTATTTCATCCGCGCTCGGGGTAAAAACCTCATTCAGCATCGCAATTTGTTTCGGATGGATTGCACCTTTGCCTGTAAAGCCAAGCTCTTTTGCTTGCTTGGCAGCTACCACCATCCCCTCCATATCATCAAGATCAAGATAGGGAACATCAATAGCATCAATGCCAGCTGATGCTGCTGCGTGAACCACGCGCGAGCGCGCATAGAGCAGGTTTTCCCAAGAATTCGTGCATCGCAACTCTGCTGCCATATCAACACCGCCAAAAAACAGCATATCAATTCGTGGGCTGGCATGCGCGATGTCATAAGCAGCTTCAAGCCCCTGATTAGTCTCAATGATAATGTTCAGGCGGGTATCATGGTCTTTTTCTGTCAGCAATGTATCAACAATGACAACCTCATCGGGAGTGCAGACTTTAGGAAGCATAAGAGACGGCGGAGGTTTTGTGCTGCAAAGAATAGCATGAAGGTCAGCAATGCCAAAACTATCGCGCAGGCAGTTGACGCGCATCATGCGTTCAATACCATCGTTTGCTGGCAGTTCGGATAATATAGCGAGGGCATTTACGCGCGCTTTATCCTTGTCTTTCGGCGCAATGCCATCTTCAAGTTCCAAGCATACAATATCCGCGCCGCTAGCAAGTGCTTTTGGAAAAATTTCTGGGCGGAGTGCCGGAACAAAAATAAAGCTGCGCCTTGGCCTCGTAGATGTATTACCAGAGCGTGAAGACATTAATATAACCGATCGACAATATGTCACAAAACATTGTTAAGAGACTGCAATGAAATCGGAGCCCAATACAAATAAAAACGTTATTGTTAAGTAATTTTTTTAGAAGTCTTATTAGAGAAGCCCATTAGCCTATGAATTCTATGGCAGAAAACTCTTTCAGCTGTTTTATTGTTTCGTATTATGCTATTTCTCTTGCTCTTAAAACAACACTAGTAAGTGATGTAAGACAGCTAAATTTAACCCCTTTAAAAGTTACCTAAAGTTATAAAAAAATTGCATAGGTTTCCTTCACGTATAAAATTAATGAGTTTTAATGTTGCCCTTAATTTCTGATATTCGGAAGCTCTTAGTAACTTTTGCTATTTCTTTAATATTTGGATGGTTTTTTTTCTCCTTGAATTTGCCAGCACCCTACCTCATGGGAAGCTTGTTTGGCGTTTGGCTGGCTGGCGGTATATTTCCAAGTATACAGCCATTTCTGGGAGTTGCTCGATGGGTGCATGTTCCAGTCATTCTAGGGCTTGGTGTTCTCATTGGTGCTACATTCACAGCTGATATTTTGACAAACATCCAACGCTGGAGTGTTACAGTTTTTACAATGATTGGTGTAACAGTATTAGTTACATTTGTTGGTTATATGTTTTTAACAAGGCTACGCGGTTATGACCCTCAACTAGCCTTTCTTTGCTCAGTTCCTGGCGGTCAAGCTGAAGCTACGGTGATGGCACGTGAACTTATAGACAAAGATTATGTAGTGGCTCTTTTTCACCTTATTAGGGTAACTTTTGTCTTTTTGACTACACCGCTGTTGCTTGCAATTTTGGAAGGGCAAGAAGCAGTAACTCAGTCAAATGTAGTTCTTCAATCTATGCCTAGTTTGACTGATCTTGGATTGCTTAAGCTTACAAAATTTGCAGGCATTGCCGTTGGAGGATACTTTGCCGCGCTTTTTATGCGCATTCCAATGCCTCATTTGACTGGGCCAATTTTACTTAGTGCTAGCTTACATATTTTTGGAATTGTGATTATTCCAAGAATTAATGAATTTGTTATTATTGCGCAGCTAGTGATTGGAGGAGCGGTTGGGGCGCGGTTAGCACAAGTTAGCTTTAGTGAAGTTCTCCAGTATCTGCGTGATGGCCTTATTAACACTATACTCATTCTGGCTGCTTATCTAACAGCAACACTTCTCATGAGTTCAATTATGGAAGTCTCATTTCTTGAAATGTGGCTCGCTTTTATTCCTGGTGGATTATATGAGGTTACCCTGCTAGCTCTGATATTTGGGTTTGATATTGCCTTCGTTGCTTTTCACCATACAGTTCGAATTATGATGGTTTTTTTGACCATGCCGTTTATTGTATCGCGCATGAAAAAATGATGAATCCTTTATAGGCTGTTGCTCACCATTAGTATAAACTTAGCTGATTAATATTTCATGCTAAGCCTAATAGGTATATAGAGAGTTGAAGCAACAAAACGCGCCATTTTTGCCCAATAGGTCCCTGTCAAAAACAAAAAACTGGCGCTATGTAATGTGGATGGATAAATTTTCCATTATTGTATCAAAGTTTTACTCAAGGCGATTGCATTAAATAAAAAATGATGCCAAATCTTAGATATAGTGCTAAATTTCTTCTAAAATATGTAGAGTTTTTAAGGGCTGTGAGCTAACTTTAGGATAAAATTAAAGTGAATAAAGTAGAAAAGACACGGCGTGTTTCTGTATGGCGCGGTGAGGGTGAGGTTGGTCAGTTTGAGACCTATGATGTCCCTGCTTATGACAATCAGACTGTTCTGGATGTTGTTTCGCATATACAGCATTATATTGACCCGAGTCTGTCTTACCGGTTTGCCTGTCGGGTTGGGATGTGTGGCTCTTGTGCTATGATGGTCAATGGAGAGCCACGCTGGACGTGCCGGACGCATGTGAATAAAGTTGCAGGCCAAGACGTGCTTGAAATCGCACCTTTGAGAAACCTTCCTGTGATTAAAGACCTTGCAACCAACATGGACCCGTTTTTTGATAAATGGGTAAAGGCTGAAGCTGTTCATCATTCAAGTGCGAGCCGCGATGAAGAAATGATGGTGGTTTTACCTGATGATGCAGAACGCAAGAAGGCCGACGCTGGAATTGAATGTATTAATTGTGCAGTGTGTTATGCGGCGTGCGATACGGTAGCTGGTAATGCGGATTATCTCGGACCTGCTGCTCTGCAACGCGCTTGGACGCTTTATAATGATGCGCGCGATGCAGGTAAACAGACTATTCTAGAAGCTGTTTCTGGTGCGGGCGGTTGTCATAATTGCCACGCGCAAGGCGGCTGTTCTCACTATTGTCCGAACGAGCTTAATCCGATGCAGGCGATTGCCGGACTTAAACAGGCAACAACTCGGGCTGTGCTAAAGGGGAAGCTGTGATGTTAACATTACGGCTTTATATGCTTCAGCGGATAACAGCCCTTCTTATGGCGCCGCTTGTTCTGGGTCATATTGGTGTGATGATCTATGCTGTTCAAGGCGGGCTGAGTGCGGCTGAAATTTTGGGGCGAACCCAGGGAAGTGTCTTCTGGTTTTCCTTTTATGGGCTGTTTGTTCTGGCTGTCTCGGTTCATGCCGCAATTGGTCTTCGCACAATTTTTCATGAAGTAACCGGCTTATCAGGGCGCCTACTGATGTTATTTACATGGGGCACCGCGCTTGGGTTATCTGTTCTGGGAATTCGGGCCATTCTTGCCGTCACCTTTCTTACGCGGAGCATTTCATGATCCGCCCCCATCGCCGTCACCCGCTCTTTCTGGCATTTCTGCTCCACCGAACATCTGGTATTTTGCTGGCTTTATTTTTACCAGTTCATTTCTGGGTGCTGTCATTGGCCCTGACGGACGCAGCGGCCTTTGATGGGTTTATTCGCTTTACTGATTTAGCAGTGGTAAAACTTGCTGAGGGCCTGCTTATCTTTTTGCTAGCTGTTCATATTTTTGGCGGGCTGCGGCTTATGGCTCTTGAATGGTTGCCATGGACAGCGATGCAGAAACAGCTTGCCGCTGGCGCTATTGCATTATCATGTTTTGTGTCCGCAACTTTTTTTCTACAGGTGATTTAGATGACAACACTTCTTGCGAGCTGTGAGCGGCATGATACAGATATTCTAATTCTAGGGTCTGGAGGGGCAGGCTTGTTTGCTGCGCTTCATGCCCAGCAAACAGCGCCTACAGGAACAAAAATCAGCCTTGCGGTCAAAGGGCTTATTGGCAAGTCTGGCTGTACTCGCATGGTTCAGGGCGGCTATAATGTTGCGCTGGGTGGCGGAGATACGGTTGAGCGTCATTTCATGGATACTGTTATTGGCGGTAAATGGCTGCCGGATCAGGATATGGCGTGGCGGTTATGTGAACAGGCCGTTGTGCGTATTCGTGAACTTGAAAACGAAGTTGGCTGCTTTTTCGATCGGAATATAGATGGCAGTTTGCACCAGAAAGCCTTTGCCGGACAAACCGCCGACCGGACCGTTCATAAGGGTGATTTGACAGGTATTGAAATTATCAGCCGTCTGATGGAACAGGTTTTATCTCAGCCGATTGAAAAATTGCAGGAACATCGTGCAATTGCCTTTGTCCCAACCAAGGATAAATCAGCTCTTGCGGGCGTCCTATTTATTGATATGCGCAGCGGCGGGTTCCGGTTTGTGCGTGCCAAAACTGTGTTGATGGCAACAGGCGGCGGCCCGACAATGTATAAATATCATACGCCGTCTGGTGATAAGACAATGGATGGTCTTTCTATGGCGATGCGTCTTGGTCTTGAAGTCCGGGATATGGAAATGGTTCAGTTTCACCCGACAGGTCTTCTGGCGGGCGAGCATACACGCATGACAGGCACCGTTCTGGAAGAAGGATTGCGCGGCGCTGGCGGTCATCTGCTTAATGGCGGTGATAGACGGTTCATGTATGATTATGACAGCAGTGGTGAGCGTGCGACACGCGATGTGGTAAGTCGGGCGATTTATGCTGAGATGCGCAAAAGCAATGCCTCTCCTAATGGCGGCGTGTTTATCTCAATGGCCCATTTGGGACCGGAGCATGTGCGCACTCAATTTAAAGGTATGGTGAAACGCTGTGCTGATAGCGGATTTGATCTAGCGTCAGGCAAAGTTGAGGTTGTACCAACTGCTCATTATTTCATGGGCGGGGTGATTGTTGATACCGATACACGTGCTGGCATTGAAGGGCTTTATGTTGCGGGTGAAGATGCTGGTGGAGCGCATGGCTCAAATAGGCTTGGCGGGAATGGTGTTGCCAATTCAACTGTCTATGGCGGTATTGCCGGCGATGTAATGGGCCGTGATATTCATAAACTTACCCAGCTGAGAGACCCCGATAATGAGGTGCTTGAGCAGGAGATAGCAGCAGCTCTTCTGCCATTCTCACTCCCCTCTGTTCCACTGCAGCCTATTCGGCAGACATTGCAGAATGTTATGTGGGATCATGTTGGCGTTATGCGCACACAAGCCGGTATGGAAGTTGGGCTTGAAAAGCTGGATAAGCTCTCTGCAGAAGTCATGGCATCTGGCGTGTCTCAGGATAGCCGCGCCTTTAATTTGACATGGCATGACTGGCTTAATTTGCGGTCATTATGTGATATCTCACACGTCATTGCCAAAGCAGGGATAGCGCGCGAGAATTCCCGCGGCGCGCATTTCCGCGAGGATTTCCCTGAAGCTGGTGATTTGCATGACTCCTACTTCACCGTAGCTAAACAAGCCGAAGATGGCGCGCTGACACTAAGCCGCCGTGATGTTGCCTTTACGATTGTGTCTCCAGGTGAGACAATTTTGCCAGAGGGCGCGCCTGCAACACTTGTTGCATCACCTCCGCCGCAAATGAATGAGGCAAGCGCATCGCAGTGATGGCGCAGAGTAAAATAACTGGAGAGGTTAAATGATTAGTACATCGCTTATTCAGTCTACTGCTGAAATATTAATGGATAAGGCTGCGATTGAAATCCCGCAGGATTATCTGGATGGTCTGACACAAGCCGCCGATGCTGAGGATGGTGACTTATCGTCATTTGTCTTGCAGGCGATGCTTGAGAATTATGCTGTTGCCAAAGAAGATAGGCGGGCGATGTGCGGTGATACAGGAACCCCACGCTGGTATGTTAAAATGGGCAATGAAACCCAGATTGAAGGGGGGCCTATAGCGCTTGAAAATGCGCTGCGTCTTGCTACTGCAAATGCAACGGTGAATGTGCCGCTGCGCCCGAACCGAGTTCACCCTCTGTGGCGAACAGACCATAATAATAATGTCGGTATTGGCGCACCAGAAATTGAATATGGGTTTGAGCCGGGCGGTGAATGGCTTGACCTTACAACAGTTCATAAGGGCGGTTTGTTTGGCACTGACTACCGGATGCTGTTTCCCTCAGATGGTATTGAGGGCATTAAGCGGTTTTATCTGGACTCCCTCGTTGCGTTTGGCAAACGGGGTCTTGCCTGCCAGCCTGCCATTATAGGCATTGGCCTTGGGGGGACAAAAGATAGCTGTATGGTGCTGGGAAAGCGGGCTGCCTGCTTGCGTATTGTTGGTGATAGAAACCCTGACCCTAAGATTGGAGCTCTTGAAGATGAGTTCAAAGAGCTTGGAAATTCGATTGGTATGGGCGCCATGGGGTTTGTTGGAAAATCCATGGTGATCGATTGTAATATCGAGGTCGGATATTGCCATACTGGCGGTATGCAGATGTCAGTTCATGCCTTCTGCCTGTCATCGCGGCGGGCGGTTGCGCGAATTTATGCCGATGGACGGGTTGAATATAGAACTGATCCAGACTGGTTTACCCCCTATCAAAGACGGGAGAGTGTCACATGGGAAACGCAGGAAAGCTCCGAAAAGTCCGCTTAAGCACAACGCCGTCAGCTGAAGCACTTGCTGATTTGCGTCTTGGTGATATCGTTTATCTAGACGGGCTTATCTATACCGCACGTGAGGGCGTTTATATGCGTGCTCTCGAAGAGAGCGCTAACATCCCAATGGAACTACCGCAGCAATCAGCGGCTAATTTTCATTGCTCACCTGCGGCAACAATCAATTCAGACGGTACCTTTACCCTCGGGGCTGTTACGGCAACGGCCTCATTTCGGTTTGCTAAATGGTTGCCGGAATGGCTGGCTAAATCAGGCGCTAAGCTGGTGATCGGCAAAGGCGGTATGAGTAGTCAGGATTATAAGGATTATTTTGTGCCTAATGGGGCAATCTATCTGAGTACGGTAGGATATGGCACAGGCGCTCTTTTGGGGCGCGGGGTGAAGTCGGTTAAGGAAGTTCACTGGCATGAAGAGCTTGGTATCGCGCAGGCAATGTGGGTGCTTGAATGCGAGAATATGGGCCCGTTTATTGTCGAGAGTGATAGCAAGGGGAATTCTCTCTTTGAGCGAGAAAATGCCAAAATTGCTGAAAATATTCACAAGGTCTATGAGGGAACTCGGCCAGCAACCCTGAGACGCTTTGGTGAAACAGATGACCGGACAGATGAAGTTATAGGTTAAAAGCATAGTTCGACTAGAAGAGCTTGCAGGGGGATACCAGACAGCTTTATATAATCATAGTCATTTCGCGATGTCGTGATGCGTCCATCAAGGAGAAACTCTGCTATGTTTGATAAAATTGTGCCGCGCGGTATCGACCAACTAATGGCCCTAACTCAGGCCTTTCGTAAAGATGATCGTACACAGAAAGTTGACCTAATTGTTGGCGTCTATAAAGACGATACAGGCGGTGTGCCGATTATGAGCGCGGTCAAAAAGGCTGAGGCTTACCTTGTTGCCGCTGAAACAACGAAAAATTATGTTGGTGTTCTTGGTGATTCGGATGTGAATAGTATTGCACCGCGGCTTGTTTTGGGTGAAAACGCCGTCGCTATTGCTGACAAAAGAGTTGGTGCTGTTCAAACCCCTGGGGGAAGCGGTGCCCTTAAAGTCGGCTTTGATCTGATTAATTCAATTCGTCCCGGTACTAAAGTATGGATGAGCCGGCCTACATGGGTTAATCACATGCCGATTGCGCGCGATGCTGGTATGCAGATTGACAGCTATCCATATTTCCGCGAATCTGACAGAGGCCTTGATTTTGATGCAATGATGGCTCATCTCGATGCGGAAGCTGTTGCAGGTGACGTTATCCTACTCCACGCCTGTTGTCACAACCCAACAGGTGTTGACCTTGCGATGCCGCATTGGGAAGCACTGTGCAAACTCATTGTTGCGCGCGGTCTAGTGCCGTTTGTCGATAGCGCCTATCAAGGGCTTGGCGTTAGTATGGAAGAGGATGTTGCTGGCTTACGACATCTTGCTAAACACGTACCAGAAGCGCTGATTGCAAGCTCGTTTTCAAAAAATTTCGGGATTTATCGCGAGAGATGTGGAGCGCTTACTGTTATTGCCAAAAATGAAGGTAGCCTGCCGCTTGTTATGGCGGCATTGCAATCGGTTATCCGCTCAAACTATTCTATGCCACCAAGCCATGGCGCTCGTATTGTTGGCACGGTATTTGGCGATTCGGCACTGAAAGCTGAATGGGCAGAAGAACTTGAATCTATGCGCCAGCGCATTGCTGAAACGCGTGTTCTTCTTCGCGCTAAAATGGAAGAATTGCAGGTCACTTCTGATCTATCATTTCTGACTGACCAGCGTGGTATGTTTTCCTATACAGGATTCACATCCGGCCAGATAAACCGATTGCGCGATGAGTTTGGCGTTTATACAGCGGGAGATGGCCGCATTAATGTGGCAGGAGTAGGCTCAGAAAATATTGATTACGTTGCTAACAGTTTTGCTGCAGTCATGCGACCAGAGTAACAAAAATAGTGAAGAGGGGTGCTTTGTAAATTACAGTGTAACGTTGCCCTAATATCATAGGTTGTTGTTGGGTATTATGCTGTTTCCTTAAAGTTTAATGTCGATGCTGCCAACTTGAACATCCATAATGATCACTTGAGTGTGAGTTTGGTAGTTAAGTTTTATTCACACAGCAAAGCCGTGCGCTTTTGCTGTATGAACGCTAATGCACATGGCTTCAGCCGTTTTTTTATCTGAAAAGCCTGTCGTCCAAAAATTGAGGGTTTCAAGCTCTCTCCGCGTGAGATAGGTCATCTTAAAGATTTACGGCACTGAAGCGCTTGACGAAATTACCTAATCTAATAATACAAGGTAATAAAATTTACTCTCTATACGTGTATTTTACGCTCTTCAAAAGAGCCGTTTTTGACATTAAAATATTTGACGTCTTAACAGCTTATAATGTTATGCCTCGTCGATAATGCTGAGTTTACTTCCAGAAACAAGGCCAATTTCTCCCAGTATTTCCATATTAAAATCATCAACGCAACCAACGTTGAAGCCCATACCGTCATCACGGCGGCGCTTATGATGTGTGTATATCCCGCATGATGTGCAAAAATAATGTTTTGCAACCTGTGAGTTCCATTCATACAAGCTGAGATTATCTTCACCGCTTGTCAACGTGAACTGATCTTTTTCCATCATTACCATAATAGCGCCTTTGCGTTTGCAAAGCGAGCAATCGCAGCGCACGCCTTTTTGCACGTTACCTGATATCTCAAACGTTACAGCGCCGCAATGGCACGAGCCTTTATGAGTGGTCATGGAATGAGTCCTCTATTTTAGAAGTGTTTAAAACAAGTCCAACCTCATCTTATTAACTTTGCGCGATGAAGGCGATAAAAAAAGAGAAATGGTAATATCTCTATTGCGTAGATGGTTAGTTTAGCGTGTTCAGTGCTGGCATAATCACTGTATCGAAAGTCAGTTTATCAATTGGTCCGGCATGGCGGAGAAGAACAGTTCTATCAGCGTCTAGAAGGAATGTTTCCGGCACGCCATAAGCGCCCCATTGGCGAGCTGTCTGGCCTGTTTCATCCATAAAAACTGTCGAGAATGGATTGCCGAACTGGTCTAGAAATTTGGTGGTATCACCAGCCTTGTCTTTAAAGGCAATACCAATAATCGGTATCTGTTCAGACAAAGCTGATAAGGCGGGGGCTTCGGCGCGGCAGGGCGCACACCAGCTGGAAAAAAAATTCACCAGAACGGGACCGGTGCGCTTATCACGCTGATTTGTTGTCAGCACAGGGAGCGCAAGGGCAGGGGCTGTCTTGTCGATTAGTATAGAGGGAAGCTGGCGGGTATCACGCGTCCCCATTATGGTCTCTTGTAAAGCAATCGCTGAGATAATCACAACCACGCAAAAAATAGCTAAAGGAAGGATAAAAAGTAATCTGCGGCGCATCACACAGCATCCTTATGGTAAGGCGGAGGCGTTTTGCGCCGTCTGCCAAACGCAGCGATTATACCGCCCAGTACCATGATAGCAGCCCCGCCCCATATCCAGCTGACAAGCGGCTTGTGATAAAGCCGGATAGTGTATCCTTTATCATCATCGCCATCTCCCAGAACAGCATAGACATCGCCTAAAAGAGAGCTTCTGATTGCGGCTTCGGTTGTGACTTGCTTTTCGGCTGGATAAAACCGTTTTTCAGGCATCATCATGGACAGGAAATTTCCCTCATCATCAAACAATGCAAGTTCTGCTGTCTGGGTCTGATAATTCGGGCCTTTTAAGCTTAAAATTTGTTTAAAAGTAATAGAGTAGGGTCCAAGGTTGATCACACTGCCCGGCTGTACTCTCTGGATGGCTTCGCGTTGATAAAGGCCTTCACCAAGAGCGCCAGCAAGAAAAATAACCATGCCAAAATGAGCGCACCACATACCCCATTGATTAGTAGGTAGGCTGAGTGTTCGCGCAGCCAAGCCAGCAATCCGCCATGGTTTTAGACGCAAGATAATATCACTCACTATTGACGCCAAAAGCCAGATAGCAAGACTTATTCCGGCAAGTGCAGCTGGCTCAATC
>MDSY01046910.1_pt1 | contig 12275 bp, 14 predicted proteins | sample 811131 | NCBI WGS metagenome assembly MDSY01 (sample SAMN05326643, study PRJNA326480) | marine metagenome | isolation source: seawater | place: Atlantic Ocean: South West | collected 2010
GATGCACCAAAAGCAGATGCTAAACCAGAAGAAAAACCACAAGCAGATGCACCAAAAGCAGATGCTAAACCAGAAGAAAAATCTGAAAATTAAGGGATTTTATTATGAAAAGAGCAAAATCATCTTGGACAGCACATATTTTAACATTATTTCCTGAAATGTTCCCAGGACCTTTAGGATTTTCTATTATTGGTAAAGCGCTGGAAAAAAAATTATGGTCTTTAAATTTAGTCAATTTAAGAAATTTTTCAAAAAAAGGCCCTAAAGATATTGATGATAAACCATATGGAGGTGGGTCAGGAATGATTATTAAAAGTGAAGTTATTCATAGTGCAATTAAAAATACACTAAAAAATAAAAAAAATTTTTCATTAATATATCTAACTCCTAAAGGTAAAAAATTAAATCAAAGTAAAGTAAAGAAATTTTCTAAGAAAAATCATTTAATTTTATTATGCGGGAAATATGAAGGAATAGATCAAAGAGTAATTGATGAATGGAATATAGAGGAAATTAGTTTAGGAGATTATATTTTATCTGGTGGAGAAATTGCTGCTATGAACTTAGTTGATTCTTGTGTTCGACTACTCCCTAATGTATTAGGTTCATCAGAATCATTAAAAAATGAAACATTTGAGAATAATTTATTGGAATATTCCCAATATACAAAACCAAGAAAATGGATGGGGAAAAAAGTTCCTGATGTATTATTATCTGGAAACCATAAAAAAATAAAAGAGTGGAGAAAAAAAGAATCATTAAGAATAACTAAAATTAAAAGACCCGATTTATTAAAGAAAGTTGGACAAAAATGAAAAATTTACAACAATTTGAAAAGCAGTATTTAGAAAAAGTTAAACAATCTAAAAAAATACCGGATTTTAACCCAGGTGATACAGTAATTGTGCATGTAAAAGTCAAAGAAAAAAAAAGAGAAAGAAACCAAGCATTTGAAGGATTATGTATTGCAAAAAAGAATGCAGGTATTAATTCTTCTTTTACTGTAAGGAAAATTTCATATGGTGAAGGTGTAGAAAGAGTTTTTCCTTTATATTCTCCAAATTTATCTAAAATCGATGTGAAAACTAAAGGATCAGTTAGAAGAGCAAAATTATATTATTTAAGAAAATTATCAGGTAAAAAAGCTAGAATAACTGAAGATAAAGCAAAATTAAAAAGTATTATTGAAGATAAAGAAGTAAAATCAAAAGATATAAAGAATTCTGAAGTTAAAAATGAAGTAGAAAAAAAAGAAAACAAAACTTCCGATCAAAAAAAAACTAAAGATAATAAAAATAAGGAAGATTAAAAAAAAATTACTAACTATTTACTATGAGTGTAAACAAATCATCTAAGACTTTATTCGATAAAATTTGGGATAATCATATAGTCGATAATATCGATGAAAATAATTCTTTATTATATATTGATCTACATTTAGTTCATGAAGTTACTAGTCCGCAAGCTTTCGAATCTTTAAGATTATCAAAAAGAAAGGTTAGACAACCTAGTAAAACTTTTGCAGTACCAGATCATAATGTGCCAACATTTAATAGAGAAAAAATTGATGATGATCTTTCAAAAAAACAGTTAGATGCTTTAGAAAAAAATACAAAAGATTTTGGCATTTCATATTTTCCAATAAATGATATAAGACAAGGTATAGTTCATATTATTGGACCTGAACAAGGATTAACGCAACCAGGAATGACAATAGTATGTGGAGATAGTCACACTTCAACACATGGTGCTTTTGGTGCATTAGCATTCGGAATAGGTACATCAGAAGTAGAACATGTTCTTGCTACGCAGACATTAATGCAAAAACCAGCTAAAAATATGAGAATTAATTTAGAAGGAAAAATGCAAATTGGAATTACAGCTAAGGATTTAATATTAGGTTTAATTGGTAAGATTGGTACTGCAGGTGGTACAGGACATGTTATAGAGTATGCTGGAAATGCTATTCGAAATCTATCAATGGAAGGTAGAATGACAATATGCAATATGTCAATAGAAGCTGGAGCAAGAGCAGGGCTTATTGCTCCTGATCAAATAACATTTGATTATATTAAAGGAAGAACATTTGCTCCTAAAGAAAATTGGGATAAAGCCTTAGAACAATGGAAAAGCTTACCTTCTGATAAAAATGCAAAATATGATAATGAAGAAATTTTAAAAATAGATCAACTTGAACCACAAGTAACTTGGGGAACATCTCCTCAAGATGTTTGTTCTATTAAAGGTAAAATTCCTAACCCTGAAAATGAAAAAGATATTAATAAAAAACAATCTATTATAAATGCTTTAAAATATATGGGTTTAAAACCAGGTACAAAATTAGAAGATATTAAATTAGATCAAGTCTTCATAGGTTCTTGTACAAATGCAAGAATAGAGGATTTAAGAGCTGCTGCAAAAATAGTTAAAGGTAAACAAGTAAAAATTAAAGCTATGGTAGTTCCTGGTTCTGGTTTAGTTAGACAGCAAGCAGAAAAGGAAGGTTTAGATAAAATTTTTAAAGAATCAGGGTTTGAGTGGAGAGAATCTGGGTGTTCAATGTGTCTTGCAATGAATGCTGATAAATTAAAACCTGGGGAACGTTGTGCTTCAACTTCAAATAGGAATTTTGAAGGAAGACAAGGTAAAGGGGGACGAACACATCTTGTTAGTCCAATAATGGCAGCTGCAGCAGCAATTTCCGGACGCTTAACTGACGTTAGACAATTTATTTAAAAAAAATTAATGGAAAAATTTAAAAAAATAATAGGCATCGCAGCGCCTTTTACAAGAATAAATGTTGATACAGATTTAATCATTCCTGCAGAAAGCTTAAAAACGATAAGTAGAGAAGGTTTAGGAAAGAATTTATTTTCTTATATTAGATTTAATGATGATGGAAGTGAAAATAAAAATTTTATTTTAAATAAGCCTCATTATAAAAAAACTAAAATTTTAGTTACAGGAAAAAATTTTGGTTGTGGGTCATCACGAGAACATGCTGTATGGGCATTAAAAGATTTTGGCATAAAATGTTTATTAGGTACAGAATTTGCAGATATTTTTTATAATAATTGTTTTAAAAATGGAGTTTTACCTATCATTTTATCTAAAAAAAAAATTGAAAATATTGTAAATATTATTTCATCTTTAAAAAATTCTGAATTAGAAATTGATTTGGAAAATCAATATATAAAAACAAAAGATAGTAATATTATTAATTTTAATATTTTGCCATATTTAAAAAAAAATTTATTAGAAGGTATAGATGATATAACTAAAACTTTAGAGAAAAAAAATTTAATAAATGAGTTTGAAAAAAATATGGAAAAAAAATATCCATGGTTAGGAAAAAAAAATGGATAAAAAAAAAATATTAATTTTGCCTGGAGACGGAATAGGTCCTGAAGCCGTAAATGAAGTAAAAAAAATAATCAATATTTTTAATGAAAAAAATATTATTTCAATTGAAGTAGAAGAAGATTTGGTAGGCGGTGCTTGTATTGACAAACATAAAGTTCCTATTAAAGATGAAACTATTATAAAGGCTAAGGAATCAGATGCAGTTCTTTTAGGTGCAGTAGGAGGTCCTAAATGGGATTCTTTGCCTTTTGATCAAAGAGCAGAACAGGGTTTATTAAGACTTAGAAGTGATTTAGAATTATTTGCAAATTTAAGACCAGCAATATCTTTTGAACCTTTGATACATGCATCAAGTTTAAAATCAGAAATAATATCAGGTCTTGATATATTAATTGTAAGAGAATTAACAGGAGGAGTATATTTTGGAAAACCAAGAGGTATTGATGATTTAGGTAATGGAAAAAGAAAAGGTTTTAATACACAAGTTTATACAACTGATGAAATTATGAGAGTTTCTGAAGTAGCTTTTGAATTAGCAAAAAAAAGAAAAGGTATCTTAACTTCAGTTGAAAAATCTAATGTTATGGAAAGTGGAAAATTATGGAGAGAAGAAGTAGAAAAATTAGGTAAATCCAAATATTCTGAAATAGAATTAAATCACATGTATGCTGATAATTGTGCAATGCAACTAATTCGTAATCCAAAACAATTTGACATAATTTTAACTGATAATTTATTTGGTGATATTTTATCTGATGCTGCAGCAATGTTAACTGGTTCTCTTGGAATGTTACCATCTGCGTCATTAGGTAAAATAAATAATAACAATTATTCATCAGGTCTTTATGAGCCTGTTCATGGAAGCGCTCCTGATATAGCAGGAAAAAATATAGGAAACCCAATTGCTACAATATTAAGTTTCTCAATGATGCTTTTTTATAGTTTCAATAATCAAAAATTATCTAAAATAATAGATGAATCTGTTAAAAAAGTTTTAAATAATGGATTTAGAACTGCAGATATTATGGATGAAAAATCTCAAAAAGTTGGAACAAAGCAAATGGGCGATTTAATTATTGAGGAAATTAAAAAAAGTATATAAATATGGGTATAAGAGTTTCAATAGTTGGAGCAACAGGAAATGTAGGAAGAGAAATTCTTTCAATTTTGGAAGAAAGAAAGTTTCCTATTGATGAATTATATTTATTGGCTTCTTCTAAATCGATAGGAAAAAAATTATCTTTTAATAAAAAAGAAATAAATGTTTTAGATTTAAATGAATTTGATTTTAATAAATGTGATTTAGTTTTTTCTTCTGCTGGTTCGAAAATTGCATCTGAATTTGCGCCTAGAGCTGCAGATTCTGGATGTATAATAATTGATAATTCATCTTATTATAGAATGGATCCAGATATTCCATTAGTAGTACCAGAAGTAAATTCAAATACTCTTAAAAAAATAAAAAAAAATATTATAGCAAATCCAAATTGTTCTACTATCCAATTAGCAGTAGTTCTTAAACCATTACATGATTTAGTTCCTATTAAAAGAGTAATAGTTTCTACATATCAAGCCACCTCAGGAGCCGGTAGAGCTTCTATGGATGAATTATTTGAGCAAACAAAAGATATTTTTTCTAATAATACAATTAAAAAAAAGTATTTTACTAAGCAAATTGCTTTTAATGTAATACCGCACATTGATATTTTTTTAGATGATGGACAAACAAAAGAAGAATGGAAAATGCAAGTTGAAACTAAAAAGATAATTGATGAAAAAATACAAGTTTCTGCAACATGTGTTAGAGTGCCAGTGTTTATCGGTCATGGTGAAGCAGTTAATATTGAGTTTGAAAAAGAAATTTCGGAAGATAAATTAAAAGAAGTGTTAAAAAAAAGTCCTGGTATTTCTATAGTTGATTATAGAAAAGATGAAGGATATGTAACTCCTGAAGAATGTGCTGGAGAAGATAAAGTTTTTGTGAGTAGAATAAGAAAAGATAATACTTCAAAAAACTGTATTTCTTTATGGATAGTTGCAGATAATTTAAGGAAGGGCGCTGCATTGAATGCAATACAAATTGGGGAAGAATTAATTAATAAGAAAGTTTTTAATAAATGAAGAATAAAACAAATTCAGGAAATTTTTTTGAAGATTTTTTTGTAGGTCAAGAATTAAAACATTCTACACCCAGAACAATTACTTCTGGAGATGTTTCATTGTTTATAGGATTACTTGGATCGAGATTTGTTTTACATTCTTCTGATGAATTTGCAAAAAAAATTGGTTTTAAAAAAGCTCCAGTTGATGATATTTTAACTTTTAATATGGTTTTTGGAAAAACTGTACCTGATATATCTTTAAATTCACCAGCTAATTTAGGATATGCTTCATGTAAATTTTTGAAGCCTGTTTATACAGGAGATACAATTAAAACCACATCTAAAGTATTAGGTATAAAAGAAAATTCTAATAAAAAAACAGGAATTATTTGGGTAAATTCGATTGGAAAAAATCAAAATAATGAAGTAGTTTTAGATTATATAAGATGGGTTATGGTTAATAAAAGAGATATTACAAGTCCTGCGCCAAAAACAATTATTCCAGAATTAAAGAACGAAGTAAGTATAGAAGATATTGTTATTCCTGAAAAATTAAATATTTCAAATTATAATTTTGACGAAAGTGGTTCAAAATATCTATGGGATGATTACGAAATTGGAGAAAAAATTGATCATATAGATGGTATGACTGTGGAAGAAGCAGATCATATGACTGCAACAAGATTATATCAAAATACTGCAAAAGTTCATTTTAATGAGCATACTGAAAAATCAGGAAGACTTGGTAGAAGAATTATTTATGGAGGCCATATTATAAGTTTAGTTAGAATGTTATCTTTTAATGGTTTAAGTAATGCTTTTAAAATTTTAGCTATAAATAATGGTAAACACGTATCTCCTTCTGTTGCTGGAAATACTATTTACGCATGGAGTGAAATTTTAGATAAAAAAGAAATAAAAAATAATAAAGATTTAGGAGCTTTAAGAATAAAATCTATTGGAGTTAAAGATAATTTTTGTAAAGAATTTCCTTTATATAAAAATGATAATAAAGAATATAATGAAAATGTAGTTTTGGAAATTGATTACTGGGTTTTGATTCCAAAAAAAAAATAAATGCAAAATAAAAATAGACCTATATCTCCACATTTACAAATTTATAAACCACAAATTACTTCTATTTTATCAATAGCACATAGATTTACAGGAATAATTTTATATTCTTCTAGTTTTTTATTTACTATTTTTTTATTTTCTTTGGCTTTTAATGAAGACTTAAAAAATATTTTAATTAGTTTTTTTTCTTCTTTTTATGGAAAAAGTATTCTTTTTTTTATAACTTTATTTTTTATTTATCATTTTTTAAATGGAATTAGACATCTTTTTTGGGATATGGGATTTGGTTTAAAAATAGTAAATGTATATATAACAGGTTTTATTATTATATCTTTATCTTTAATTTTAAATTTTTATATTTGGTTTTTTTAATGATTAATTTTCTGAAGAAAATTTCTTTATTTGGTTTTGGAAAAGACGGTTTAAGTCATTGGTTTTGGCAAAGAATTACAGCAGTATTCATGATTTTTTTATTTGCATGGATAATTTTTTCATTAAAAGATTTATCAAATAATTTTATAGAAAATTTTTATATTTGGATAAAGGTTCCATTAAATTTCTTTTTATTTATATCATTATTTATAATTGTTATGCATCATTCAACATTAGGAATATTAAATATTTTTGAAGATTATATTGAATCAAAAAATAGAAAAAATTTTTTAATTTTTTTTATTAAATTATTAAGTTTTGTTTTAATTTGCATAAATGTTATTTCAGTTTGTAATATTCAATCTTAAATAAATGAAAAATTCATATAAAATTCAAAAACATAATTATGATGTCATAGTTATAGGGGCAGGCGGTTCTGGTTTACGAGCTTCTATGGGAATCGCGGCAAAAGGTTTAAAAACAGCCTGTATATCAAAAGTATTTCCTACTAGAAGTCACACTGTAGCTGCGCAAGGAGGTATTTCTGCTGCATTAGGGAATGTGGGAGAAGATGATTGGAGATGGCATATGTATGATACTGTCAAAGGATCAGATTGGTTAGGAGATCAAGATGCAATTGAGTATATGTGTAAAGAAGCTATGAATTCTGTTATAGAACTTGAAAATTATGGTGTACCTTTCTCTAGAACAGAGGATGGTAAAATTTATCAAAGAGCTTTTGGAGGTATGTCAAAAAATTTTGGTAAAGAACAAGCACAAAGAACATGCGCTGCTGCTGATAGAACAGGGCATGCGATTTTACATACTCTGTATCAACAATCATTAAAACATAAAGTTAAATTTTATATTGAATATATTGTTTTAGATTTATTAATGTCTAAAGATGGTTCTTGCCAAGGAGTTTTAGCATGGTGCCTTGAAGATGGATCTCTTCATATTTTTGAATCTCACATTACTTTGATAGCTACTGGAGGATGGGGTAAGGCATATTTATCAGCAACTTCTGCCCATACATGTACTGGTGACGGAAATGCAATGGTTTTGAGAGCTGGTATTCCTTTACAAGATATGGAATTTATACAATTTCATCCTACAGGCATTTATACAGCTGGCTGTTTAATTACTGAAGGAGCAAGAGGTGAAGGAGGTTATTTAACAAATTCAAAAAATGAAAAATTTATGGAAAGGTATGCACCTAATGCAAAAGATTTAGCAAGTCGAGATGTTGTAAGTAGATCAATCACTCAAGAAATTGTAGAAGGAAGAGGAGTGGGAGAAGATAAAGATCATGTTCTATTACATTTAGAGCATATTGATAAAAAAACACTTAACGAAAAATTACCTGGTATATCAGAGACAGCAAAAACTTTTTCTGGTGTTGATGTTTCAAAAAATCCTATTCCTGTTATACCAACAGTACATTATAATATGGGTGGGATTCCAACAAATATAAACACAGAAGTTATAAAATTAACATCTTCAGGTAGTGAAAAAGTTGTTCCAGGATTAATGGCTATTGGTGAAGCAGCTTGTGTTTCTGTACATGGAGCTAATAGATTGGGGTCAAATTCACTTTTAGATTTAATTGTATTTGGTAGATCTGCAGCAAATAGATGTAAAGAAATAATAGAAAAAAAAAATAAGAAAGAAACAATTAATAAAAATTCTTTAGATAAAGCTTTATCACGATTTGATTTTTTTAGAAATGCATCTGGGGATATTTTGACTGCTGAACTTAGGAAGGAAATGCAAAAAGTTATGCAGAATTATTGTTCAGTTTTTAGAAATAAAGATTTGTTAAATGAAGGAAAAATTAAACTTCATAAATGTTTTAAAGATAAAAAAAAAATTAAAGTAATTGATAAATCTTTAATATGGAATACAGATTTAGTAGAAACATTAGAATTTGATAATCTTTTATCACAAAGTATTGTTGCAATGATTTCTGCTTTAAATAGAGAAGAAAGTAGAGGGGCACATTCACGTCAAGATTTTCCTAAAAGAAATGATAAGAAATGGATGAAACATTCTTTAGTAACTTTAAATAATGAAGGTAAAACTAAAATTCTATATAGACCAGTTAAATTAAAACCATTAACTAAAGAAGTTAAATCTTTTCCACCTAAGGCAAGAGTTTACTAATATAATTCAAATGTTATATTAAATTTATAATGGCTCAATTAATTTTACCTAAAAATTCAAAAATTAAAAAAGGACTAACACATAACAAGAATCGTAATAAAGATTCTAAAAGAATTAACATATATAGGTTTGATCCAGATAAAAATAAAAATCCACAAATTGATACATTTTATCTTGAAAAAGATAAATCAAATCAAATGGTTTTAGATGCATTAATTACTATAAAAGATGAAATTGATCCGTCATTAACTTTTAGAAGATCTTGCAGAGAAGGTATTTGTGGAAGTTGTTCTATGAATATTAATGGAGTTAATACATTGGCTTGTACAAAATCATTGAAAGATATTTCTGGAGATATAAATATTTATCCTTTACCTCATATGCCAGTTATTAAAGATTTGGTACCAGATTTAAAAAACGCTTATAAACAATATGGCTCTATCTCACCATGGTTAAAGACTAATAAAAAACCAAAAAATAATAAAGAAAGAATTCAAACACAAACTGATAGATCAAAATTAGATGGTTCTATTGAATGTATTATGTGTTTTTGTTGTTCAACAAGTTGCCCAAGTTATTGGTGGAATGGAAACAAAAATGACAAAGAATATTTGGGGCCAGCAACACTTTTAGCTGCTTATCGTTGGATTGCAGATACAAGGGACGATGAAACTAATCAACGTTTACGTGATTTAAATGACTCAATGTCTCTTTATAGATGTCATACAATTATGAATTGTACTAATTCTTGTCCAAAAGGATTAAACCCTGCAAAGGCTATTGCAGAAATAAAAAAAAAGGTAGCTTTTAGTAATGATTAATTTAATTTTATAGTTCCTGAAATTTTATGATTTAAATTTATTTTATTTATGATCAAATTTGCCTCAACTTCTAAAATTTCATTTGTTTTGATAGAACCATTTTTCAAAGCATCTCTTACTTTTTTTTCTATTTCAGATTGTGCAGTAATGCCAAAGTTTTTTAGAAATTTTCTCACTTCTAAGTTAAATATTTTTTCATCCATTGCTTTTAAATCCTTTAATGTTAGATATTTATTAATATAACAAAAATATTTTTTTTTTTATCTATTTTATTAATATAATTTTATAATTTTATGCATAAAAATATTTTAAATTTTAAACAACACAATATTAGAAATAGATTATCGAATATTGATTATGCCTTTGAAATCCAAAGACTTAAGAAATTAAAAAAGGCAGTAATACTTGCTCATGTTTACCAATCAAGTGATATCCAAGATTTAGCTGATTTTGTTGGAGATTCATTAGATTTATCAAGAAAGGCTGCAAACACAGATGCAGATACAATAGTTTTTTGTGGAGTTAAATTTATGGCAGAGGTTGCAAAAATTTTAAGTCCAAAAAAAGAAGTACTTTTGCCTGATATGGATGCTGGTTGCACCTTAGAACAGTCTTGCCAACCAGAAGAATTTAAAAAATTTAGAATTAAACATAAAAATCATATTGCAATAACTTATATTAATTGTTCTGCAGATATTAAAGCATTGTCTGATATAGTTGTTACTTCATCAAATGCAAAAAATATTATCGATCAAATTCCAACATCACAACCAATAATTTTTGCACCCGATAAACATTTAGGCACTTATTTAAATAATGTAACTAAAAGAAATATGCTTCTTTGGGATGGAACTTGTATAGTTCATATTCAATTTTCTGAAAGAGAGTTAATCAATCTTAAAGCTGAAAATCCTAATGCATTATTTATTGCTCACCCTGAATGTCCACAATCTATACTAAAACATGCTGATCATATAGGATCAACATCATCTTTGATTCAATTTGTATCTAATTCCAAAAAAAAAGAATTTATTATTGGGACAGAACCAAATGTTATACACCAAATGAGAAAAAATAATCCAGAAAAAATTTTTATAGAAGTTCCAGGAGCTGATGGCAATTGTTCATGTAATAGATGCCCATATATGGCACTTAATACAATGGAGAAAATATATCTTGCTTTAAAAAATTCAAAACCAGAAATTCATTTAAGTAATAAATTAATCAATGATGCAAAAAAACCGCTTAAACGCATGTTAGACATGACAAATAATTAAATAAATAATTCATTAATGAAATTAACTAAAAAAGAAATATCTGATTTTACTCAGAATTTTCTTGAAGAAGATAAATCAAATAAAGATATAACTTCTAAATATTTTATTGATAGGAAGCAGAAAGCTAAAGCAATTTTTTTTTCTGAAGAAAATATGGTTTTATCTGGTATTAATATTGTTTTAAATATTTTCAAAAAAAATTGTAAAAATTTTAAATTATTATTTAAATTGAATGATGGAAAAGAAATAAAAAAAAAAACAAAAATTTTAGTTTTAGAAGGTAATGCTAGAGATATTTTATCTATAGAAAGAACAGCCTTAAATTTATTACAACACTTATCTGGAATAAGTACTTTAACTTCAAAATTTAATAAAAAAATTAAATTTTCTAAAACCATTCTTCTTGATACAAGAAAAACGACACCAGGTTTGAGAAAACTTGAAAAATATGCAACTTTTGTTGGCGGCGCAAGAAATCATAGAATGGATCTTGAAGAAAGATTTATGATAAAAGATAATCATTTGTTTTTAGATAAAGATATTTTTAAAAAAATTAAAAAAATGACAATTAATCAAAGAAATAATTTAATTATTGAATGCGATAATTTATTTCAGGTAAAAAAAGCTATATTTTTAAAAATAAAGCACATTTTGTTAGATAATATGAATTTAAAAAAGATGAAAGAAGCATGTAAATTAATAAAAAAAAACGCAAAAATTGAAGTTTCAGGCGGTATAAATTTGCAAAATATAAAAAAAATTTCTAATATTGGTGTAGATTTTATTTCTGTTGGGCAAATAACACAATCAGCCCCAGCAGTTAAAATTAATTTGGAGTTAGAAAATATTTAAATATGGCAACAAAAATTTCATTAATCGGCGCTGGTAACATTGGAGGAACAATAGCTTTATTAGCGGCTATTAAAAATTTAGGTAATGTAGTTTTAGTTGATATCGCAAAAGGTGTAGCAAAAGGAAAAGCTTTAGATATTTCACACTCGCTTCCTGTACTTCAATGTAATAGAAAAATAATTGGAACAACATCATTAAAACAAATTAAAGATTCTAAAGTAATAGTTGTTACCGCAGGTGTACCTAGA
>MDSY01007764.1_pt1 | contig 12272 bp, 12 predicted proteins | sample 811131 | NCBI WGS metagenome assembly MDSY01 (sample SAMN05326643, study PRJNA326480) | marine metagenome | isolation source: seawater | place: Atlantic Ocean: South West | collected 2010
AAAAATACTACTTCCATGAATTTTTCCTAATTTTCTATTTTTTGTGGATTGGAATTATAACATAGCTAAAGCAAAACTCAGGAGATTTATTCATCATCATCATCTATAACTTTATATTCACCTTCTACAATATTATGGTTTTGACTATCATTCTTTTTATTTAAGTAAGGAAATGCTTTTGTCAAAAAAAATATTATGGATAACCCAATAATGAAAATATCATCTATCCAGCCGAGTAAGGGGATGAAATCAGGTAAAAAATCTAAGGGGAGTATTAGGTAAATGATTCCTAATAAAGGAATTAGTTTGAGTTTAAGTGGGATTGTTTTGTTAAAAAACAACTTAGTAAAGTTTTTAATTAAAAATATAGATTTCAAAACATTGATCCGTCAGTTAATTTATAATCAATTTAATTTTAAAGCAATTTTGATTGGGTTGGAATAATTGAAAAATACATCAGTTTTGTTACATGGAGCTAATGAATATTTAATTTCTAAAAAGATTTTGGAAATTCGTGACTATATAGAACCTGTTGATTTGATGGATGTGAATTTTGTGCAAATTGATGCTAAGTCTTCATCAATAGACGAGATAATTAATGCGTGTTGTACAGTTCCTTTTATGACTAATTACAGGGTAGTCTTAGTTAATTTTTTATCAGATCTAATTAAATCTGATAAATCTTATGATTGGAAAAGTTTATCTGGTCAAATCAGTAATTTTCCAGAATCTACCTTCGTTATTTTTAGAGAAAATGAGCTAAATAAAACCGACTCTGTTTTAAAGTTTTTGGCTGATTCAGTCACTGAGAGTAACTTTGAGAATTTTAAATATCCTGAATTACTTGAATGGGCTAAAACCCGATTCGATAATTTGGGTGTGATAATTGATTCTAAGGCTTTAGCGTTGTTAGTAGAATCTGTGGGAAGTGATTTGCGATTGCTAGATTCAGAGATTCAAAAACTTTCTATGTATAAGCCTTCTGAAATGATTACAGCTAAAGATATAGATGATTTAGTTGCGTATGTGAAAGAGCAAAGTATATTCAAATTAGTTGATTCTGCTATAGATGGAAATATTACACACTCTTTAAATCTTGTAAGGTCTTTAATTGATTCTGGTCAGTCAGTTACATTTATAAAAAGAATGATAGAAAGGCAAGTAAGGTTGGTGTTGATGGTGAAATCACTTAAATCTCAAGGCCTAAATTCAGCTCAAATTGGTCCCAAAATTTCACTTTTTGGATATCCATTGCAGAAAACCCTAGAACTGGAATCAAGATTAACTGAATTGCGTCTAGTAAATATGTATCAGATGATTTTAGATTCTGAAATTAGAGAAAGAAAAGGTGAGATGTCTGAAGAGTTATCATTTGAACTGCTAATTTATGAATTAGCAGTTTGAAGCGTGAATTCTTTAACGTTAGTAGCATAATATTTTCCAGATTTAATTGCCAAAATAAAATCTTCTAAGTTTTTTATATTGTTTTCAAAATAAGTTGCGTAAGTACCTATATCAGATAATTTGTGTGCATCGCTAGCTCCAGTGCTTGGCAACTTTAATCTAGTGGCTAAATTTTTTGAGAATTCATTTTCTTTAAGTGTTCCTCGGCCATTTTTTATCTCTACCGCATCAACTAAACTAAAGGCTTTATTCCTTAAACCTCTATCGATCATTTCATTGTATGTATCGGGGTCTTGAGGGGCATTTTCTCTGTAAACTCTTCTGTAAGGATGTGCAATAACCATGGCCCCTTTGGCTTCATCAACTAATTCTTTAACAAATGCTGATTTATGCATTCCGAAAATATATTTTTCAAGACCATAAACTAAAATGTGCCCTTCTTCCGTGGTGACTTCACATCCTGGTATTACTAAAAAATCGTGTATTTTACCTAATTGGGTTACGTCTTTAGGGTCCCAAAAGCCATCGTGGTCAGTAATGCAAATACCATCTAGACCCAGGTTTTTTGACCTAATAATTAATTCTTCAGGGGACAGTGAGCTATCATCTGAAGTGGGATATGTGTGAGTGTGGATATCGATTAACATTCTAGAAGTATCGTAACCCAAAAGTTTGATTTTCTAAAACTTGAGTTGATGCGACTCAATGTTATTGATATACTGTGATGATAAAAGCTTATTGTATATAGGGTGGTAAGTTATGGTTTTAGGCCCAGATAGATTCACGGAACATGCTCAAGAAGTGATTAATTCTGCTCAACAGATATTAATGAGGTATAGGCATAATCAATTAGATTCTGAACATATTTTGTTGGCTTTAATAGAGCAAGAAAAAGGTGTTCCTGCAGAAATATTTAAAGAACTTGGTGTTAACTTGGATGTATTGCATGCGAGCTTGCATAAATTATTAGAGTCTTCCCCAAAGGTAGGTGGGCAGAGAAATCAAATTTATCAAACACCTACTGTGGGATTATTGTTTCAGTTAGCTGATTCAGAATCAAAAAGATTCAATGACGAATTTATTGCAACTGAACATGTTTTAATCGCTTTAGCTGACAAATCAATGCCCTCAACTTCATCAATTCTTGGTGAGTTTTCTGTCACCTCAGAAGAAATATACAAAGCACTCAAAAAAATAAGGGGTGCACATAGAGTTACAGATCAAAAAGCAGAATCTAGATATAGGTCTTTAGAAAAATATGCTCTTGACCTAACCTCTTTAGCTTCAGAGGGTAAATTAGATCCCATTGTCGGTAGAGATTTAGAGATTTCTCGAGTAATGCAAACTTTAATTAGGCGGACTAAAAATAATCCCGTTGTAATTGGTGGTGCAGGAGTAGGTAAAACAGCAATTGCTGAAGGTTTAGCTCAAAGAATTAATTCTCAAGATGTCCCCGATGAGCTTGTTGGAAAAAAAGTACTATCTCTTGATATAGGTTCTTTGGTTGCTGGCTCAAAATTTAGAGGTGAATTTGAAGAAAGATTAAAAGCGGTAATGGATGAGGTAAAGCAGTCACAAGGTGAAATAATTTTATTTATTGACGAAATTCATACAGTAGTCGGTGCTGGAGCAGCTGAAGGGAGCGTAGATGCTAGTAATATGATGAAGCCTGCTTTAGCTAGAGGGGAATTACAATGCTTGGGGGCTACAACAGAAGATGAATACAGAAAATATATAGAATCTGATCCCGCATTAGAAAGAAGATTTCAGCAAATTATAGTTGAAGAACCTGATGTACAAACTAGTGTAGAAATGCTGAAAGCTCTCCGTCCTAAATATGAGTCACATCATAAAGTTAAAATTCTTGATGAAGCTTTAGAAGCTGCAACAAAACTCAGTCAAAGATATATTTCTGGAAGATTATTACCGGATAAAGCAGTTGATTTAATTGACGAGGCGGCAAGTAAAATTAGAATAGAAGCTCAACTAAATCCTATTCCTCTTCGTGAAAAAGAATCTAGATTAAGGTTATTAAAAGATGAAGAATTAGCAGCAGTTGAAATTTCTGATTATGAAACAGCTGCAGATATTAAATCAGAGAGAATTCAATTAGAAGAAGAATTATCTTCTTTAAGTGACGATTCTGATGATGAAAATCTTAAGATGGTTATGAGTTCAAAAGAAATTGGCGAACTTATTGGTATATGGACTGGTATTCCTGTAGATCGGCTTTTAGAAAGTGAATCTGAAAAATTGATTCATATGGAAGATAGGTTGCATGAAAGAATGGTTGGTCAAGATGCTCCAATTACTGTAGTTTCTGAAGCCGTTCGAAGAGCAAGGGCGGGCTTGAAAGACCCTAAGCGACCTATTGGTAGTTTTATTTTTCTGGGCCCTACAGGAGTTGGTAAAACGGAATTAGCAAAGTCATTAGCATGGTTTTTATTTGACGATGAAGAAAACATGGTTCGCATTGATATGTCAGAATATATGGAGGCTCACTCTGTTTCCAGGCTGATTGGTTCCCCGCCCGGATATGTGGGTTATGGCGAAGGTGGTCAATTGACGGAAGCTGTTAGAAAAAGGCCTTTTAGAGTTGTGCTGTTTGATGAAATAGAAAAAGCTCATCCAGATGTTTTTAATATTTTATTGCAGGTTTTAGAAGATGGCATATTAACCGATGGTCAGGGAAGAAAAGTAGATTTTAGAAACACAATTATTATTTTAACGAGTAATTTAGGTGTTGCAGATTCTAAAATTAAATCATTAGGATTTTTGGCTACGTCAGATAAATCCTCAGATGATCAAAATGAAAATCAAATTAAAAAATCTATAGAAGATGCTCTTAAAAAATCTTTTAGACCTGAGTTTTTAAATCGATTAGATGAGATCGTGATATTTGATTCTATTAATTTAGATCAACAATATGAAATTGTTAAAATCATGTTTAATAGTATAAAAGAAAGAGTCTCAGAATTTAACGTGGATTTGGTTCTAGATGATAGTGCGAACCAATGGCTTGTTAGCGAAGGGTTTGATCAAGAATATGGCGCAAGGCCTTTGAGAAGAGCATTGCAAAAATATGTAGAGAATCCTTTGTCTACACAGATTCTTAAGGGAGAAATTGGGGATGGTGACACTATTAAAGTAATGGAGAAAGATTCAAAATTAGAATTTCTGAGAATTTAGATATTGATATCTTTAAATATTGCAGAATATAATTTTGACAAGTATATTTTTGTATTGAGAGGTCATTGTGAAGAATAATAAGTTTTCTAGAAGATCATTTTTGAAAGGATTGCCTTTGGGGTTATTAGGTGTTTCTGCTCTTGGTTTAGTGAGCGGTAAAATGATTTCATCTGCTGCAAATAGAAACACTCCGAAATTCAAAAAAGGTTCAATTTTTACTCCTCGAGATTCTGATATCCAGGGATAGTACCTGCGAACATTTTTATTTGGCTGTTATACTTCTCTGTCCGGAGAGATGGCCGAGTGGATTAAGGCGCTGGTCTCGAACACCAGTATGGGATTTTTCTCATCGTGGGTTCGAATCCCACTCTCTCCGCCAACAAAATGGAGAGATGCTAGAGTGGACGAATAGGCGCGACTGGAAATCGCGTGTTTCCTGCAAAGGAAACCGTGGGTTCGAATCCCACTCTCTCCGCCAAAAAGAAAATTTTTAGGAAAAATATGGCAAAAAATTTAGTAATAGTTGAATCGCCTTCGAAAACTAAAACAATTCAAGGCATCCTTGGACGCGATTATAAAGTTGTGGCATCAAAAGGTCATATTCGTCAATTAGCAAAAAGCAGAACAAAAAACGATATTAATCTACCAATTTCTAGAAATGATAAAAATGCTCATATAAGTATTCCCGGAGTTCAAAAAAAAGGTAAGAAATTTATTCCTCGTTGGGCTGCTATCGATGATGTACAAAAAAAGACTATATCTACTTTAAAAAAAGAGGTTCAGCGTTCTGATACTGTATTTTTGGCCACAGATCCCGACCGAGAAGGTGAAGCTATAGCATGGCATATAGTAGATGCTTTGAATTTAGATGTCTCATCAACAAAAAGGGTTGTTTTCAATCAGATTACTAAAAATGCTGTTGAAACTGCTTTTGAAAATTCCAAACAAATTGATGATTATCTTGTTGAAGCTTACAAAGCTAGAGCAATTCAAGATAAAGTTTGGGGTTTTATGATGAGCCAGACTTTATGGCCCACTATTAAAAGAAACTTATCCGCAGGCCGAGTTCAATCTCCCACATTGGGAGAAATCGACAAAAAAGAAAAAGAAATTCAATCTTTTGTGCCTGAAGAATATTGGAGTATTGATTCAAGATTTCAAATAAGTCAGAAATCTGAACCGCTACAAATTCCACTTAAAAAAATTATAAATGCCGATCAAACCATTAATGTTGAATCTAGGGAACTAAAAACTGAGCAAGAATCTATTATTCATACAGAAGCTTTGAATAATGCAAAATTTTCGGTTTCAGATATAAATACAAAAGAAAGAAGATCGAATCCCCCGCAACCATTAAGGACTAGTACTCTTCAACAACAAGCATTCAGAAGATTTAGATTTAATTCCAGTAGAACTATGTCTTTAGCCCAACAGCTGTATCAAGGTATTGATTTAGGTGCTGGTGAGGGACAGGTAGGATTGATAACTTATATGAGGACAGATTCAAATAATTTATCAAACGAAGTAATTTCAGACATATCTGATTTTGTTACCCAAAAGTTTTCAAAATCTTATCTTCAGATTAAGAAAAATCCTAAGTCAATTCAAGGTGCTCAGGAAGCTCATGAGGCTATTAGGCCTACATATATTTCTAGAACTCCTGAATCCTTAAGAAATGATTTAGATCAAGATCAATTTAAGTTGTATCAGTTAATTTGGAATAATACAGTTGCAAGTCAAATGGCTGCGGCAATTTACGACCGTACCACTTTTGAAATTACTGCAAATACACAGGATTCAGATACTCAGTATGTGTTTAGTTTTTCTGGTGATGTACTAAAATTTGACGGGTTTAAAAAAATTATCACTGATCAAGATTCTGATGATGAAATACCTGATTTAAAAGAACATCAAGAATTAAAATGTATAGAAGTTTTACCAGAACAACGCTTTACTAAACCGCCATCTAGATATAATGAAGCTTCTTTAGTTAATTTCATGGAATCTGTGGGTATTGGGCGCCCTAGTACATACGCAAGTACTATTAAAACTTTAATTGATAAAAAGTATATTGAAAGAAAAACAGGGGCATTGCATATTACAGCTTTAGGTTCTGTAGTCAGCGAATTTTTACATGAACATTATTCTGATTTGATGTCGTATGAATTTACAGCCCAAATGGAAAAGCAATTAGATGATATTGCACAAGGTGACACAGAACTCCAATCTGTATTGAATTCTTCATATGATCCATTTGTGGAAAATGTTGTACATGTTTATGAAACTGCTGATCGCGTTGATCGCACAAGACTTTTGGTATTTACTGGTGAAAAATGTCCTCAATGTGATAAAGGGTTAACTAGGAAAGAAGATTATAATTTTTTGTTTGATGGTTGTTCTGATTTTCCCAACTGTACTTATACTCAAGATATCACTACAGGATCTATGTGCCCGGACTGTGAAGATCAACCTGAATTATGGATTAATGAAGAACCTGGAAAAATTACTATTAATAAATACAGGGGTTCACTTTTTTATGGTTGTTCTAATTACCGTAAAGAAGCTGGCCTAAACGTTGGATGCAAATTTTCTTCAGGTCAGCTACCTCTAGAATACCCAAAGTATAAATGTCCAGATTGTGGGGACTTGCTTCTTTTTTCAGGTAGGGGCGGAGTGAATTTAAGATGTAAAAAGAAAAACTACAGGCTTCCGGAAGAATCTAGATGTGGTTTCAGTGTCAAAAAATCAGATTTTTTAATCGATGAAGATGCCGATCAATAACTATTAAAAATCATGGAATTAATTCTCTAGAGACAATATGCTATGAGAATGAAAAATGAGAAGATAGATCAGGCTATCCAAGGATATTTTGATCATTTATCAATTCAAAAAAATCTTTCTGATTCTAGTATTTCAACATACTCAGACGATATCAAATCTTTAGTGACTTTTTTAAAAGAAAATAATATTAAAAATTTCAGTAAGGTTGATCGCAAAAATATTCGGTCTTATTTAGTTTGGTTGTCTGACAATAAAATTGATAGATCTAGTATTTCAAGAAAATTATCTGTGTTGAGGACATTTTTTCGTTGGATGTTAAATGAAAAAATTATTTTAGAAAATCCTGTTCCAAGTAGGATTTCTATAAAAAAAGAACAAAAGCTACCTAGATTTTTATCAATAGACGAAATTAATAGGCTATGTGAAATTCCGTCTATCAATCAAGGTATTGCTGAACATATTGTGTTTCGTGACAGAGCAATTCTTGAACTTTTTTACTCTACCGGAATTAGAGTTTCAGAGATGTCGGGACTAAATTTGCAAGATATAGATTTCTCTTCTAAGACCCTCAAAGTCATCGGTAAAGGAGATAAGGAAAGACTTGTGTATTTTGCTGATTTGGCATCTAAATCTTTGAAGGAATACCTTACTAAAAGTAGAGGAAAATTGTCTAGAAATATTTCATCTGATAAAAAGGCATTTTTTTTGTCAGATAGAGGAAATAGAATCAGCATAAGGTCTATACAAGATAGAATTAAAAAATATACAAAAATTTCAGGATTAGATAATAAAGTGCATGTTCATACATTACGACACACTTTTGCAACCCATCTTTTGAATGGAGGTGCTGATTTGAGGGTTGTTCAGGATCTAATGGGTCACTCAAGCCCTTACACAACTCAGATTTATACTCATGTAACCGCTTTGGAGGCCAGGAAATCATATTTTTCAGCACATCCACTATCAGGAAAGGATAAGTAATGAAAATTTTAGTAATCAACGGACCAAATCTAAATAATTTGGGTTCAAGAGATTCTTCTTTATATGGAACAAAGACGTTGAATCAAATTAATGATGATTTATTAAACTTAGCTGATGAAATGAATGTGGAATTGTCTTTTTTTCAATCAAATCATGAAGGTGATTTAATTGACTTTATTCAACAAAATACATTAATTGCTAGTGGAATATTAATAAATGCTGGTGCGATTACTCATTATGGATTTTCACTGAAAGATGCAATTATTGATTCTAGGTTACCTGTAGTTGAAACTCATTTATCTAATATTCATTCAAGAGAAGATTACAGAAGAGTTTCAGTTTTAGAATCTGTTTCAGTTGGCCAAGTAGCAGGATTTGGTTGGAAAAGCTATATGTATGCCTTATCTTTATTAGTGGAATATTTAAATCGTGAAAATTGATTTTGATACTAGAATTAAGCATGTAACAGATTCTTTAAAATATTTGTCACTGCCTGCAATTCTTGTTTTAAGTCCTTCTAACATCAAATTTCTGACTGGTTTTTCTGGATCAAATTGCTGTTTGTTGATTACTACCCAAAACATTTATTTTTTTACAGATTCTAGGTATTTAGAAGACTCAAAAAATAAATTCACCTCTTGGATTGTAGCCAAATATTCGCGAGATTTTAAAGAAATTCACAAAGTTTTAAATGAATTAAATATTCGTAAAGTTGGATATGAGGCTAAAAAAATTACTCAATTTGATTTTGAGAATTTAACATTAAATTCTATTGAAATTGAATTCGTTAAATCTGATGGTCTAATAGAGAAGATTAGATCTGTAAAAGACGAATATGAACTTCACCAAATTAACCAAGCAATAGAATTGGCTGATCAAACAATGGAATGGATTCTTGATCAATCTTTAGAAGGCCTGAAAGAAATTGAAGTTTCTAAAATGATTAAAAAGCAATTACTGGAATTAGGTGCAGATGATGTGTCATTCCGTACTATTGTTGCGACAGGACTTAATTCTGCGGTCCCTCATCATTCACCTGACGATTCGATCATTCAATCAGGAGATTGTTTAGTAATAGATATGGGAGCAGAAATTGATAATTATAGAAGTGACATTACACGTACTACTTTTATAGGCAATAAACCTCAAGATTTTGACAAAATATATGATTTAGTTTTGGAAGCTCAACAAATTGCGATTAATTCACTCATAAATGGTATTACAGGAGGCGAAATAGATAGATTAGTAAGAAATAAAATTGAAGAAACTTCTCCCGGATTTTCAAAATATTTTATTACTGGATTAGGTCATGGTGTTGGATTGGATATTCACGAATATCCTATGTTGATTTCTAATTCTTCAGACAAAATTCTTGATAATTCTGTTTTTACAGTAGAGCCTGGCCTTTATTTGACAGGTTGGGGTGGAATTAGAATTGAAGATATGGTCTTATTCAAGGATAATCATGTTTCAGTTTTAACAAAATCTAATAAATAAATCGGAGTATTAAATGTCTGTTGGCTATGGTGATTTAAAAAAAGGAATGTCAATTGAAATGGATGGAGAGCCATATTCGGTTGTTGAGTATGAAAGAAGCAAAATGCAACAACGAGCTCCAGTTATGAGAATTCGGTTTAAAAACCTAAAAACTGGGAAAATACTTGATAAAACTTTTTCAGGATATGATGTTAGTTTTACTCCAGCGGATGTTCAAAGAAGAAAAGCTCAGTATATTTATAAAGATGAAGATTTTTATTACTTTATGGATGGTCAATCATATGAACAGTTTCCAATGAATTCTGATCAGATGGGAGATGCAGTTAATTTTATTATTGAGCAAACAGAAGTAGATTTAGTGTTTTTTGATGAAAACCCCATATCTATAGATATTCCAACTAGCGTAGAGCTAAAAGTTGTAAGTTCTCCTCCCGGAGTAAAAGGTGATACTGCTCAAGGTGCTACTAAATTTGCTGTTTTAGAAACTGGAATTGAAATTTCTGTTCCTTTATTTGTCAATGAAGGAGATGTTTTAAAAATTGATACTAGGAGTGGGGAATACCTTTCCCGTGCCTAATGTCAGCTCTTACTGTCACTGACATAATTACGCATTTAAATCACCTTTTTTCTGTTGATGAAATTACTAGTGATCTTTGTATTATTGGAGAAGTTTCCAGGGTTTCTACTGCTAGTTCTGGGCATAGCTATTTTACTATTAAAGATTCTGACAGCTCGCTAGATTGTGCTCTTTTTAGAGGCGGAATTGGCAGTGAGCATATACAACAAGGTAGTGAGATATTAGTTTTTGGAAAAGTTTCTATTTATGGTAAAAGTGGTCGACTTCAAGTCATAGCTAATTTGATTCAACCATCAGGTACGGGCCTGTTACAGGCCAAGTTCGAAGAAATGAAACTAAGACTTGAAAAAGAAGGCCTTTTTGATGTTTCCAGAAAACGAAATTTACCTAAATTCCCAAGAATTATTGGTGTTGTAACTTCAGAAGATGCTGCAGCATGGGAAGATATAAAAAGAGCAATAACTAGGAGATTTCCAAAAGTGGAAATTCGTTTATGTCATTCTTTAGTTCAGGGTGATGAAGCTCCAAAACAAATCTCTGAAGCGATTTCATTGTTGAACGATTATTCAGATATTGATGTCATCATTGTAGGTAGAGGGGGTGGTTCAGTAGAAGACCTTTGGGCGTTCAATGAAGAGGTCGTAGCTCGGTCTATTTTTAGCTCTAGAATACCCATTGTCACAGGTATAGGTCATGAGACTGATTTGTCTATATCAGATATGGTTGCAGATTTTTCAGCGTCTACACCAACAGCCGCCGCAGTTTCAGTTGTACCTGATTTGTTAGAGATTAATCAACAGATATTAAATTTTAAAAGAAGATTTAATCACAGCCTATCATTAGGATTAGAGAAATCAAAAAATATTTTATCTTTAAAAATTAATGCTATTAATCATTTGTCTCCAGATTTTGATTACTATAAGTTTAGAATTGATGAATCAATGATTAAGATCGATACTTTATTTTCAGATCAATTTAAAAATATGATTGAAAAAATCCAGAGATTTGAAGAAAAATTGTCTGACTTGTCTCCAACTAACACAATTTCACGAGGATATTCTATAGTTCAAAATAAAAAAAATGGGAAAATTGTTAAATCAAAAAATGATGTAAAACCTGGAGATAAATTTTCTGTGCAAGTTTCTGATGGAATTATAGACGGTGTCACAGAAATACCTGAAGGCGAATCTTCTAACCACCAACCTCAATTGTTATAACAGGAAATAATATGGAAACTGACAACTCAAAATCTTTTGAAGAATTGATTGAAAATTTAGAGGAGATAGTTGCCTCTCTTGATAAAGGAGGTTTATCTTTAGATGAAGCCTCAGTTATGTATGAAAAAGGTATGAAAATAGCTAGTGAAGCCTCAAAAATTCTTGAATCTACAGAGTTGAAAATTAAAAAAATCAAGGATGAATACAAAATCTCTGAAGTCTCTGAAAATCTTGATGAATAAGATTTTTGTTACATAAATTTATTAATTATTTCATTGACACATAACTTTTTTTGTTCATATACTTCACTAACTTAGCAGGAGTTTTGTGGAACATTAAACTATTAATGATCGGTCAAATTGATCCCAAAAGTAGAAATGGTTCCATTTCTGGCTTAGAGATAGCTTCCCGCAAAATTTCCTTAAGATTCCCCATATATTCTTTTATAAAATTTTCTGTTGTACAGCTGGTTTAAGGGTGGTGAAGAGGTGATTTGTTATGGCTAAATTTGTATTTGTGACAGGAGGCGTCGTTAGTTCCGTAGGTAAGGGTGTCTGCGTTGGTTCTATTGGGAAAATTCTGAAGAATCAAGGATTTGAAGTTTCTTTGTTGAAGCTGGATCCATA
>MDSY01067676.1_pt1 | contig 12272 bp, 14 predicted proteins | sample 811131 | NCBI WGS metagenome assembly MDSY01 (sample SAMN05326643, study PRJNA326480) | marine metagenome | isolation source: seawater | place: Atlantic Ocean: South West | collected 2010
ATTTAATTTTATGAATTAATAATATGATTTAAATGAATAATTTAGCAAATAAAGAAAAAAATTTAAACAGTCTTATTGAGAAATTAAGCAATCTTTCAAAGAGTTATACACATGACTCTGTTAGTTCAGAAAAATTGAAAGTAGAGAGAAAAAACTTCATAAATGAAAAAAATGAACTTGAAGAAAAACACGCGCATCTTTTGAGTGAGCATAAATATTTAAAAAATAAAATAGCTAGCCTAGAGGAGGAATTGAGTAAAAAATCTGAATTACAAGAAAAGTTTAGTTTAGAGATTGAAGAGCTAAGTCAGGAAACAGAGGAACTAGTTGAAGAAATAGATAAATGGCAAACATAAATATCAAATTTAACAATAAAGATTATTTGCTTTCTTGCGACGATGGGCAAGAAGAGTCTTTGAAAAAACTTGTAAGCTTTCTAGACAAAAAATACTTTGAACTCAAAGATCAACTTGGAGGTATTGGAGAAAATAAATTACTTTTAATAACTACAATTAAAATTTTAGATGACTATTTTAATTTAAAGCAAAAAGTAGATCTTCAGAAGAATAGATTAGAAGAAATATCTAAAAAGTTTTTAGAAATGAAGTCTTTAGCAATACAATATAAAGACAAGAAAGATATAGAAATTAAAAATTTAAATGATGAAATTGATAAATTTAAAGCTACAATTGAAGAAAGCAACTCTTTGTACGAAAACATTCTAGACAAAACTGCTAAATCTTTACAGGATATTATTAACAATGCTGAGTCAAAGTCTGAACTTCAGTAATGCAAGAAAAGATTGCTATTAGAAAAAAAGCATTAGTTAATAGAAAAAAAAATTACTTTGAGGTAACACCTCAGTTTTTTAGTCCATTAGTAAAATTTTTAAAAAAAAATAAAAATAATAGTAGAAAAATTCTTTCACTATACTACCCATCAAATTACGAAGTTAATGTATTAAGTCTTTTTGAACAAATAAAAAAAATAAAACTAAAAACTCTTCTGCCAGTTACAAATCTAAATAATCAAATGAATTTTGTAGAATGGAAAGAATTAGATCCTTTAAAAGTCAATAAATTTGGAATGTTAGAACCAACCTTGCAAAGCAAGATTATTGTACCCAACTTTATGCTGGTCCCACTTCTTGCTTTTGATAGTAGCAACAACCGATTAGGGTACGGTAAAGGCTTTTATGATAGATTTTTAAATAAGTTTTTAAGAATTAAAAAAAATATTACAACTATTGGCGTTGCATTTTCATTTCAAAAATATAATAAACTTCCTGTATCAAATTTAGATATAAAGTTAGACTATATTATTACCGAGAAAGGTTTAAAAAAATGAAATTATTAATTCTTGGTGACTTGATGGGAAATTCTGGGAAAAAAGCTTTAGAGCAAAATTTAAATAAAATTGTTAAAGACAAAAGTATAGATTTTACTATTTTAAATGGAGAAAATGCTGCAGATGACGGCAAAGGTATAACTGAAGATATTGCAAATGAATTATTCAATCTTGGGGTTGATGTAATAACCTCAGGAAACCATATTTGGGACAAAAAGGAAACAGCAGAATTTATCTCAAAAGAAAAAAGATTGTTGAGACCAGATAACTTAGCTGCTGGATCACCTGGCAATGGTTTCGGAATTTTTGTAACTAAAAATAAAAAATTTAAAGTTGCTGTAATTAATTTAATGGGAAATGTTTTTATGAAAAAAACAGAAAATTTATTTAATGCAGCAAAAAATTTACAAAATAAAATTAAATTAAAAGAACATGTAGATTTTATTGTAGTAGATTTACATGGAGAAATCACAAGTGAAAAAATGGCTTTAGGCCATTATTTTGACGGCAAAGCAACAGCGGTTGTTGGCACCCATACTCATGTTCCGACGGCTGATACAAGAATTTTAGATAACGGCACTGCCTATCAAACTGACATTGGAATGTGTGGAGACTATAATTCAGTGATTGGCATGAACAAAGAAAATTCGATTATGAAATTTTTAAATGACGATAAAGCAACAAGGCATTTTCCTGCTGAAGGCCAATCAACTTTATCTGGCTTGATTATTGAGGCTGATCCAGTAACAGGTTTGGCAAATAAAGTTGAGAGACTTATTTACGGAGGAGTTCTAAATAATTAATATGGCAGGTCATTCGCATTGGGCTGGGATTAAACACAAAAAAGGAAAACAAGATAAAGAAAGGTCTAAAATTTTTGCCAAGTTATCTAGAGAAATTACTGTTGCCGCAAAACTTGGCGCAAAAGACCCGGGGAGCAATCCAAGATTAAGAGCCGCTATCCAAGCATCTCGAGAGGCTAATATGCCAAAAGATAATATTATGCGTGCGATTAGTAAATCAGAAATTGATATGAATAAAAATTATGAAAATCTGAGATATGAAGGCTTTGGTCCGCTCAACATCGCCTTGATAATTGAAACGCTAACGGATAATAAAAACAGAACTGCTTCTAACATCAGAACTATTCTACAAAAAAATGGAGGTAGATTGGGTGAAACAGGATCAACCGCACATTATTTTTTTTCGTGTGGAGTTTTACACGTAGCTAAAGACAAAATTTCTGATGAAAAAATTATTGAACTTTCTATTAATGCAGGGGCCAAAGATTGCACTAGTAACTCAGAATACCATGAAATTTTAACAGAAAGAGACGATTTTTATAAAATAAAAAATGAAATTGAAAAAAGTATAGATAGTTTTCTTTATTCTGGAATAGAGTGGAGGCCACAGACTTATTTAGAAATTTCGAAAGAAGAAAGCGAGACAGTAATTAAAATACTTGAAACCTTAGAAGAGGATGATGATGTGCAGAATATATTTGTAAACTGCAATATTCACACAAATTAAATATGCGTATTATTGGAATAGACCCAGGCCTAAGTGGAGGAATAGCAGTTTTAGAAGATAATAAAATAAAACAAGTTTTTGATATGCCCGTTATGTCTGATGGAAAAAAAAATAAAAGACAACTTAACAGTGCCTTTTTAGCTCAATTAATTACAGAAAACATAAAAAGTATTGAAGATACAATTATAGTTGTAGAACAAGTAAATGCAATGCCAGGACAAGGAGTGACTAGCATGTTTAATTTTGGTCAAACATTTGGGGCAATCAAAGGTATTTGTGCCGCTCTAAGATTGTCCATTTTTTTCGTAAGGCCAGCAAAATGGAAAAAACATTTTGAACTTATAAACTCTTCAAAAGACGCCAGCAGAACAAAGGCTATAGAAATGTACCCTTCGATTGCCGAAAAATTATCTAAAAAAAAAGATGTAAACAAGTCTGATGCTATCTTAATTGCACGATATTATAGTGAAACAAGGTTTAATGAAGAATCAAAGTGACTTTAAGTTAATATAAATATCTATAAGTGGTCAAATTCATGACACATTCTATAAGTAATTCACTTACATGGAACAACAAATAGCAGCACAAGTCGTAGGCTTAGGCGGAGTGAATGACTTTTCTCTTTGGCAACTTTTTTTGCGTGCAGACTTTGTCGTTAAATCTGTGATTATTCTTTTATTAGCTAGCTCAATATACTCTTGGGCTTTAATATTTGATAAATTTAAATTATTTAAAAAAATAAATATATCAACTCTAGAATTTGAAAATAAATTTTGGAAAGCTAGATCAGCGGAGAGTTTGCATGGAAATTTACCAACAAAGTCAGAAGACCCTCTAACTCGAATATTTCAACAAGCAATGGCCGAACTAATAAAAACAAAATCAAAATCTAGCGCAATTCAATCTGCAAGAGTAGAGAGAATTTTAGAAATTGCTACAGACAATCAAGTAAAAGAAATAGAAAAAAATTTTACTTTTCTAGCAACAATTGGTTCTACAGCTCCTTTCATAGGTTTGTTTGGAACTGTTTGGGGGATTATGAATTCTTTTCAATCAATAGCCATATCGAGGAATACAAGTTTAGCTATTGTAGCCCCTGGTATCGCAGAAGCTTTATTTGCAACTGCCCTTGGTCTGCTCGCAGCTATTCCAGCTGTAGTTGCCTACAACAAATTTAATAGTGATTCTAAAAAATACACTGCAAGAATTGAAAATTTTTGTAAACGATTTCTATCAATAATCTAAATTATGGCTTTTAAACTTAATCGCTCTAGGAATGAACCAATGAGCGAAATTAATGTTACTCCGTTTGTAGATGTAATGTTAGTTTTGTTGATCATTTTTATGGTTACCGCACCATTACTTACGGTTGGCGTGCAAGTTGATCTTCCCGAGTCTGCTGCAGATTCTTTACCTGACGATCAAGAACCTTTAACAGTTTCAATAAATTCTAAAGGAGAAATCTTTATACAAGAAAGCCAAGTTTCCTCTGAAAAAATAATTCCAAAGCTTTTAGCTATTGCAAAAAATAGAACCGATACAAGAATTTATGTACGCGGAGATAAAAATATAAATTATGGAAGAGTTTTAGAGATTATGGGGACCTTATCAGGCGCTGGATTTTCAAAAGTGGCACTTATTTCAGAGCCATATAAGAATTAAATGAAAAATGACACGAAGTTTAATTTACTCTTTATCTTTTCATGCGGTTATGATCTTGCTGACCGTATTAAGCCTACCGTTCATGATTAGACAGCCAGTTGATTTACCACCAATTATATCAGTTGAACTCATTCAAATTTCAGACAAGACCAATATTCCTTTTGCACCAAAAGCCAGAAAAGTTATTGAAAAAGTAAAAGAAGAAGAAAAAAAAAGAGTAGTTTCCGAGCAGGCGCCTCCTGCTGCAAAAGCGAAGGAAAAACCAGATCGAATTCCTTTACCTAAAAAACAGGATGAGAAAAAAGAAATGATTAAAAAAAAACAAAACCCTGAAGAAATTAAACCTGAAATTAGGCAAGCTTCAGAATTTGAAAAAAAAGAAATTATTGACACCAATCAAATAGCAGCTTTAATTGACAAAGCTAAAGAAGAAAGTACAGAAGTTGAAAAAAATGAGAATAAACTTACTCAAAGCAGTGCCAAAAATTCATTTGCTACAGGACTAACACTCTCTGAAGAAGACGCTTTAAGAGCTCAAATCTTTGGTTGCTGGACAGTTCCTTTAGGGCTACCATATGACGACGATCTTTTAGTTAGAATTAAGTTAGAACTAAAACAAGATGGAACTATAAGTAGATCAGAAATTTTAGACCATGAAAGAATGAATAGACCAGGTCAAAAGTTCTATAAAATTTTAGCTGAAAGTGCATTAAGAGCAGTTAGAATATGTCAACCTCTTCGTGTGCCTCAAACAGGTTATGAAAAATGGAAAAATATTCAACTAAACTTTAACCCAACAGAAATGTTAAAAGGCTAAACTATAAATGAAAAAAATATTTTATATTTTAATTTGCTTTTTAAAATTTAATTTTGCTTATAGTTTAATAGAAGTTGATATAACTAGAGGTAATTTAGACCCTCTTCCGATAGCAGTTTCCCCATTACATGTGGATGTTCAATCCGACGATTATCAAAACACAAAAGTTAAAGATCTAGGTAATCTTATTTCCTCAGTAGTTGAAAATAATTTTAAATCTACTGGATTGTTTAATCCACTAAATAAAGATGCATTCGTACAAAAACCAGATATTGCTCACTTGAAGCCTAGGTTTGAAGATTGGAGCTTGATAACAGCTCAAGCTTTAGTTACAGGAAAAATATTAATTAAAGACGAAAAACTTAAAGTAGAGTTTAGACTTTGGGATATAGCAGCCAACAAAGAAATGATTGCTCTTGCTTTTACAACAACTCCTTCAAACTGGAGAAGAGTAGCTCACATTATCTCAGATAAAATATATGAAAGATTGACAGGAGAAACTGGTTATTTTGATACTCGAATAATTTATGTTAGTGAAACTGGAGAAAAAACACAAAGAGTGAAAAAATTAGCTATCATGGATCAAGATGGAGCGAACACTAAATATTTAACTTTAGGCAATGAACTAGTTTTAACACCAAGATTTAACCCAACCAATCAACTAGTTACTTATCTTTCTTATTTTAGAAACCTCCCTAGAGTTTATTTGTTAGACATAGAGACTGGAATGCAGGAGGTTGTTGGAAATTTTCCTGGAATGACTTTTGCTCCACGATTTTCACCTGATGGAAAAAAGATAATAATGAGTTTTGCTAAGGATGGTAACTCAGATATTTACACAATGGACTTAGAGTCAAGATTGGTTGAAAGACTCACTGAAGATTCATCAATTGATACTTCACCATCGTACTCTCCAGATGGTAAACAGATCTGTTTTAATTCTGATAGAAGCGGTCTTCAGCAAATTTACACAATGAAAAGCGATGGAACTGGAGTAAAGAGAATAAGCTTTGGATCAGGTCTTTACGGAACTCCTGTCTGGTCACCTCGAGGAGATTTAATCGCCTTTACTAAAGTTAAAAATTCAAAATTTTATATTGGCGTTATGCGTGCAGATGGAACTGGTGAAAGATTACTTACAGAAAACTTTTACCAAGAGGCACCCTCTTGGTCTCCCAATGGGAGACTACTAGTTTTTTATAGAGAGACAAAATCAGGAAAAAAGGGAGAGGGTTTTAGTGCAAAGCTTTGGTCTATAGATATTACAGGATATAATGAGAGAAGGTTAAAAACAAAAACTGATGCATCGGACCCATCATGGTCTTCTTTGCTCTCCAAATAAGGAGTTTTTTATGTAATTAACGCTTGAATAACTGATTAAAATTTGAAATAAACAGTTCAACCACAAAAAAAGGGATCAAATGAAATTTAACAACAAAATTAAAAATTTAATAATCGTATTACTTTCTACTTTAGTATTAAGCGCATGTTCAACTGCCAAGAAATCAGGCGTTAGTTCAGGAGATGTTTACACCGGAAATGATACTGTCGAATATTTAGCAAGTGGAGTTAAAGACAGAGTATTTTTTGCAACAAATAGCACTCAACTAACAACTGCTTCTAGAGATACTTTAAGAAAACAAGCTACATATCTGAGAAAAAATAAAAAACTTAATGTCGTGCTTGAAGGTCATGCAGACGAAAGAGGAACTAGAGAGTACAATTTAGCTCTTGGAGAAAAAAGAGCAAATTCTGCTAGAGACTATTTATTGACTTATGGAATTTCAGGTAAAAGAATTTCAGTAATTAGTTATGGTAAAGAGAAGCCAGTTAATTCAGCTTCAACACCTTTAGCCTGGTCACAAAATAGAAGATCAGTAACTATTAAAGCAAAATAACATTAATTTTATTTAAAAAATACTAGACCCCATGGCTTTAAAGTCTTGGGGTCTTTTTTTTGCCACGATATATAAATATTTAATACTAAGAATGAATCAAAAAAAGAACTTTAATTTTTTTTTTATAATACCTACGATATTATTTCTGTCTAACTTTGCTTATGCTGAAGATAAAAAAATTGATGCAGTAGTAGATCAATTACAAATTATCACCCAAGATTTAAAAACTTTAGAGAAAGCAGTTTACAAGTCATCAGATGTTACTACTAAAACTTTACCTACTAATGGGCTGAATGAGGAAATTTTAACAAGACACTTATTAAAGCTTAATGAAATAGAAGAACAGTTTCGTTTATTAACTAATCGTTTTGAGGAAATTAATTTTAAATTAGACAAGCTATCCAATCGTGTAACAAAAATTCAATCAGACACACAACTTCGTTTTTCTGATTTAGAGACAGGCGAAACAACAAACTTGTCAAAATTGAATAAAACTAAAGAAAAAAATAAAAAAAAAGAAAAACAAACAAAAAAAGCTAGTTTGCCAGGGTCAGATAAAGCCCAAGACTTAGGTGCTGCACCAGCATATACTCTGAATCCAGAAAAAACTACGCAAGCAACCCAATCAGTTGAGGCTACAGCCTCTGTGTTTACAGAAGAAAGAAGGCCAGAAACATCTTTGTTACCAGACAAATCTTCAAAAGAACAATATGATTTTGCTTTAAGTTTTATGAAAGTTGGAGACTATGAAACCGCTGAACTTGCATTAAGAGAATTTATAGACAAAAACAAAACTGATGAACTAGCGGGAAGTGCACAATATTGGTATGGAGAAACATTTAGAATTAGACAGCTTTATTCAGATGCAGCAACTGCGTATTTAGATGGTTATCAGAACTATCCAAAAAGTAAAAAAGCTCCAGAAAATCTTTTAAAACTTGGAACTACAATGGTTGAATTGGGTGAAAAAGATCAAGGATGTAAAATGATTACAGGATTAAAAAAACAATATCCTAAAGCGTCTCAGTCTGTGTTACAAAAAGCACAGTATGAGAAAAAAAGATTCAAGTGTTCTAAGAGCTAAAAAATTTTTTTTAAAAGAAAAAAACTTACTTATCTACTCAAAATTTAGATCCCAACTAAACACTCATTTAAAAAAAAATTCTTTTCTAATCGCAGTTTCTGGTGGTCCAGATAGCTTAGCGCTAAGTGCACTTAGCAAGGCTTACAGTGAAGAAAAAAAAAATAAAGTTTATTATGTTTTAGTCGACCACGGTATTAGAGCGAATTCATCAAAGGAAGCTTTGTCTGTTAAAAAACTTTTAAAAAAAGAGGGAATGAATTTAATTATTTTAAAGAACAGAAAGAAAATAAACAGTAATATCCAGAGTGCGGCTAGAATTATTAGGTATGATCTAATATTAAACTATTGTACCAAAAATAAAATCAAATACGTTATAACTGGCCATCACAGAGATGATCAAATTGAAACTTTTTTAATTAGGCTTTCTAGAGGTAGCGGTGTCCAAGGTCTCTCTTCTATGAATAAAATGACTAGGCTGAACAATAGGACAAAACTTTTTAGACCACTATTAAATGAAAAAAAAGAAGATTTAGTTTTGTTATCAAAAAAATATTATGGTAAAATTTTTAAAGATCCAAGCAACATCAATCAAAAATTTTTAAGAACAAAAGTTAGAAATCTAATTAAAGAGTTTGAAAAACATGGCATTAAGAGAGATCAGATTATTAATTCAATTAATAATATTGCGGCCACAAGAGACACTTTAAATTCCTATATTCAAGGAATTGAAAAAAAATGCTTAACAATCAAGAAACATACAATTAAAATTGATTTAAAAGTCTTATTATTAGAAAATAATGATATTCAAATAAAAATTTTGAGTAATAGCCTTAAGCATATCTCTAAAAAATACTATCCACCGCGTGCCAAAAAAGTTTTAAATTTAATTAATAGAATTAAAAGCAAAAAAGAAACGAATGTTACTCTTGGAGGCTGCATTATTAACAAGCGGCAAAACAGCCTAATTATTTCTAAAGAGGAATAAAAAAAGTGCATAATACTATAAATTTGCCAAAAATTTATAGATTTGCCACATTTACAAGTTAGATATATTTTAGTTATACTTGTTAAAAATTTAAAAACACCTATTTATATAAAATATGAATTTAAAAAATCTAGCTATGTGGGGAATTATAGTCCTTCTTTCTGTTGGGCTATTTAACATGTTTCAAAACCCAGATAATAAAATGGGCACCGCGAAAACTAAAGTAGCTTTTTCAGAATTTTTATCTGAAGTTGAACTAGGCAATGTTATAAAAGTTGAAATTCAGGGAAATAATATTACTGGCGTTTTAAGCAACGGATCAACTTTTTCAACTTACTCTCCTAATTACCCTAACTTAGTAGAAAAATTATCTGAGAGAGGAGTAAATATAATAGCTTCTCCTTTAGAAGATAAAATGCCTTCACTTCTTGGTATATTGTTATCATGGTTTCCGATGTTACTTCTTATTGGTGTGTGGATTTTCTTTATGCGTCAGATGCAAGGAGGAAAAGGTGGTGCGATGGGATTTGGTAAGTCTAAGGCAAAACTTTTAACAGAAGCTCAAGGAAAGGTTACATTTAATGATGTTGCTGGAGTTGAAGAAGCCAAAGAAGAAGTTGAAGAAATAGTTGAATTTTTAAAAGATCCAAAAAAATTTAGTAGACTTGGTGGAAAAATTCCTAAAGGCGCATTATTAATTGGACCTCCAGGAACAGGCAAAACATTATTAGCCAAAGCCATTGCGGGAGAGGCCAACGTACCGTTTTTTTCTATCTCTGGTTCTGACTTTGTAGAAATGTTTGTGGGTGTAGGAGCCTCAAGAGTAAGAGATATGTTTGAGCAAGGAAAAAAACATTCTCCTTGCATTATATTCATTGACGAGATTGATGCCGTTGGTAGAAGTAGAGGTGCAGGTCTTGGCGGAGGTAATGATGAAAGAGAACAGACTCTTAACCAACTCTTAGTCGAGATGGATGGTTTTGACACTAACGAAGGTATTATATTAATCGCCGCAACAAATAGACCAGATGTACTGGATCCAGCTTTATTAAGACCAGGTAGATTTGATAGACAAGTAGTTGTTGGGAACCCAGATATTCTTGGAAGAGAAGCTATATTAAAAGTACATGTTAAAAAAATTAATGCTGGCCCTGATGTTAAACTTAGAACTATAGCCAGAGGGACACCTGGTTTTTCAGGAGCAGATTTAGCAAATTTGGTAAATGAGTCAGCATTATTAGCTGCTCGTAAAAATAAAAGAGTTGTAACAATGGTAGACATTGAAGAAGCAAAAGATAAAGTTATGATGGGAGCAGAAAGAAGATCCATGGTTATGACTGAAGACGAGAAGAAATTAACAGCTTATCATGAAGGCGGACACGCTATCGTAGCATTAAACGAAAAAGCTTCTGATCCAATACACAAGGCAACAATTATTCCAAGAGGTAGAGCTTTAGGTATGGTTATGAGACTTCCTGAAAGAGATCAGCTTTCCGTGACAAGAGAAAAATTATATTCAGATATCGCAGTAGCTATGGGAGGAAGAATTGCAGAAGAATTAATTTTTGGCCATGACAAAGTAACTTCAGGAGCATCATCCGATATTGACATGGTAACTAAAATGGCAAAAAATATGGTTACACGTTACGGTATGAGCAAAGAATTAGGCCCTATTGCTTATGGAGAAAATGAAGAAGAGGTATTCTTAGGAAGATCTGTAACAAGAACACAAAATATGTCTGAGGAGACTTCAAAAAAAGTTGATGCAGAAGTTAAAAAAATTGTTGAAGTTGGCTACGCGAGAGCCAAACATGTTTTAACCGAAAAGATAGATGACCTACATAAATTAGCAAAAGCTCTTTTAGTTTACGAAACTTTAACTGGTGATGAAATTAGAGATTTAATGTTTAAAAATATTGCTCCTAAGAAATTAGTGGATACAGATAGTGACAAAGACACTAAGGAGTCTTCAGCTTTAGGATCCCTAGGCCTTAAACCAAAGCCAGCACTTTAATTAAAGACTCATGAGAAATTATTACACACGTGCGTGTAATTTTTATCATGGAACAAAAGCTCAAAACTTAATTAAAAAAAAATTAGCTCTCCCACTGTGTGGAAATAAAAGTTTAGCTTTCGACCATATCGAAATTTTATCAAGAAAAAATAAAAGTAAAGTCATTCATATAAAAAAAATTAATTTATTAAATAAAATCTTAAAAAGCATTATTCAAAATGATATCAAAAAAATTGTAAGTAAAAGACCAAACTTAAGTAAAAATTTAAAGTTTTCTGAACCATTAATAATGGGAATATTAAATTTAACCCCTGATAGTTTCTCTGATGGGGGTTTGTTTAATCAATCTTATCAAGCCTTCCCCCATATTCAAAACATGATCAACAATGGCGCAAATATTATTGATATCGGGGGAGAGTCTACAAGGCCAGGATCAAAAGATATTTCATCTAATATGGAATGGAGAAGGCTAAAGAAAGTAACCACTAAATTTAAAAAAAAATATCCTAAAATATTTTTGTCTATTGACACCCGTAAATCTGAAATAATGCTCAAAGCTATTGAAAATAAATCAGATATAATTAACGATGTCTCAGGTTTTAATTATGATATAAATGCCATTGATAAAATAAAAAACTTTAATGTTTGGAAAGTACTGCATCACATGCAAGGGACCCCAAATACCATGCAGATAAACCCTAAATATCAAAATGTTTTGTTAGATCTTTATGATTTTTTTGAAAAAAAATTAAAAAAAGACTTTAAAAAATTTAGACATAAAAAATTTATTATTGATCCTGGAATAGGATTTGGAAAAAATTTGAAACATAATTTGATACTGATGAACAAAATTTCTTTATTTCATTCACTTGGATTTCCATTGTTAATAGGGACTTCTAGAAAAAGATTTATTAATCAAATTTCAGGATCTTTTG
>MDSY01019498.1_pt1 | contig 12270 bp, 6 predicted proteins | sample 811131 | NCBI WGS metagenome assembly MDSY01 (sample SAMN05326643, study PRJNA326480) | marine metagenome | isolation source: seawater | place: Atlantic Ocean: South West | collected 2010
AATGGAATCCTCAAGTCCGGTCGAATTAAACCTCATTGATTCAAATGATCTACTCCCTCCCCTTGCCGCATTGTTGTCACTTGGACCTGGTGGGCGAATTGTCGGCGCATCTCACGCTGCTCACAAAGAAAGTAACCGGCTGTCACGAACCGTAGAGATGCTCACGTTCTTTGGGATACGTTCGACATTGCTCGAAGATGGCATCGAAGTTGAAGGTCATCAAACCCCAGTTAGGCCTTTGCAACCAGTCTCTACTTTCGGAGACCATCGCTTATTCATGACTGCGGTTCTTCTTGCTGCTAAGACTGGAGGTGAAATCGTTGGACAGGACCTTCACCATGTTGCCGACGAGTCTTTCTTACATCGTTTGCAGAGTGCAGGGATTGGAATTGAAAAAGCCACAATTCCATCATCCACTGACTAGCCATGACGGCCAAAATGGTGGTCAAGTGAATCTAATGGAAGGCGTAGTGCTGTAGGACGGCCATGCACACAAGCCCACGGATTGGTAATTCTTCGCATATCATCGACCAATCGTCGCATTTCTGGTAATGTCAGTTTTTCATTTGCTTTAACCGCCCCTCGGCAGGCGTTGAGGAATGCAAGGTGGTCTTTACGACGGTCCACCGTCTCCAGTGGTGCGCCATGCTCAGAGGTGTCTTGCAATAAGTCGAGAAGGAAAGGAACCAATTCTTGGCCTTCAAGAAGATGGGGCGCTGCATCGATCATCCAGCCTTGTTCGCTTTCTCGCACAGAAAAACCGACTTCGGCTAAGGTTTCAACTGCGGCTGAAATACGAGCGGATTGTCGTGCATCGAGGTCCAACTTGATCGGTTCGAGTTTCGTTTGGCTTTCCCATAACGATGCATCATGACGTAAGCGCTCATATCGAATCCGCTCATGAAGGGCGTGTTGGTCGATGAGTAACAATTCGCCTTCTGCTTGAACCAGAATATAAGAATCAGCAAATTGTGCTAATGGTTCCATTTCAGGGAGGTCGTTTATGATGCCTCCAAGCGGTTGTTCTTCATTGGGTGAATGACGAATTCCACAGCCTGCATGGCGATGCAGTGTACGCTCAGCAGGAGATAATGCTGGAGCAGTCGGCTTCTCATCCAAACCTGGTAAGGTTTCTTGCGCTTCTGGTGCCGTTGATTGAGGACGCATCTTTTCGGCCGTTTCAGGTTCTTCAGCTTCTTTTCCGTGAAGGTTGAGTTGAGCCCCGGCTGCAATAGCCCAAGCAGGTGGTGCTTCTTTTGTTTCTTTAGGCAACACCAGTGAAGATGCTCCTGCCGCAGCATCTAATGGATTCACGGATGGCTTTTCAGTGGTAAGATGTTCTTGAATCGATGTCGCTTTTTGCATTCCAAGCCCTTGAAGACCCGGTATTCCTCCAGCAGCATCTGGTTGCGTTGGTGCAGATTCGAGGGTGTGTGCAATCGATCGTTCAAGTCGTTCCAATACTCGCCATGAATGTCGTAGCCGCACTTCACGCTTTGTCGGGTGGACATTCACGTCGACTTCTTCTGGAGGAAGAGTCAATGAGAGAACCGCTATTGGATGCCTGCCTTGCATCAGCCGAGTGCGATAACCACGTCGAATCGCTTGAAGAAAAGGCCCAGCTGCTACCGGACGCCCATTGATTAGGACATGGATGTCATCACCCTTTCCACGGGTGATGTCAGGCGTGCTAATCCATCCACTCCATCGTTCTTGACCAGGTGCATCAGCGTCACTTTTTGGAGATTTGATCTCAAGCATTGATTCAACCTGTCCACCAAGTAAGTCGAACAGCCTGTCCATCATTGATTCCGCAGGTGGAATGTCGAGCATGACACGTTCATCGATAAGAAGTCGGAAACCAGTGGATTGGTGAGCCATTGCATGTGCAACAACAACATCGACGATACGTGCATTTTCTGTGGCCGGGCGCCGCTGGAAGGCTAATCTCGCCGGCGTATTCTTGAACAAATGTTCAACATCTACTCGGGTTCCTTTTTGCATCCCAAACGGTTCGACATGACCCTTTTCTCCATTTTTCATAGCGATAGATTTTCCCTCTTTTCCTTCAGGGCGACTGGAGATTGATAGATGTGAGACCATCCCAATGCTTGCCAATGCTTCTCCTCGGAAACCAAGGGTGTGAATAGAGTTCAAATCCTCTGCTTTTTTCAATTTTGAAGTAGCGTGTCTGTCCAAAGCCAGCCGCAAGTCATGTTCATCAATTCCGCTGCCGTCATCTTCGATACGAATGAGGTCAAAACCACCACGCTCAACGGTGATTACCAATCGGTTAGAACCTGCATCAAGGCTGTTCTCAAGTAATTCTTTGACCACTTGGGCAGGTCGTTCAACAACTTCACCTGCTGCAATGTGTCCTATGGTGGTTTCATCCAGTTGTAAAATTCTATTCGGTTCAGACATTCTTTTCACCTCCAAGTAGTTTCTTTAGTCTATAGAGTGCATCATGTGCTTGACGCGGTGAAAGTTCATCAGCATCAATATCAGAAAGGTATGCGAGTGTTTCTTTCTCTTCACTGCTGATCTTCGGAACGGTTTCCTTCACTCCGTTTTTCTGTGTGAGTGCTGCAGCCGCAAAATAGCCCATTAAGCTCGATTGTCCTTGATCCCGTGCTGAAGGTGTCCCCGATTCTCCCGCCTTCGCACCCTGTGCTTGTTGTTCTAAGAACGCTAGAAGGTCACTTGCGCGTTCGACCACCGGGCGAGGTAATCCGGCTAAAGCAGCGACTTGAACACCATATGAATCGTCACATGGTCCATCAGCTACGGTGTGAAGGAAGCGAAGTTCTCCGTCTGCTTGTGCTACTTGAACATGAACATTGACTAATCCATCAACTTCGCCTTCAAGGCCAATCAATTGGTGATAGTGGGTTGCGAATAAAGTTCGAGAACCAATTCTCTTACAGATATCTTCAGTCACTGACCAAGCGATTGACAAACCATCAAAGGTCGATGTACCTCGGCCTATTTCATCAAGTAAAACGAGTGATTGAGGAGTTGCTCTGCGAAGAATGTGGGCTACTTCAATCATTTCCATCATGAAGGTAGAGCGCCCACGCCGCAAGTCATCACTTGCTCCAACTCGAGTAAATATCCGGTCAACAAGACCAATTCTGGCTTTCTTGGCAGGTACAAAACTACCGGTTTGTGCAAGGATTGTCAATAATGCAGTTGTCCTTAGGTAGGTTGATTTTCCACCCATATTCGGTCCTGTAATCAGCAAGAAGTTTCTCTTTTTCTGCAATTGGATATCATTTGGAACAAAGCCGGATTGCAGTTCCAATGCCGGATGGCGTGCGTCTTCGGCTTTGAGATGCTGGCCTTCAGTTAGTTCAGGCCGAGTCCATGAACGTGAGCGAGCGATTGAAGCGAAGCATTGGAGAACATCGATTGCAGCGACTCTACCGGCGATGTTGGCAAGTTTTTGTGCGTGTATTCGACAGCGTTCACGGAGTGCTGTAAATTCTCGATATTCTAATTCCTTAGCCTTGGTGTCGGCAGTTAACAGAAGATCGTCTCTTTGTGATAATTCCTCTGTGATGTATCGTGACCCATTGGTCATTTGTTGTTTCCGCCTCCATTCTTCAGGAACTTTTGGCTCGTGTGATTTTGTAACTTCAATGAACCACCCTATTTGCCGGTTCATACGCACTTTGAGAGAAGGGATTTCCAATTCAATACGCAACTTCGCTTCTAAATCCTTGAACCAAGAATGTCCAGTGGCGGAAGTTTCTCGCAGTTCGTCGATGGTTGAATGGAGTCCTACTCGAATCAAGTTCCCATCTCGAATACTGAGAGGTGGTTCATCAACCAGAGTTCGGCGAATGTCTTCAGCCAGATCATTCAGCGCATCTAATTCATGTGACAGGTGTCCAAGAAGTGGATTCTCAGCATCATTGCAGAGATTAATGATTGCCGGCATTCTCTCCAACGCATCTGAAACAGCAAGCAGGTCTCGACCATTTGAGCGATTGTAAGCGAGTTGAGTAGCCAACCGTTCCATGTCTCGAAGGCCTCGGAGAGCATCGCGTAACCCTTCAAGTCGTCGAGCAGAACGTGCTAGAGAACCGACTGCTTCATGGCGGGCGTTGATGGCTTCAAGATTGCACAGAGGGCGTAAGAGCCATGTTTTGAGCAATCTGCGTCCCATTGCACTTCGACATGCATTCATCGTTGAGAGCAGACTTCCTTCATACTCACCTGCCAGTGTCGATGTTAATTCTAAGTTCTTCAAAGTGGTTTGGTCAAGAACCAAATTCCCTGTTTCATCGATGACTTCGATATCTCGAAGTGGTATTTCATCGGTGATGTGCATGGTCGCAAGATAATCCGCAGCAAGTCCTGCCGCTGCTAAGGCAATAGGTGAGTCATCCAAATCCAGATGTCCTAAATCAGCAACCTTCAGTACCTTTTCAAGACGACTTCTTCGCTTTTTCTCACTTGCTCGATGTTGACTCACCAGAACATTGTCGAGATGTGAGAAAAGGGCACAGAGATCTGTATCTTCAGCATCTTTGGGCGAGACTACAATTTCAGTTGGCCGCCATCGCAGTATTTCATCCAAAGCTCGAGCAAAGCGGTCATCTCCTTTCAGGTGAGACGCCCACGCTTGCCCAGTTGATGCATCAACAATTCCAATGCCTAACGTGGACTTCTCAATGACGACTGATACCAAGAGAGAACGTTCATCTGTTCCAAGCAATGATTCTTCATACAAACTTCCAGGTGTATACACCCTTGTGACCATACGTTCCAATATTTTGGCACCTTCTCGAAGTTCCTGTTCTTGTTCGGCTACAGTGACCTTGTGCCCTGCTTTGAGCATGCCTCGAATATTGTCCTCGAGAGCATGCCAAGGGAATCCTGCCATTTGAATGGGCTTGTCTGCCTTTTTGTCTCGAGAAGTAAGGGCCAAACCGAGGACTTCAGAACCCACCACGGCATCTTCGTGAAACAATTCATAGAAGTCACCCATGCGGAAGAAAAGAACAGTGTCAGGGTGTTCCTTTTTGATGTCCATGAATTGGTCCATCATCCCCCTTTTTGCCATACTCGTAACACTCCTTGCTCTCGCTGAAGTTTAATGTCGTTGCCGAGAGCACATGAAGGTTCTCGCGCAGTATTGAAAGAACTACAGTTTTCGGGTGATAAATGTAATTTATTGATTTTGCCGCATTCGGCTAAAAGCCGTCCACAACATAACACCCATCACAATACTTGCGACAGTGACGAATAGGAAGTTTAAGAATCCACGGCCACTCTCTATAGAGCCAATTGCTAGAGTGTCAATCGAATAGGTTCCAGGTTCTCCATTTTGATCCATTCCATGAGCGTAGATGACGTTCTCTGAGACGCCTGAGACTTCTATTGCCAGTGGCAGAGGTCGGGAAAGGGGCATTTTCTCTGGGACACCTTCAGTCATGCGAATTACAGATGTGCTTCCTTGGCTTCCAAACAACCATGCAGCGCCTTTTTCATCGAGCGCCACAGATTTGCTGGAAACTTCAACATCGGTTGTCGTTCCATCCAGGGCGATATGGACTGCAGAATCGGTGCCTGCAGCAAGAAGGGTTCCATTTTCAAGTTTTACAAGTGAGTGGATTTCACCTTTGTCAAGTTCTTCAATCGATGTGAGCATTGGAGCAGCTGGTCCAGCGGACCAAGTAATGAATCCAAGCACAGGGTGTTTAAGCGGTGCTGCTGGACTGTTTTCATCAGCTCCGAAGGTATTGGCCATGGAACCCACGGCAATCCAGGTTCCATCATCTAATGCTTCGACCATGTTCCATTCGATGTCACCTGAATTCACCATTGCAGCGGTTAATGTTGCACCTCCAAAGGCGTCTTGAGCTGGCTGGAGTGGTGTCGTAATATTTCCGAAGCCTCGAAGGCTGGAACTGTTTCCTTCCGCAGTCGCCATGAGCCAGTGATAAGCATCACCATTGGATTGTTCAGCGACATCAAGAATATCGAAAGATGCTTGATCATCATTCAGTGGGAGAATAGTACGTTGCAATATCTCTGAATCAACGTGGATGACTTCAAGCGTATTGTTTGACGGGGAGACGACAATACTTCCATCGTGAAGTTTGGTGATAAATGTCATGCCCAGAATATCTTCATAATCTGCACCTATATCTCGAAGTTCACCTTGATCATCATAGTGGAACATCATTCCTCCTTCATCGCCCAACACCATTGCGGTGTAGGAACCCGAGTCTCCGTAAACAACGTCCAACACTCGTCCATCGACGGCGTCAAGTCCGTTACTTCTGTAGTCGACACCCGGTAAGGATGAAGTTCCTTGAATAGCGATTGCTCCAAGAAGGATAAATACAAAAAAGCCTGTCATGGCAACCCATTGGTGTTCAGATTCTTCTTCAAGAAGACCTCGCCAACCCTTCGCCATGTTTGCAGGACGAGAAACGAGCACATGAAACCTTTTATCGGACAAGTACCGATGTTTCATTTCCTAATTTCCGAATATCTGGCGACGAGGCTTGAGGCGGAGAGATGATAAAGGGAATATCGGTCGCAGGATTGCTTGGAGAGAGTATCATGGCACGTAAACCAGCATCTATGTATCGCCGTCTTAAGGGTCCAGCCTATACTCGCCGCAAGTATATCGGTGGTGTTCCGAACAACAGAATCCAGTCATTCCATGCTGGAAATCGAGTTGCTGCAGAGACTGGGCAATTCAAAGTCATCATGGAACTTCGTGCTGACAACAGTTGCCAGATTCGGCACACTGCTCTAGAAGCAGCCCGTGTTATCTCAAATTCAACCATCCGTAAAATTGCCGGAACTGAAGGCTATGCTCTTCGTGTCCACACCTTCCCTCACCACATCCTTCGTGAAAACAAGCAAGCAACTGGCGCAGGTGCTGACCGTGTATCTCAAGGCATGCGCTGTGCTTTTGGAAAGAATGTTGGAACAGCAGCCCGTGTAAAGCGTGGTCAAAGAGTCATTTCACTGCAAATCAACCCTGAACACTACACTGTCGCTCGTGACGCCCTTCGTAAGGCGAGCATGAAATTCCCGACCCCGTGCACTGTTCGACTTATTCAAGGACACGAGCACCTCAAGGGTCTCGTTTGAAATCCGTTGGGCATAGCCCAATGTCAGTCAAACCTCATTTTGGCAAGGCTTCTTGGGCGCGAGTTCCTTAAGTTAGAAGCAAGGCCATCGATTCAGCAACAAAGGAGAGATTGGTATGGATGGGACAAATACAGGGAATCACTTCGGTGAAACTTCTGTCTATGGCTCGCCATTCAGCCTCTCATACAGGGAAGTGATTTGATGCGAGTCGCTATTCTTCTTCAAGAACGCTGTAAGCCGAACAGTAACGCATTTAATTATCTTCAAAAGTATGCAGGACTGTGTGGTGGTGAATGTATTCAAGTGAATGACGAGGAGTGTAAAATCCTTGAATCTGCTTGCCCACCTTGTCTTATTCGTGCTAAACTTTGCCCTGATGATGCGGTGAAAATCATCAACCTTCCTGAAGAACTGGATACCGATATGATCCACCGCTTTTCGCTTAACGGATTCCGTCTTTTCCGTCTCCCTGCGCCGCGAAAACGCCAAGTTGTGGGGATACTCGGTCCTAACGGAATTGGGAAATCGACGGCCATCAAACTTCTTTCAGGTTCACTTCGTCCTAATCTCGGTGACTGGGAAAGTGCTCCTCCAGATTGGGAGGAGATTATCACGATGTTTCCAAGGGGTGAATTACGTGACTATCTTGGTTTAGTTTCCGAAGGTAAAGTTACAATTTCCACAAAGCCGCAACATATTGACAAGTTACCCAAAGTGTTTGATGGTGAAGTAAGTGAACTTCTTTCACGTGTTGATGACCGAAATGAACTCGAATCTTTTGCCGAACAACTCGGAATTACGCACATCTTGAATCGGAAACTTGGCGCTTTATCCGGTGGTGAGCTACAGAGAGTGGCCATATGCGCAACCTTACTCAAAGAAGCGGACGTTTATTTCTTTGACGAACCTTCATCTTATCTTGACATCTACGAACGCATGAGGATGGTTCTAATTCTTCAAGCACTCGCAGAAAGGGGTAAGCGAGTTCTCGTAGTTGAACACGACTTGGCAATTCTTGATGTCTTATGTGACTTGGTTCACATCGTTTATGGCGATAAGGGAGCGTATGGAATCTTTACTCCTTCTCGCTCAACTCGTACCGCAGTCAATGCTTATCTCGATGGCTTCTTAGTTGAGGAGAATGTACGTATTCGAGATAAACCAATTCGTTTCATGAAACACTATGAGCGATCAAATGAACAGGGCAGTGCTGTTCTTGAATGGGGTGACTTGGAAAAGAAACTCGGTGATTTTACACTTACTGCTGGACGAGGTTCAGTTCATCGTTCAGAAGTTGTTGGTGTGGTTGGTCCAACGCTACCGGGAAATCGACGATGATCAAAATTCTCGCTGGAGAGTTGGACTATGATGCTGGATGGGTGTCTGACGGGGTCTCAATCTCATACAAACCACAACACATTGCTGCTGATTTTGATGGCAGTGTCCAATTATGGCTCGATACCGAAATCGGACCGAAGTGGCGTTCAGGTGAATTTAATGTCACAGTTATTCGGGCTCTCGGTGTTGACAAATTACTACCCAAGCGAGTGAAGAAACTCTCAGGGGGAGAACGCCAGGCAGTTGCTATCGCAATATGTTTGGGCCGTGAAGCAGATTTGTATTTGCTCGATGAACCCTCTGCTCACCTCGATGCAAATGCTCGAATGGTCGCCGCTAAAGCCATTCGTAAAACCATGGAAACAAATGAAAAATCCGCTTTTGTGATTGATCACGACGTCTATTTCATAGATATTGTAAGTGATTCTTTACTCGTTTTTGAAGGTGAAGGGGCGGTCCATGGTTCTGCTAAGGGTCCATTCCGACTTCGGGAAGGAATGAATCGCTTTCTTCAAAGTGTTAATATCACGTTTCGTCGAGACCATGATTCAAAACGCCCTCGGATTAACAAACCCGATAGCCGCAAAGACCGAGAACAGAGAGCGGAAGGCGACTTCTATTCTTTTGAAAATTGAGGAGGATAAAGAAAATGCCAGTAGGAATGCCGCCACTTGGAGGACCATTAGGGCGTTCTCGCTCACGTATTTCAGCCAGTGGGCTTACCACTTTCCTTCGATGTCAGAGGCAATGGTTCCTCGGTTCCAAAGTAGGTATCTCCGGGCCTCTTAGGCCTTCTCAAGTGATTGGGATTGTCCTAGAAGATGCCCTTTGCGGATTGATGATGCATCGTCCATCTGAACAACTTCAAACCTTCTTGGAATTAAAAGAGTGGATGTTGAAGTTGATTCCAAAAGCGTCTCAAGAAGCCCTTGATGCAGGAAAAATACTCTGGGATGAAGGCCTTTGGTACGCACCAGAGACCTCATGGGATGATGTAGAAATTGAGTCGTTCCAGGAGCGCCTTGAAAATGGTTTGACATTATTATTTGAAGAAGTCCAAGCCTGTCATGAAGCGAATGGCGGTCCTTACTTAGAATTGTTAAGGGCAAATGAATCACCCTTTGAGATCCCGTCGCCTGCTTGGGGTGATGAACCACATTTCCCAATACCCGACAAAGTACGTAACCATGAATTGCGCTCTTGGGCTCTTCCTGAGCAAGAAATGGTATGGCAAGATCTAGGCTCACCAGTCTCATGGAATGAGGCTTTAGAAATCGCTCGCCCTTGGACCAAAGACCCTCGAGTACATCAACCTCAACGTCTATTCCACCCGGAACGTTGGGCCGCAGGTGAACTCGACTTGGTGCTTCGATGGGACGGTCGCATTCGAATTATCGATATCAAATCAGGCGACCCAACTTCTAGGTTTGCAGAATCGCTTCAGCATCAACTACGATTCTATGCTTGGCTTTGGCATTCGACTCACGATGGCGAGTGCATAGACGGGTTAGAAGGATGGTATCTCAATGGCCCACATCGCATTCTATATGATGCACCTCTCTCTGAAGAATATGAGCAAATGACGAGTGAATTCTTCCAAGTTAATTCCGAAATGCAAAACATGGGTTCAGGTCCAGCGTCCATGCCGGTTCTTCCCGCAGATGCTTGTGATGGTAGTGCAGCAGGTTGCCATTGGTGTAGCCTTGCTCGTGACGAGGATGGGAATTGGTTTGGGGATGAATTACTTTCCAGCATCACTCCACTTCGAGAAATTCCGCTCACTGTGCCCAGTGAGCCGTTGTCAAGCATACCGGTTCGAGTGAGTGTTCAAGGAAAATTCACTGGCGCATGGGGTCCACTTCCAAACCATTTCGGAGAGCCGGTTCTTGGCGCAATGCTCGTTGCAGGTGGTGCACAAATTACTGTTGAAGAAAGCGAACCGGGAAGTTATCCTCTTCTTCACAATCAAGAAAGTGGAGAACTCGTGATATTGGATGCACTTCCGGGCGTATGGCGTGGAGCCCCACGGTTATATGTCGATGCAAGAACACGCATTATGCCCATTGCACAAGCAGCCAAAGAGTTTGAGTTGACTGATACACCCCTTTCGCAGAGAATGACTCGAATTGGTTTGCTTCGCACTCGAGCCAATGTAGAAGGTATTGTCCTCAGTGTTCGTAAACGCTCTGGAGTCCGATTAGACGCCAAGCCTTGGACGATGTTGAATGTCCACCTTTGGGACGGACATTCAGTTGTGGAAGTCGCCTCCTTTGGCTCGAGTATCACTGGACAAATGGAGTCATTACGGCCAGGTCAAACTCTGAAGATTTTGGCAGCTGAAATGGGTTGGAGAGCAGGACTACCCCAACTTCGAATTGATACCAGAAAAACCCGTCTGCAAATTAAGGAATAACTAATTTGAGAGTAGGGTTCAAGAACATTCGACAATATCTCACAGATATGCCGGTACGACTTGCAACTCCTTCGCAGGATTCTGTCGGCCCGTATAACCGACTTTCAGCAAGTCAAGTCAACACTTTTCGTTCTTGCTCTCGACTATGGTTTTATGAAAAAGTGCGTCGTTTCAAAATGCCTCAAATTCCCGTCTTATTCGTAGGCAGGGCGGTCGAAGAAGCGGTATGCCGAATGCTCATGGAGTCTCCAGCCCTTCTTGTCGCTAACGCCTCTTCAGACACACTTTCTGCAATACCACTTGATGAGAACGGAATACCAAGCCGTTCAAGTCTTGATCCATGGCCAGCAGAACGCCTGTTGGCTTTACCAGAAGATATGTGGCCAGTGGATATGGAACGGTTGAGGGCATGGGGTGTTGGCCGATTGAAAAAGCATCTTCACCTTGCACTTAATGAAATGAAGGCAGAATGGGAAAAAGATGAACGTAAAGCAGGTGAATGGAGTTCAGTTGACCCCGATTATTGCCTTAAAATGTGTATTAATGCCTTAGACTTCCATCTCAAAGAAGTACAGCGATGCCTTGATCAAAATGGCGGGCCAAGTCTCAAAGAATGGCGACGAGGTAATCGTCCTGAATGGCCCTCTCCCGATGCACGCCGCTACACGCTTTCCAACAATCACCCCCTTTCACAAAACGGTGAAGTTTCATTCATGGAGGCCTGGGAAATCACTCGGCCTTGGTTTGTTGACCCAAATGCAGCCAAGTTCGCAATGAATGCTGTTCACCCAGAACATTGGTTCCAAGGTGAGTATGACTTGGTTTACAGGTGGGATGGCCGTATCAATATAGTCGATTTGAAAGCCAGCGTTGGAAAAGGTGACCGCTCGGGTAATTATGTTCAACAACTTCGTATGTATGCTATGCTTTGGTGGGTCACTCATGAAAAGAAAGAACTCGTTGATGCTCTAGAAATATGGTATCTTGGTGCGAATTCAATCAAATCCATACCTTGCCCAACTGCTGAGGAGATGGCGGAAATGGAATCAGAACTTGAATCACTATGGCATCAGCTCAGGGAAACGGTACCTTCAGTTGAAGATTGTCCGCCATCCCCGGCTCCAGTTCGCGGTTACAAAGCCGGTGGAATCGCTATAGAACCGCCTGATGAGTCACGTTGCACCCGTTGCGATTGGGAAGTGATTTGCCCTGGAGGGCAAGGGGATGATGATTTACCAGAAGGCGGAACAATACAGTTACCGGGAAATTCAAGTTCTTTTGGCCTCACTCTCATTGGTGAACTTGACCCTCGTATGACGTTTGTTGGAGAAGTGTTCAGTGTTTTGAATGCCCGAGAGGGTCGTCGCCCTCAGATTACCATTTCTCAAGGTAATTCTTTG
>MDSY01093226.1_pt1 | contig 12267 bp, 6 predicted proteins | sample 811131 | NCBI WGS metagenome assembly MDSY01 (sample SAMN05326643, study PRJNA326480) | marine metagenome | isolation source: seawater | place: Atlantic Ocean: South West | collected 2010
GCGGAAGCTTTGGGACGTAAATATGTTAGGATGTCTTTAGGAGGCTTAAGAGATGAGGCAGAAATTCGAGGACACAGAAAGACATATATCGGAGCGATGCCTGGGCGTTTGATTCAAAACTTAAAAAAGTCAGGAACCTCAAATCCTGTTTTTGTCCTAGATGAAATAGATAAATTAGGTCAAAGTCATCAAGGAGATCCTTCTTCTGCTATGTTAGAAGTATTAGACCCTGAGCAAAACGAAGCTTTTTACGACAATTATTTAGAAGTTGGTTATGATTTATCTAAAATTCTTTTTATTGCTACAGCAAATAACTTAGGACAGATTCCTTGGGCTTTGCGTGATAGAATGGAAATTATAAATGTTACAGGATATACAATTGAAGAAAAAATAGAAATTGCCAAAAGACATTTACTTCCAAAACAACTAAAAGAACACGGTTTAACTTCAAAAGAACTTAGTTTGACTAAAAAACAAATTGAACAAATTGTTGAGGGATATACGCGAGAGTCTGGAGTTCGTGGATTAGAAAAGAAAATTGCAAAAGTAGTTCGTTTTGCCGCAAAATGTATCGCACTAGAAGAATCATATGAGACTAATTTATCCTCAGAAAAGGTTGAAGAAATTTTAGGAACTCCAAGAAATAGAGATAAATTCGAAAATAATGACACAGCTGGTGTGGTTACAGGTCTAGCTTGGACTAGTGTTGGTGGAGATATTTTATTTATAGAATCTATATTATCTAAAGGAAAAGGAATTCTTTCTATTACGGGTAATTTAGGAACTGTAATGAAAGAATCTGCAACAATTGCATTGCAATATATAAAATCGAATGCAGAAGAATTTGGGATCAAGTCGGAGATTTTAGAAAAATACAATGTACATATTCACGTTCCTGAGGGAGCAACACCCAAAGATGGACCAAGTGCAGGAATTACCATGTTAACTTCTTTAGTTTCCTCTTATACTCAGCGTAAAATCAAAAATAAACTAGCAATGACTGGTGAAATAACGTTGCGTGGAAAGGTATTGCCTGTTGGTGGAATAAAAGAAAAAATATTGGCTGCGAAAAGAGCTAATATAAAAGAAATTATATTGTGTAAAGAAAATGAAAAGGATATTCTAGAAATAAAAGAGAACTATTTAAAAGGGCTTACATTTCATTATGTAACAGAGATGAAAGAAGTCATACAAATAGCACTCACAAAACAAAAAGTAAAAAACGCTAAGAAATTAGCATAACTTTAAAAGCTTCCTCACAGGAAGCTTTTTTTATTAAGTTTAGGTTAGAAAATAGCTTTCACATAACAAGATATTGCTGTTTGTTAGCTCAAGCTAAAATTTAATTATTTAAAAAAATAGAAGATTCAATTTTTAAGAAAAAAATATCCGAATTTTTATGTAGTTTTGGGATGATCCTAAAAGTAAATGACGAGGAAACTAGGAGTTCAATAAAAAACAGCGAACTCTTTTGCTCATAAAGCATAACTATCTAAAATAAAACTGATTGCCTAATTTCATAGAAGTCATATTACCCATACCTATTCAAAAGACATTTACATATTCTGTAACTGAAGAAGAGGCAAATTTTTTACAAATAGGAATGCGTGTTGCAGTTCCATTTGGAAAATCTAAAATGTACTCAGCATTGGTCTTAAATGTTCATCAAACCAGACCTACGCTATATGAAGCAAAAGAGATTCATCAAATTTTAGATGAAACTCCTTTGGTAAATAAACAGCAATTACAACATTGGCAATGGATTTCTGAATATTATATGTGTTCTTTGGGAGATGTATACAGAGCTTCTTTACCTTCTGCATTTTTATTGGAAAGCGAGACCATTATTCATAAAAATGAACACTTTTCTGAGGACACTATCTTAACAGATAATGAGTTTTTAATTTTTGAAGCATTGCAACATCAATCGCAATTAACCCTTCATCAAGTTGGTGCTATTTTAGGTAAGAAAAAAATAATGCCAACAGTAAATGAGTTAATAAAAAAAGCTGCAATTACAGTTAAAGAGGAAATTTACGAACAATACAAGCCTAAATTAGTAAAATACGTTCGTTTACACGCTGACTATTCTTCAGACGATGCATTGGAAAACTTACTTAAAGAACTTTCAAGAGCAAAAAAACAACGGGATGCGATCTTAACTTTTTTTCAATTACAAACTTTTAAAAAACCAATAAAAGCTAAATTCCTAGAAGAAAGCGCTGGTGTTTCTTCTAGTATTTTAAAATCATTAGTTGATAAAAACATCTTCGAATTTTATCATATTCAAACAGATCGAATTCAATTTAAAGGCGCTACTAATTCATTAAAAATATTGAATGAGTTTCAAGAAAAAGCACTTTCAGAAATTAAAGAAATCTTCACAAAAAAAGAAGTAATACTCTTACATGGTATTACGAGTTCTGGTAAAACCGAAGTGTATACAAAGTTAATTCAAGAGGTCTTAGATCAAGGAAAACAAGTATTATTCTTATTGCCAGAAATTGCATTAACTACGCAAATTATTACACGCTTACAAGTTTATTTTGGAGATCAAATCTCAGTTTTTCATTCTAAATATTCTATGAATGAACGTGTAGAAGTTTGGAATAATCTTTTAGAAAACAAGACAAAAACACAAATAATTTTAGGGGCAAGATCTTCCATTTTTTTACCATTCTCTAACTTAGGATTAATCATCGTAGACGAGGAGCATGAAACATCTTACAAGCAATTTGAACCCTCACCAAGATACAATGCACGAGATGCTGCTGTTATTTTAGGTAAAATTCACAACGCAAAAATTTTATTAGGCTCTGCAACTCCTTCTTTAGAAAGTTTTTTTAACTCACAACAAAAAAAATATGGTTTTGTTGAATTGAATAGACGCTATGGAAATGTGTTATTACCAAAGATAGAATTGATAGACGCAAAAGAAAAGCATAGAAAAAAAGAAATGAAAGGTCATTTTTCTGACAGGTTATTGAAACTCATTCAAGAAGCTTTAAACGAAAAAGAACAGATTATTTTATTTCAAAATAGACGTGGTTTTTCTCCCGTTGTAGAGTGTACAACCTGTGGTGTTTCACCTCAGTGTCCCAATTGTGATGTAAGTTTAACCTATCATAAATTTAAACACGAGTTACGATGTCATTACTGTAATTATCAGAGGGCAATGCCCAATAATTGTGATGCATGTGGAAGTAACACATTGGATCACAAAGGCTTTGGGACAGAACAAATAGAATTAGAATTAAGAGCGTTATTTCCTGATCATACGATTGGAAGAATGGATTTAGACACCACTCGAGGTAAACATGGATACCAAAAAATAATTGGAGCTTTTGAAGCCAGAGAAATAGACGTATTGGTTGGAACTCAAATGCTTTCCAAAGGGTTAGATTTTGATAATGTTTCTTTAGTGGGAATTATAAATGCAGATTCTATGTTAAATTTCCCAGATTTTAGAGCACACGAAAGAGCCTACCAAATGATGGTTCAAGTTTCAGGAAGAGCAGGAAGAAATAAAAAACAAGGAAATGTTGCCATACAAACTTTCAACCCTTATCATCAAATTTTGCAACAAGTCGCTGCGACAAATTATACAGAAATGTACAATGAACAATTGCAAGAACGTTGGCAATATAAGTACCCACCCTATTATAGATTAATTAAAATCACATTAAAACATCGAGATTACAACAACGTTGATAATGGAATTAATTGGTTGGCAAAAGCCTTACAAAATTCTTTTGGCGAGTTTGTTTTGGGACCCACTGCTCCTGCAGTCTCTAGAATAAGAAATCAATATATTAAAAATATAGTGATCAAAATTCCTCCTAAGCAAAGTTTGGTTGGTACTAAAAAGCAACTTCAAAAGATTAAAAATACTTTTGAAGCTGTTAGTATGTTTAGATCTATTCGATTTATTATTGATATTGATGCCTATTAAAACTTAATGAATGTTGTAGACATAAAAGTAAATGCTATTTTCTATTAATTTGAAATTAGTAATTTCTATATTTTTTTGTTTCTTCGAAAATATGTGTTAATATTTTCTGATCTTTTTCATCAAAAACTAAATTTCTACGCTTCAGAACTACCTCTGCAACTTCAAATACTTTATTCGTTTTATATTCTGTAAACCCTGAAGCTCCTCCCCAACTGAAAGAAGGAACAAAGTTTCTTGGAAATCCACTTCCAAAAATATTGGCACTCACTCCTACTACTGTTCCTGTATTAAACATGGTATTGATTCCACACTTAGAGTGATCTCCCATTATCAAACCACAAAATTGCAATCCAGTATTCGCAAAACGACCGGTTTCATAATGCCATAATTTTACTGTTGCATAGTTGTTTTTAAGGTTTGAGTTATTGGTATCTGCTCCTAAATTACACCATTCTCCGATAACAGAATTCCCAAGAAATCCATCGTGCCCTTTGTTAGAGTATGCCATTAAAACAGAATTATTCACCTCTCCTCCTACTTTACAATAGGGCCCTAAAGTAGTTGCTCCATATATTTTAGTATTTAATTTTAATACTGAAGAAGCACCCATTGCGAAAGGCCCTCTAACCACAGAGCCCTCCATTATTTCAGCATCTTTACCAATATAGATAGGGCCGGAAGAAGCATTTAAAATAGCAAACGTAATTTTGGCTCCTTCTTCAATAAAAATAGTCTCTTTACTAAGATATCTTGTCCCCTCTGGTATTGGTTGTGATGTTCTTCCCTCAGTAATTAAGTCAAAATCATCTTGAATGGCTTTGTCATTTAATGAAAATATATCCCAAGTGTTTTTTATTTGAAGCACCTCTTCATCAAATTCAATTTGCGTATAGTCATCAAAATTTACTTCTTCTTGAGAATCTGATGTAAAAAAAGCAAGGACGTCTTCACCTTTAAAAATAGCTTCATTTTTAGACAAGTTTTTTACTTTTTCAACCAAAGACGGAGTTGGGCAAAAAGAAGCATTTATTAAAACATTCGCTTCCATTTCTACCATTGGGTATTTTTCTTCTAAATACTCCTCTGTAATAGTTGTAGTGGTTAAGCCTAAATATTTTTCCCATTTTTCTCTGATGGTTAAAATTCCAATACGAATATCTGCAACTGGTTTTGTATATGTAAAGGGTAATAGAGCATTTCTAACATCTCCATCAAATAGAATATAGTTCATTTCAACTTTTATTTAACTTGTACAAATTTACTTTAAAAAAGGTAAATAAAAAACCGATTGAATTGATACAATCGGTTTTTTATGTTTATTATTAAAAATTTAAGAAAACAGTTATTTTTTAATAAATTTCTGAGTTCCTATTTTATCATCTGCAAGTACTTTTAAAATATACACACCAGAACTTAAGTCTTGTACGTTTATGCTATTATTTGTTTGCGATACTTTTTGCGTTAAAGCTAGTCTACCAATATAATCATAAAATTCTACGGAAGCATTCTCTGAACCTGAAGGCAATTGAATAATTACGTTTTCAGAAGCCGGATTTGGAAACATTTCAAATTGTAAACGTTTTGCTGATGAAATTCCTAAAACTCCAACAGACGTATTCGCAAGAACAACTTGATCTCCAGAAGTACCTCCATTGCCATTTGTTGCATTAACTGCTGTATAGAAAGTAACATTTCCTTCATTTGTTGCTGGCGATTTCCAAGTAAAAGTCCAATCTCCGGAAGATGAAGGTGTAGATTGTGTAATTCTTTGTCCACTTACTCTAGACCCTGAACCAGCAATAAAAGAACCAACTTTTGTGTTAGAACCGTTTTCTGCAGTTAGTTGAAATCCTAATTTTGAAGAAGATGAAGTTGAATTTACTGTTATTGTATAATCGGTATTTAAATCATAACCATCTGAAGGAATATTTGTTGAAATTGATGCTGAAGCCCCAAGGTTTGCGCTACCAGAATGACAAGTGGTACAAGAAAGGCCTCCATCACCCGGAGAGCCTGAGCGACCCTGATTTACTCCCCCTGAATTAGACATTAATACAAACGCTGATAAAGGAATTGCAATTAATAGAATTTTAAAAAAAAAGTGTTTTTTCATAAAAAAATAAAGATTTTAAATTAGTTTTTTTTTAAAATTACAAAAAAAGCCTCAATAAAAAAAACCGAGTAACAAGAACTCGGTTTTTTTGTATGATTAGAATATTAAAGAATAAACTATCTTCTACTGTAATTTGGGGCTTCTTTTGTGATGGCCACATCATGAGGATGGCTTTCATTAATTCCACTAGCGGTAATTCTAATAAATTGTCCTGTCTCTTTTAAAGTCGAAATATCTTTTGCTCCACAATATCCCATTCCTGCCCTTAATCCACCTATAAATTGATGAATACTTTCATCTAAGTCTCCTTTATAAGGAACACGTCCAACGATTCCTTCAGGAACTAGCTTTTTTATATCAGCTTCTACATCTTGAAAATATCGATCTTTAGAACCTTGCTTCATGGCTTCTACAGAACCCATACCTCGATAGGATTTAAATTTTCTTCCCTCATATATAATAGTCTCTCCTGGAGATTCTTTGGTTCCTGCTAATAAAGAACCTAACATTACAGCATCTGCTCCAGCAGCAATTGCTTTTGGGATATCTCCTGTATACCGAATTCCACCATCTGCAATGACAGGAACTCCACTCCCTTTTATCGCAGCAGCAACTTCTAAAACTGCAGAAAACTGAGGAAAACCAACTCCAGCAACAACTCTTGTTGTACAAATAGAGCCAGGTCCAATTCCAACTTTAACCGCATCTGCACCAGCTTCAACCAAATACTTAGCGGCTGCAGCTGTTGCAATATTACCAACAACAACATCTAAATTAGGAAATGTAGCTTTTACTTCTTTTAAAACTGATACCACTCCTTTTGTGTGTCCGTGAGCAGTATCTATAATGACAGCATCTACACCTGCGTTAACTAATGCTTCAGCTCTATGCACTGCATCTGAGGTAACTCCCAAGGCAGCGGCAACTCTTAACCTACCAAAAGTATCTTTATTTGCGATTGGTTTCTGTGTTACTTTTGTTATATCTCTAAAGGTAATTAACCCTTTTAATTTATTGACTTCATCTACAATTAATAATTTTTCAATTTTATTTTTTTGAAGAATTTTTTCAGCATCTTTTAAAGAAGTTCCAACAGGAGCAGTAACCAAGTTCTCACTTGTCATCACTTCTATAATGGGTCTTTGATTGTCATGTTCAAAACGTAAGTCTCTATTGGTAACAATTCCTTTTAGAGTACCATTCTCATCAACGATTGGAATTCCACCAATGCGGTGTTCTTTCATATTTGCTTTAGCTTCTTGAACTAGTGCGTTTAATGGCAAAGTAACCGGGTCTAGAATCATCCCACTTTCTGCTCGTTTTACTTTTCTAACTTCTTGAGCTTGTTGCTCAATCGTCATGTTTTTGTGCAAAACACCTATTCCTCCCTCTCTCGCAATTGCAATTGCCATAGACGATTCTGTGACCGTATCCATCGCCGCAGAAATTATTGGAACGTTGATGGTTATGTTTCTCGTAAATTTCGTTTGAATATTTACTTCTCTGGGAAGTATTTCTGAAAAAGCTGGAACTAATAAAACGTCATCATACGTTAAACCTTCTCCTAAAATTTTGTTGTTGTGTGCTGTCATGTTGCAATTAAGGTATAATTGCATGCAAATTTACAATTAAATATTTGATTAGTTATGATTTTACTTATTTTAAAATTTTAACATATGTAAAAAAAAAGTCTAAATAGTTTTTTTTATTAAAAAAAAAAAAGGAAAAGCTATTTTTATTTTGTATTTTTAATATAATTATTAACCCCTAAAAAAAATGTAATGAAAAAAGTAATAACCTTATCCCTGGTGGTATTATGCTTTGTACTACTAGCAACATCTTGTTCTAAAGATGAAATCATCACCAACTCAACATCAGCTATTGAAATTAAAAAGAAGGAATTTGTAGAAAACTATGTCAATATCGTTCTAGCCAGTTACGAAGATACGTTGAACAAACTTTATGATTTGCAGTCAACTATAGATGCTTTTATTGCCAATCCAACTGATTTAGCGTTTAAAACTGCTAAAAATAAATGGTTAATTTCCAGAGAAGCCTATGGCCAAACAGAATCGTTTCGTTATTATGACGGCCCAATAGATGGATCTGAAGGAGAACCTGAAGGCTATATTAATGCTTGGCCTATGGATGAAGCATTGATAGATTATGTTACTGATGGAAGTGGCGGACAAGATTTATCAGACAACAGACAAAATATTATAAATAATACAACGGTATACCCTACACTAACAAAAGATAAATTAAAAGAAATATCAGGATATAACAGCAATGAATCTAATGTTAGTATTGGTTATCATGCAATAGAATTTCTTTTGTGGGGACAAGACAATACAGAGCCCTCCCTAAAACTAAATGGACAGAGACCATTTACGGACTATACCACAGAAACAAATGCAACAAGAAGAGGACAATATTTGAAAATAGTTACCGCACTTTTAGTAGATGATGTAAAAAGTGTTGTTGAGCAATGGAAACCAGGAGCTAGTTACAGAAGCTCATTTTTAGCCTTAACCTCAGATATTGCAATTACCAAAATTCTAACAGGTGCAGCAAAATTAAGTAAAGGAGAATTAGCTGGAGAGAGAATGGTCGTTGCCGTAGAAAATCAAAATCAAGAAGACGAACAATCTTGCTTTTCAGACAATACCCACAGAGACATCTATTCAAATGCACAGTCTATTCATAATATTATTAATGGCGCTTATAAAAATACAGATGGCTCCTCTATTTCTGGCACCTCTTTATTAGATGTTTTAAAACTTGTCAACGCTAATGATGCCAATACTCTGTCTTTAACCGCAACAGAAGTAATGAATAAAGTTGAAACGATTTCTAATGCTGGTCATTTTGATCATCAAATAATGACAGAAACGATTGATAATTTTGACAACCCTGTCATGTCAGCAGTTAAGACATTAAGAAAACAAGGTGATGAACTTGCCAAAGCAGGAAAATCTATTACTGGAAACACGATCGACCCAAGTGTATAAATTTATTCAGAGATGACTTCAAATTATACATCAAATTTTCAACCTGTCTATACAAAGGCAGGTTGGTTTTTATTGTTTTTAAAGAAAACAATGTTTTGTTTCCTCTTTGTATTTGTTATTCTATTCATAATTACTGCCTGTAGTAGCAAAGAAGAAACGGACTACATAGCATTAGATACTGTATATGAAACAGGTGAAGAGCTATCTGCTGGAAGGTTAACAACTTCCATTCTGGGTGCAAATGCATTTGATCAAGCAGTACCTGGTTTACCCACCAATACAGATTTATTATTTTTTGTTGGTAATTCTTTATTTAGACAAAATTGGGTAAGTGCTCCTGCCTCTACAACTGCAAGAGATGGTCTGGGACCAACCTTTAATGCAAGGGCATGCAGTGCTTGCCATAATAAAGATGGTAGAGGTTTACCCTTGGAACAAAATCAAGAATTTTCAAGTGGTTTCTTACTGCGTATCAGTGAAGCTGGTACAAATGATTTTGGAGGACCAAAACCAATTTCTAACTATGGAACTCAACTACAAGATAGAGGGAATTTAGGAATTCCTTTTGAGGCCAAAGTTAGCATTACTTATGAAACTATAAAGGGGCAATTTAAGGATGGTCAAACCTATGAACTACGCAAACCAATTTATACAATTACCCGTGAACAGTTTGGATCTTTACAGCATGTTTTAACCTCTCCAAGAGTTGGACAACAAGTGATTGGTTTGGGGCTAATAGATGCTTTATCTAAAGAGGATATACTTGCTAATGTTGATGAGTTTGATGCGGATAATGATGGTATTTCTGGAAAAGCAAATTATGTTTGGAATCACACAACAAATCAAAATGAATTAGGCAAGTTTGGTTGGAAGTCTAACCAGCCTACCTTAAGACAACAAATTGCAGATGCTTTCAACGGAGATATGGGGTTAACGACCTCTATTTTTCCTGATAAAAACTGTCCGAGTCCTCAGCAAGATTGTCTCGATGCGCCAAATGGTGGGTCACTTGAAGTACCAGATAAATCTCTGAATAATCTAATGATTTACACCGCATCATTATCCGTGCCCATAAGAAGAAATTATGAGGACCAAAATGTCTTGAAAGGAAAACAACTATTTAGAGATTTGAAATGTAATAGCTGTCATATAGAGGTTTTTACAACATCCAATAACTATGATTTCAATACGCTATTAGAAAATGTTACCATAAGACCTTTTTCTGATTTTTTATTACACGATATGGGTACTGACCTAGCAGACAATAGACCCGATTTTTTAGCTACTGGAAATGAATGGCGTACTCAACCACTATGGGGTATTGGAATGATTAAAGAGGTAAATAGTCATACTTTTTTATTACATGATGGTAGAGCAAGAAATATAGAAGAAGCTATTTTATGGCATGGTGGTGAAGCAGAAACATCTAAAAATAGATATAAAGACATAACCAAAAAAGAACGACAAAATTTACTTGATTTTATAAACTCGCTATAAAACGATGAAAATAATTAAAACTTTCGTAGTAATTTAACTTTAAATCGATTAGAATTTGAACTCAAGTGTTGCGTAGAAGTTTCTTGGTGGAGAGGGTATAATTCCTGGTCCAGGATAACCGGTTGCACGACGAGTAAAATAAGAAGTATCTAATAAATTGTTTATACCTGACTCAATTTTAACGTTTTTGTACTTATAAGAAAAAGCAACATCTAAAATATCATAAGAAGGAATCATTCCTATAACACCACTCAAATTACTTTTTACAGAATTAGAAGCATCTGTATATTGTTCAGACATATAAGTATATTGAATACTTGAAGTGAAGTCTTTATAAGATAATTTTAACCCTGATTTTAAATTTACTCTGGGTACAAATTCTACATTTTTACCAGTAATTCCATTTATAGAAGAGGCTTTATATTGGGAATCTATAAGAGATGTGTTTACAAAAAAGGAGGCTCCATAATCATCATCGATATCAAATAATTTTATGAGATTAAAATCGACTAAAGACTCTAAACCATAAATTACGGCGTCACCAACATTCCCTCGTTCTGATTTTATATTCCCATCTTGAAAAACTTTTTGTACAAAACCAATTCGATCATTGTAATACAGCATAAAAGCACTTACATCATAGGAGACTATTTTATTAAAAACACCCCTAACTCCAATGTCTAGATTATATCCTTTCTCATCAGTAATATTAGGATTAATGACGAATGCAGGATTTACGATACTAATATCTGAAAAAGTCACAGAACGATAATTTTGTGAAATATTATTATATATTTCTAAATATTTAAAGGGTTTATAACTTGTGCCAATTCCCAAGAGAATAAAAGATCTTTTTCTAGTTTCATTACTGAACATAGTTTCGTTTAATAATAAATTACCAGCGGCATCTAAGTTGATGTTTTTAAAGTATCCTTCACTCTGTGTTTTAATGTGTTCAATTCTAAATCCAGGGGTAATCGAAAGATTCTCTTTTAAGTAAATAATTTGTTCCCCAAAAAAGGCAGTGTTTAAATTTGGATAATCGTAGGCAGATTGTGACTGGTAGTCTGGATGCTGTTCTGTTTTAAAGCTAAAATCCGGTCCAGATCCAATGGAACCAGGTCCTTGACTATTGCTATTATTCGCCCTATAAAATTTAGTTCCTAAAAGAATTTTAGATTTCTTTCCTAAAAATGTGTTTTCGTGTAATATCCTTGATTCAAAACCAAAATTTTTGAATTTCCCTTTTATTAAATCTCTTTCTTCAAACGAGTCTATTTGATCCACCCGATTTGTTCGAAAACCAACTGCATCTCGACTTGCATTGAGACCAAAAAAATTAAAACTAAATTTAGTTTGTTCAGAAAAACTATGCGTAAATTTTGCATTGTACAACAACCAATTTACTTTAAACCAGTTTCTTGAACGTACACTTTGATTAGGATCAGTAGTAAACATTTTATCATTAAGGCCTCCTGCCTGTTGCGCCAAATAGTCTAAATAAGTTATTTCTAATGCCAGAGTTGTTTTTTGCGAAAATGCATATTCAAAATGAGAAAAAAAGTTTTTAGATTCAAATTCAGAATTAGGTCTAAAACCGTCCCCTTTTTTGTAATTTATAAATGCATAGTAACTTAACTTGTCTTTAGTACCACTAAAGCTTGTAAAATTTGTGTAAAGATTATTGCTTCCAA
>MDSY01141010.1_pt1 | contig 12266 bp, 11 predicted proteins | sample 811131 | NCBI WGS metagenome assembly MDSY01 (sample SAMN05326643, study PRJNA326480) | marine metagenome | isolation source: seawater | place: Atlantic Ocean: South West | collected 2010
AGGACCATATAATATGGAGGTATTATTTATTGTATTATCTTTAAAAAATCAAAATTTTAATAATGTTATAATTATGGATGGTAATCATGAAGATCATTCATTGTTTTCAAATTATGATACTATCGATGAATATCAAAAACAATTTAACAATTCAGAAAATATTGTTGATTTTCTTGATTCTAAAATTAATAAAATATTAAATAGATTATGTACTTGTTTATATTTAGAATTTAATAATAAAAGATATCATTTATCACATGGAGCTTTTGATTCTATTCATGCAGGTTTTAAAGAAGGAAGAAAATTACCTAAAAATAAAAACTTTCATTTGGAAACTCAATTGTATCAGTTTCTAGAATCAAATAAACAATTTTGTTTATTAGAAACTGATAATGATTCAACAAATTATAAATGGGGAGATTTCAATAATGAAATTGATAAAACAAAAATATCTTCTAGAGGACAAAATATTTTTGAATATTCATTTAATATAACAAAAGAATATATGAAGCGATATAACATTAGTAATATATTTACTGGTCATCAAGATCATGAACCAATTAATTTTTTAATCGATAAAAAAAATAATAAATTAAATTTTGTAAAAAGTAAAAAATATGACTTATATCAACCTTCTATCTTAAAACCATTTATTTTAAATGATAATGATTTTTTGGCATTAACTACATCAACTGCTACAATTCCTAGAAAAATGGATGTAGAAGGAGTTTATATTGAATTGAGTAGTTAAATATTAATATAAAATATCTAACATAATACATATATGTCTGAAATTGATATTAATTATAAAACAAAATATTTTAAATATAAAAATAAATATTTAAATCTTAAAAATCAATTAGCTGGTTCTAGATTACATTCACCTCCACCATTTGGATTAGAAAGATCTACAAATGAACATGAATTGAAAAGAGGTAATCGTTCGCCTACAAACCCTGAAGATGATAGTGATTCTCCACTTGCTCATCCACCACTAAACCCTAAAATATTACAACGACAAATAGCAAATGAATATGAACTTCCATCTCCACCTAGAAACCCTCAAAATTTACAACGTCTAAAGGCAAATCCTACATATGAACTTCCATCTCCACCTAGAAACCCTCAAAATTTACAACGTCTAAAGGCAAATCCTACAGATGAACTTCCATCTCCACCTAGAAACCCTCAAAATTTACAACGTCTAAAGGCAAATCCTACAGATTATCAAAGGTTTCCACTTAATCGTGAAAGATTACAACCTTTTGATGGAACAAGTTTTTCATCTCCATATAAAATAGACCCTATTAAAACAAATCCTAGTTATGAAAAAAATTTATATACTGTTATTTTAACGGGAAATGATAGTGGAGGTGTTGATTTTAGAGATATGGAAAGACAAGATCTTGAAAATAAAGATATTCTTCTTACCAATAAAAATCATTCTTTCTTGATTAACTTTTCAAATAATTTAACTTTATTTAAAGGAAAAATATTTTCTGTTAAAATAAATTCACATGATAAAATGGTTAAACTTACTGAAATTTAAAAATCTTAAATAATAGGTATTAAACATTGATTGCTTTTTCATTCTTTTCTTTATCAATCAATTTATTAATCTTTCTTTGTTCACATTTTAATTTTCTTACATCTTTCTTTAAATTATCCATTAATTCATTCAAGTTATCCAATGTCATTTCACTACAATCACCAGCTCCTAACTGTTTTATATCTAAATCTTCTTTCTTATATTTTGAAATAAATGTTGATATTTCTATTTTTTCTTTTACTAATTCATCTATCTTATCCTTAAAAATATATGGATTAAATATATTTTCTGCATCTTTTATCGCTAATTCTAGAAATTGTAAAGATGGTTTCATAATCTGATTTGTCATATAGAACAAGTAATCTAACTCAATTCCTTGTTGTTTAATATACTCCGGAGTTTCAATCATGTCACCTTGTAAAGTATCTTTTGTTTTATCAGGAACTTTAATAGCAGCAAATGATATTCTATCTCCTGATTGAGGTCTATTTCCTGGGTCTCTAATACCAATTCTTTCTGCTAATACTACATGAGCTATTTTAGTCCAATCTTTATATGATTCTTTTAATTTTAATGTTTTACTTGTTACAAAATAATTAATATCATATTTATTATTAAACATATTCTTCAAACACTTTTTAGTATATTTTTTAGCACGCTTTGGATCTTTATGATTAATTAATGAATCAATAATCCCATTACATACTTCTTTTACAATAGGAGCATTATCTCTCCTTTTTAATACGATACCCATAAAATCTTGTTTATATTTATTTTTATCAAACTCATATTTGTTTCCTACATAACGTTTTTTAGTTAGAATCAAGAAAGGCCAAAATGTCTTTTCATATTCTAAATCATGAGGAAACGGTAAACGTTTCTTAACTGTGTCACCAGAAATAATTCCTAGCTCGATTGATAAATCTAATCCTCTTTTATCAGTCATTGCTTTTCCTTTTTTCCAAAACTTTATATTTACTTTTCTATTCTTCTTATCATCAATTACCCAATATGGTTCAATCCATATTTTTGGTATTTCTTCTTTAATAAATTCGCTTATTTCTTCTATAAATTTACTTTTTGTATCCATTAAATTATTATATTCTTTAGATAAAACTTCTACTTCTTCATTTAGTGCATCATGTTTAGCATAAATCTCTTTATCATCACATATAGTAGATTTTTTATCAAGTTTATGTTCAGTTATAAAATCCTTGAACTCTTTTTTCTTTTCATCTAAATTCATTTTAGTATCTGATAATTCTGACTGTAAACTATATGGTGATATTCTCATTTTTTCAATTAAATATTCACCCCAGTTGTATAGTTTTGGAACTAATAATTCTTCAAATTGAGTATCATCAAATTTTAACCTAAATTCCGAAAATAAATCTTGTAAAGTCCACAACCAAGGAAAATAACTTTCTTCCATATATTCTTTAATGAATTGTTTCATTCTTTCTTCAATTGGTAATAATGTATTCCAATGTTCTGGAACTGGTAAAACTTCTGGTGGTTCAGGTAATTTTAAATCAGTAATTTTACTTTTATAATAATAAGTATCAAATATATTTTCAAATGTTTCTTGGTATTCTTCTGGTAAAAAGAACATCAATAACTTTTTTGAAAATTTAATTATTTTTTTTAGTATCTTTAATCCTTTCTTTTCACTTACTTCAACTATATCTTCCCTAAATCTGAAACAAGTGAACACAGAATCCGTGTCCCCATACCTAACTATCGGATTTAAAATTTTATTATCCATATCTTCCTTTACAAATTTTTCAATCTGCTTTATTAAAGGATTTTCATTAAATGATTCTTCATTATAACCTTTAAGTTCTAATTGATAAATTTTCTTTACCATATCCAAGTCATTTTTTGAATAAGCTTCTCTAAGACCATTAATAAATCCAGGTAAAATTTCTTCATCATATTTCTTTGCAAAAATTAACATTTCTCTTCCAGTTGATGTTGTACAAGCTGCAATAGCTTTAAGATAAACTGGACTAGTTGGTGCACCTAATTGACCATATAAACTATTTGCAGTAATTTTTAATGCTAATTGTTTTGCATCTAAAATCTTATACTTGAAAGGATCTTTCTCAGTTTTCATTTGCTTTTTCACTGCTTTACGTTCCTTAAGTAATGTATCTAAAATAGTAGGAACAACACCTAATTTATCATCCTTTTTAGCAAATCTTACATGTTTTATTTGACCATCATTCTGTTTAAATTGTGCATTATAATATTGAATATTTGGTAATTCATCATATTCACTATCTCTAACCATTGTTTCCCAACTCATATTCTTCTGAAGAATAGATGATGGATACAAAGATGCATAATCTTTAGTTACTAAACCTTCATAATAAACTGAAGGAATAGGATCAAATACAATAGCACCTTCATAACCACCATCATTATCTTCTGGTTTTTTCAAAACAGGAAAAAGATAACCATATTCTCGACAGGTTTTAAGACACAAACTAAAAAGTTTTACACCTTGTCCTCTAACAAATAGATAGGAAAAAGGAACATAACAAACATTAGCCATCTCAATATTCTTAGTAACAACTTCTAACTTGTTGACTAATACATTAACTAACCGACAATCTTTTACACAATATTTTGCAACTATAGATCTATCAGCTGAATTTCCTTTTTGAAGTCTAAAAATATCTTCTGGACCTACATCATCTTTAGCTTGAGACCAAAATAAATTACCTTCATCAACTTTATTAATATCAAATTCACTTTCAAATGTTAAAGTTTTATTTTCTTTATCAACACTATTGACAAAATACTTTTTTCCAACATAATCTGAAACAAAACTTTTTACATGTTCAATGTGAATAAAATCATTATCATATATATCATCTACATTTGCACAATGTAACGTATATTTAAATTTTTTAGATTTAAGCTTTACTTTATCAAAATCATTAATTTTCCCTCTAATAAAATTAGATGCTACATCATCAAGCTTATAAGATGATAAATTATAAGTTTTTTGAACATCTTTCATTAAATCTACATGAACTCTCCCGGGAGTATCCCAATATCTTATTAAATTTTCTCCCATTGCAGAAGAAGCTAATTTAAAATCTCTAAAATTACATTCAAAGTTCTTAAGTTTTGATAACATAGATATTTCATATTTTATACCTAGATGCTCACAACATCTGTCATATACATATTTTTCATCGAAAAAGAATATGTTATATCCAGTGATAATATCACAATCTGACCTAATTATTTCTTTTTTCCAAGCTAAAATTAAATCCCTCTCATCATCATACCACTCAGTAACTGCACCATCCACTGGATCAGTCTTTTCTAAACATACGATATGTTGACGATATGGAACCGATTGTCCTAAATATGTATAGGTAGTTCCTATTTGAATCACTTTGTCACCTTTTCTCCTTGCCATTGGAAATTGACCATCAATTGATGTACATTCAATATCAAAGGAAGCAATTCTAAGTGGAGCATTACAATCTTTTTCAATAGGTTTAATTTCAGTCCAATTAGCATTAATTTCAATGTCACAGTAACTATTTTTTTCACATTCCATTTCTATATGTTTATATTTATCAATTCTAACCCATGAACAACCACTAATTTTTCTAATATGAAAACATCTTAACATTGGTGGTAAATTTGCTTCATAACATTTAAATTGATAATCTCCTTTTGTAACTCTTGGAATATTAATTTTATTTTGTTCTAACATATATCTGAATTTTTTCATTGCAAATGAATTACTAAAAACTAACCTTGCAAAATTAAAGTCTTTATCATCTGTAAATCCAATTGCATCTTTCTTATTTACTGCATCTATAGATGTTAATCCATCTCTAAATTTTTTCCATACTTTTTTATTATCAGGACCTTGAAACCATTTGTACATAGTTTTTAATTTACTTTTTGTATCAGATGTTCCCCACTTTGATGGTAATTTAATATAAAAATGTGGTGTATAATTTTGTAACTTACAGTAAACAGATTTTCCTTCTAAAGTTCTACCAAAAATATGGATAATAAATTTTGGAAGAACATTATCTTTACTTTCTTCACTATCACTTTCCACATCGTCAAGTGTTTCGTGATCTTCCATATAGTCATATATTTGAAATTCCATAATATGTTATATATTATTAAATATGTAATCTTAAAATCAATTTTTCCCGTAAACGTAGTTTAAATTACTATGTAAATAAATATTCTAATAATATTACAAAGTAACATTATTGTAATTTTTATTTGTAATTATCTAAAAAAGAGCATTCCTTTAACAAGTGTAGAATCTCTAAAAGTATATAATAAAATAACTATAATTATTAAAAATGCACTTATTGATAAAGCAACTAAAGCTGGTGTTTGACTGGTATTTAATATAAGATAGGATTCTTTTGGACTTTTTGGATTAAAGTAAACTTTTAAAGTAAGAGAATAATCTTCTAAGAAAGAAATTGCATCTGCTTCGGTAGTAAATGATGGTGTACTGTTTGATATTTTATCATTTTCATATTCTGAACCTTCGTAAGAGTACTTATATTTTATATAAGGAGTATATTTTACAGTGGTAGTTATCTTACCTCTTACTTTTTTGGTTTGTGTTGATTGTTTAATTTCTTGCTGAATTTTAATACCATTATCAGTACTTTCCCAAGTTTTAAAAGAATTTACTTGTTTATAATAAGAAAAACCAAAAGAACCTATTAATAAAGCAAAAATTGTAAGTCCAATTATTATATAATAAAGTTTATATCTTAAAAAAGATTCTATTAAACCCATATGTAATTTATCTTATATTTTTTTTTTACACAAAAATTGAATTAAAAAATTTTTTCCAATCTAAGAGTATAAGATGTCTAATTCTCAAAATGAGCAAAGAAAAGTAATAAAGGAAATATTATCCATGAATATACCACAATCAGAAAAGAATAAACGTATTTTCCAAGTAATGAATCCCACTAATTTAATAGATAATCTAAAAAGTAAAGAAAATGAATTATTTTGTACTCATTATAATAGACATAATTATCCTATCTTCAAATGTTGTAAAAAAATATATCCCTGTAGACTTTGTCATGATGAAAAAGAAGAACATGAATGTAATAGATTTGATGTTGATTATATGAAATGTAATTATTGTAAAACATATCAAAAACCGTCATCTTCTTGTAACAATCCTGAATGTTATAAATTTAATAAACCACATAAATATTTTTGTAAAATATGCAATTTATGGTCAAATGACAAAGATAAAAAATTAGTAATACTTGATTCTTATTTGATTACAAGTATTGATACAACTTCGCAACTTTATCATTGTAAGGATTGTGGTATTTGTAGAATTGGTCTTCAAAAAGATATTACACATTGTCATAAATGCAATCAATGTATTTTTAATAGAACATTTGATAGTCATCAATGTATTGTTGATATGAAAGGTGAGAAATGTCCAATATGTTTAAAAGAACTTTGGGGATGTTTTAGAGATACATGTTATCAACTAAAATGTGGTCATAAAGTTCATACTAATTGCTTCAAAAAATCATTACAAAATTATGATTATAAGTGTCCCTTATGTAAAAAATCTACTGTAGATTTAACTAATCAATGGAGACAATTAGATTTATTTTTATCTTTACAAAATATGCCTGAAGAATATAAAAATGATAAATCAGAAATTTTTTGTAATGATTGTGAATCAACTTCAACTGTAAATTTTCATTTTTTATATCATAAATGCTTGTCTTGTAATGGTTATAATACAGTAGTTAATAAAGTTATTAAATATAAACCAGATGAAAATGATAATGAGGAAGTAGTTTAACAGTTAAAAAATTATCTCAATCTAAAAGTTAAATTTATTCTACCTTCATTTATATTTTTTTGTTTTGGTATTCTGTGTTTCCAATCCAGTTTTGCTGCAGATTCATCAAAAATAATTAATGAACCATCAGTTAATTCTATTTCATATTGTTCTTTTTTACTTATTGATTTAAACTGAAATTTTCTACTAAAACCTAATGATAAGGATGCAATTAAATCACCTTCAATTACTTCGGAATCAGTATGCCATCCTATGTAATCATCGCCGTTCCTATAATAATTAATTTGAGCATATTTTATTTTTTTATTAATAACTTTTTCTACCTTTGTCTTAATTTTCTCTATTTTTTTATTCCATATTGATGATTCTGTAATCTGGTACGATTTTTTAATATCGAAATCTTTATCTCTAACTGCCCATAATAACCTTGGTGTTTTAACTTCTTTACCAAACATGTTATAAGTTCCTTGTTCAAGTGGTAAATTTTTTAAAATATTATCATATAATTTTTTTGATTTTTTACTTTTTATGAATTTTTCATAAAAAATAATTTCTCCTTTAAAATTTTCGATATCTAAATAACCTTTTAATAAAGAATCTGTTTCATTAAATGTAATATCTTTGTATTTCATACTATTTGATAAATTTAATTTTACTTTTAAATATTATTTTATAACTCTATTTAGAATGTTATGTAAAAATTGCAATAAGAATGTAAATAGTAAATTGCAATTATGTAAGACTATTAATTTTAATGAAAATTATTTTTCTATTTGTGATAATAATTCTTTAGTTGCTAAAGTAATATTTAATAATACAAATAATGAAATTATTAATTGTCATTTTATTAATAATTTAAAAAATGTTAATTTTTCTAAATATATAACTACTATAAAAAAAAATAATAAATTCATTATAATTTATGAAAAAATTGATGGTATACATTTATCTAAAATGGTTAATAATTATACATCATATAATTTTGTTAAAATAATAAAAAAGGTAGTTAATCAATTATTTTATTTAGAAAAACAAAAATTTTATTTTTTAAATTTAAGTTTAGATAACATACTTTTAAAATTAAATAACCCTTATTTAATTAATTATTCATCTTTAACAAATTATAAATTAAGTAATATTTTAAAAAATAAAAACTATGGTCAAATTGGATATTGTCCACCAGAATATATTATTAATAATAATTTAGTGATTAATAAATTTGATGTATTTTCAATTGGTATTATTTTATTTCAAAAATTTTATAATTTTAATCCTCTTAGTATTAAGGATTATTATTATTTAGATTGTTGGTGTTGGTGTAATAATAAAAATCATAAATCAAGAGAACTATGTTTAATTAAATTTTTAAAATACAATAAAAATATTGTTGATGATTATTATAAATATATTATTATTAAATGTTTACAATTTGATCCTGATAAAAGAATTGATATAAAAGTTTTAAATCAATTATTTACATATACTTTTTGAAAAAAAATTGAATCTTTTTACATTTTAAATTTTATAACATTGTTAATGGAAAATAAAAGAAAAAGAACTGACTCAATTGATGAAGATAATACTGATCCTTTTATTAAAGATTTAGAAGAAATTTTTAATAAAAAAAATATTATTGATTCATCTGATTTATCTTGTAATCAAATATTATATTCTTTAATTAATAATATTCAAAATGAGACATCTACTTATTTAAATTACCATGAAATTATCAAAGACTTTAAACAATTAATAATCAAGCATCAAGAAGGAATGATGAATAGATGTGTCCAATGTGGAACTGATATGGGTATAACAAATCCAAGACAATTGTGTGGAAAAACATATTGTTTTAATTAATAATATATAAAAATTGAAAATTATTTTAATTACCTATTTAAAATAGTTTTATGTCATCGTCAAACAAAAAGAAGAAAAGTATACAAGTCTTTGTTTATGAAAATGGACGTACCAACCTATACAGATTAGATGAGGACTCATCAATACAAACTCTTACTGAAATAATTTCTACTAGAAGCAAGATTCCTCAAGATAAATTTTTTCTAATACACGCAGGAAAAGTTCTTGATGCTTCTAAAAATCTTGATTTCTATGGAATAAGTGAAGCATCATCTCTTACATTAAGTATTAGAAATTTTAATAGCTTTTCAAAGAGTAATCTATTGAAAAGAAAATTAGTTCCAGAAGATATTTCTTGTTCATCTACAAATCTAGATTTAAAAAAACCTTCTCCTATTCAAAGACAGCTTACTCAATGTAAATGGAATTATGGTTATAGGATTTCTCAAGAATATAATTGTCCTTCAATGGTTCAAATAGATTATCGGAAAAGAGGCAAATATTATTATGTTATGCTACCAAATGAAACAGCATGTGAGGGATTTTATGAAGATTTAGTTAAACAATTGTCTGAATCTGGATACACATGGGAAGATATTAAGCAATTGGAAGATGATGATTTAGTTACAGAATTGCCTAAATTGAAAGATATTAAGAAAATTGAGAATTAAGTATTTTTTTATTATTAGGAATCCCACGATTGCTATATTAATAATAGTTTTGCAATTGATAAATTTTATTAGAATCTGAATTTAAGGTATTATTTAATTCTTTTACATTATCACTAGTCATTTGCGAAGCAAAAATATTTATAGTAACCTTAAGATCATCTAATAAATTTTTAATTTTATCAATTTTGCTAATAACTCTTATATTATTGATTATTAATTTACTATTTTTTAATTCTTATTCGTTATTTTTTTATTTAATATTTCTATTTGATTATTTAAATAATTTATTTTTAATTATATTGATATTTAAATGAATCAGTAATTATATTCTAACTCAAATATTTCATGAATGTATAAATAAATAAAAATGATAATGATAATCAACTTCGAGGTATATCATCCCAGTTTCCTTTTCCTATTAAAACTCATATAAACGAAGAAAAACAAATAGAAATCCTAATTCAGGCGGAGTCCTACCTTAATAGCTAAATGATCGGATAATAAATTTAGGTTATTAATTTTTCCAAACAAATCAAACTTATCTACATTTAAATTTGGGCTAATAAATAATCTATCAAATCTAGCTGAAATATTAACTTGAGAAGGTTCAAAAAATGATCTAAACCATGTTTTTCTTTTATCTCCTGAATCAATTAAGTTTAAAGCATTATTTTTATTTTTCATAAATTTAGTTTCAGATTCTCTAATGTTCATATCTCCAATTATAACTAAATTTTCATTTTCAGGAATTAATGATCTTAAAGTCATTAATTGTTGAATTCTTACTTCTCCATTTTGAGGGAATGGTGATAAATGACATCCTGCAATATATATTGTCTTAGGATTAGTATACTTTATTAATGAAAAGGGTAAATCATTTAATTCAATATTGGTAATTTTATTTTTAATATTTTTATTATATAAAACATTAATAAATCCTCCATGAGTTAAGGTTAAATTATCAAGTAATAAGTATTTTTTTGATATTTCTGATTTTAATAAATCTGAAATGAATCCAAAGGAAGATTCAATTAAAATAATAAAATCTTCATCATTAACTTGTTTATTTAATTCATTAATAATTTTAACTTTATTTTCTGGTTTATCTGGTTTAAACATATTGATATTCCAAGAAATTATATTTAATTTCATTTAATACTAATTAATTGGAATTAAATATAAATAAATCAATATTTTTAATGAGCACAATCAAAACATAATGGCGCAGTTGTAACATTAGGAAAATATTCACTAGTGTATTTTTCAGTATTGTACCAATTATCATCCGGTGGATCATTATGCATACCCCAACTTCTAGGACAATTACTTAATCCTCCTTTTGGATTAATTCTAAGACAAACCCAACAAATATTTGGGTTTTTAAAATTTTCATTCTTATCTTCGGACATAAATAAATTAACTATACAATTTCAAAATATTTTTCAATTTTTAATATAAATAATAATATTGATCATTAATCTTAATTTTTCCAAAATCTTTTAAATTAGATTTTGCATAAACATGACCAGATGTTAAAAGTCTAGGATAATAATTAGAATATCCATTTATTAACATCCATGATATACATGCGTATTCTTGTGAAGTGCTATTTAACAATTCTAACCTTTTCTCTTTGGATGATCTCTTTTTAACATCAAAATCATAATTTGAACTAAATTCTCCGATTTTAATTGCACAAAAGCTACTTACTTCTGAATCACATAATTCACCATTATTATAACATACCTCACCTACGGATTGTCCATCATATGGAACCCAATATAGATTTATATTTGGATTTTTGAAATTAACTTGATAATAATTGTTATTCTTAAAATTAAAATTACCTCCACAAGTAAAAGTATCTTCAATATCACAATCTCCATTTTCTAAGATAACACTAGGTTGTCTTGGTGTTAAGAAAACAATTAATAATATTGATAGTACGACAAGTAATCCAAATATAGTACAATAAATTTTTTTGTTTCTTGATCTTTTAATTTCTACATTTGATTCATCTGATTGTTCTAAAGCTGTATATTCATTTTGGGGTTGAGTTAAATTTTTCATATATTAGTAATATTTAATTTAAATATAAATTTTTTCATTTTTTTTATTTAAATTTTATACACCCGTGTATTAATAAAATGTAAATCATTAATATATGAGTGTATGTGGAAGTTCGACATCATGTTCAAGTTCAAGTGGATCTTCTGGATGTAAACCTATACAAAAATTACGTAAAAAACAAGATTATACTGAAAGAAGTATATACAAATTAATTAGACCAACTTCATCTGGATTACTATTAACTGATACAAAAGTTGGTGGTAATTTAACT
>MDSY01073074.1_pt1 | contig 12263 bp, 6 predicted proteins | sample 811131 | NCBI WGS metagenome assembly MDSY01 (sample SAMN05326643, study PRJNA326480) | marine metagenome | isolation source: seawater | place: Atlantic Ocean: South West | collected 2010
AAACTAAAACTGCAAACTGAAACTGAAACTCAAAAGCGACACTTTGACTTGATTACTTTACATGATTCTTTTGAACCGCGAAGATCAAAATCAAGATCTCACGTCCCTATACATACCGCCAGACCGAGACCTCTTCAAGAGTCAGCCGCCGCCCACTGCGCACCTGCCGAGCAACGGCGTTGCGAGGCCGGCGCTCGCGTGTATCGAGCCGCCATGCTGCGAGGGATTCTGGCTGTTGTATCCCGGGGTTGCGAAGCCACTACCGCCGCAGAGCGATCCGCCGTGTTGCGACGGATTGAGGCTGCTCCATGGGGCGAGGCTCATCAGGCTAAAGCTGGAGCCCGAGGAAGCGATGGGCGCGCCCCCACTGCCGCCCCCACCTCCTCTCCACTGCGCCCTTAGGCTCATCCCGCGCGACTCGCCCCTTGGCGCGCCATAGCCGGGCATCCTGCTCATCCACCGGAAGCCGAATCCAGTGACTAGCAGACAGGGCAGGAGCGAGGCGGTGCCCGGCTCAGAGAAGAGGGGGTTGTTGTCGGCGGCGCCGGCTGCCTTGAGGGCAGCGTAGAGCACAGGGAACCCCTGCGACGCCAGGTAGCAGCCGAGGAAGTGTGTGACCGCCGCAAGCTGCGAGGCGCGTAGCTGGAAGGTGAGGTCGAAGAGCTCTGCCGGCAGCAGCCACGGGCAGGGCCCGAGGCCTGCACCGAAGGTAGTGGCGTGGAGGGCGAGGGCGAGGGCGGCGGGTGCGGCACCGAGGGTGCGCATGACGCCCCGGCAAAGCCCCACCATCAGAAGTGTGAGCGCGAGCGCCGAGCCGCCGAGGGAACTGAGGAGTACCTTCCGGCGGGAAAAGGCGGGAAGGATACGAAGCGTCGCGAGGATCATCAGGATTTGGATGGTGCCCGCGAGGGCGATGGCGGCGAGGACGGTATCATCGGAGGCGCCCGCGTCGGTCAGAATCATCGCCGAGTACGAGAGCAGCAGAGGCGCACCCGAGAACTGCTGGAGCAGCATGGCGCCAAGCAGGAGCAGCACGTTGTGGTGGTTGGGCAGCGGCGGCACCGCAGCGCGCCGACAAGCCTTGGGCGAAGACGAGAGTGCGGGCGAGGGGATTGGAGTGGAGACGGTGCCGATGAGCGCGCGTAGGTTGGCGGGCGAGCTCTCTCCGTAGCCGTACTGCGATCCGTTCGAAGAGCAAGTCTCCTCGACATCGCTCGAGGACATGGGCTCGTGCTCTGCGCTGAGATGCTCATGTAACAAGATGAGCTCCGAGTGCAGTGCCGCCTGCTGCGCGTCGCGCCTCTCGGTAGCGCCACGGCCGCCACGGAGCGTTGCGAGCGTATCTGCGGCAGATGCCGAGAGGCCCCGATGGAGAAGCCACCGTGGACTCTCTGGGAGTCCGATGCAGAGCGGTACGAGTTGAAGGAATGCCGCCATCCCCGCGAGCGACGGGAGCAAGAACCAACGTGAGGCAGTGCCGAGCATGGCGCTGGTACCTAGAACCTGGTGGTGCCCGTTTTAGAAGAAGGATCCGGTCAAATGGAGCGAATGTGGGGGGTGACATGTGTGGGCAAAATGGGGTGCGCGACTTGCGAGACTTGCGCCGGACTTGCGAGACTTGCGAGACTTGCCTGGATCAGGAGCGATCCGAAGGCCGCCGAGGCGGAGATGGCGGCACCGAGGCGTCCGCGCAAGGGCGCGGGCGCGAGCTCGCCGAGGTAGATGGGGAGGGCGATCGCAGAGCCGCCGCACGCTACACCGCTCAGCAGGCGGCCGCCGATCAGCCAGGCGAGCGGAGGTAGGAAGGGGAGCGGCAGACAGATCATGGTGGAGATCCCGCCGAGATTGAGAGGGTCACTGCCCCATGACCGACCGGAGACGCCCTCGCACCCGGAGCCGAGACCAGCGAGAAGTCCAAGCATTGCGCCCGCAAAGTGTAACGCGGCGCAAAAAAGCAGCGCGAGGCGTCGGCCGTGTCTCCCAGCGAGGTATGGCACGTAAATGGCGCCGACGACAGCGCCGAGGGAGAGGCAGCCCACAGCCGCGCCCCACCACGCCGCGTTCGAGACCGACACCTCAGGGTAGCCGCTGCTCGAACGGACGACAAGAGGGAGCTCGAGCTGTTCTCTCATGACCCCCCACGGAGAGTTGATCTCTCCGGTAGCCATCCCGCAGGCGAGCGCCTGGAGCGAGCAGAAGACGGCGGCGACGCAGAGCTGTGGGGTCAGACCACCGGAGTGCACCGGATCCGAGGGCTCAGAGCAGCCAAAATTGGCGCCAGAGAGGTTGCTTGCACTCGCTTCTGTTGGTAGGCCACCTCCGCCGCAGAGACTGGTGGAGGAGGGCGAGGCACTGACGCCAGGGAGAGCGAGGAGTGGTACGCCCTCGAGAGCACGTAGAGTGGGCTCAAGCAGAGCGAGGTCTCCTGTCGGTTCCAACGCGAAGAGGGTGCGTGAGCGGCAAGCGGCACAGAAGCGGCAAGCGGCACAGAAGCGTCAGCGTCACGGGCGCGGCTTGGGGTTGGTGTGCGCGGCAAGTAGAGCCCACCTGATCCTAGACCGGCGAGCGAACTGATCTTCCGCATGCCGCCGCTGGGTGCACCCTCAGCCGCATCCAGCAGACGGCCGGGCATGGAGTCGCTCTTTCGAAGCATGGCGCCGTCTCCGACGCAGCGCAAAAAAATCGTCGGAAAGGAAATTCGTTTAGGGGGACACTATTGGCGGCCGGACTAGGCCGTCCACATCGCCCACGCAGCGTGCCTCGCTCTGCTCTGCCGCGCCGGCGTGGGCCTGCTGCGTGCCCCGCCGCACCTCTCTCCCTTTCTCTCAGCGATGGTCAAGAAGGTCTTCCGTCCGAGCCTGCAAGACGTTGAAAAGCTCGCAAAGGGACTCGCCTCAAAGAAGCGCGGGCTCGGTTCCCGCGGCGTGCCCCACCGGCTCAACTCGGACGAGTGGGACGTGTACGAGCGCGCCTCCAAGTTTGGATTCGCCGTCGTCAAGGGATCGGGCCATCGACGCGAGCGCAAGGGCTCGCCACTCCTCAACACTCTCCGCCAACGCGCAGACGCCCTCGCAAAGCCTCTCGTCTGGGTGGAGCAGGGTTTGCAGGGCTCCGGCGACGCATGCTGCATCGACATGTCGCCTCTACGACTCATCGATGCCGCACAGGTCCTCGAGCTCCGTGAACGTGCCCGCTCGCTCGCCGTCGAGGCGCTCGGTGATGGAGCACATGAGACGGAAGAGTGGTGTGAGGCTGAGTCTCCGGCTACACTTGAGGAGCTGAGTGACGCTCCTGTGTGGGCTCTGCCACTGCAGCTGGACCGTTTCTGCGCATCGCGCCAGGACGCAAAGTCCCTCGCAAAAACACTCGCAGAGGTCATCCCTCTCTTCAGTGATCCGCTCGTCAAGGAACAGAAGCAACGACTTGCAAAGGGCGAACGCGCAGGTGGAGGCGACGGCGGGGAAGGCGGGGACGGCGGGGACGGCGGGGACGGCGGGGACGGCGGGGACGGCGGGGACGGCGGGGACGGGAAGGTTGGCGTCGGGAGTCCAGGCGGGAGCCGAATCCTCTCGGATTCCGAGAGCAGGTCCGGCCGCGACGAGGCGTTGCGATCGCGTGTGCTTGCTGCAGCGAGCGCTACCGGGCCCATTTCGGATGCTCCGGACGTTTCGGCAGGAGAGAGTCTGTGGAGAATGAGTGGATTCGGTGGGCACGCCGAGCACTGCGCCCGAGAGAACTCCACGCCTCTCATGGGCTCCGATCCTCAGCAGGATCCACGCATGATTTGCGCCCTCAAGGAAGTGTGGGCCACGCCTACTGCTCGGCTGACTCCCAGTGAAGGCCCCAGTGAAGGCATCCGTACTCAAGGGAGTCCCATAGCATCAGCGGAGGCGTTTGAGTCGGCATGGCGCGAGCGCATCAATCGCTGGTGGCTCGCACTGCCAGCCACCGCTGCCCAAGGCTTACGACCATGCATCGGCGCGCTCGGCCTTCACCTCGCCGAGCGGCTCGAGCAGGCGCAGCGGGAGGTGCGCGCTGCCCTCGGTGTTCCGGTGGCAAGTAGCCCCCCGCCGACAGTCGGCACCGAGTGCGAGTGGGTACGCGAGCGAGCGCCTCAGCTTGGTCTGCCGCCGTTCCCCAACTTGGAGCGATTCGAACGCTTTGAAGCGCTGCCCATACCAAGGCTGCTGCCGAGTGATACACTCCTCCTCCAGTCTCGTGAGCCGAGCTATCGACAAGATGGGCATGGATCAGATTCGAGCGTCGGCACTCGTCTGGGTCTCTCGTCCATGACGCTGGGTGCGGCTGCAGGCGGGGGGGCTGCTCTGCTTGCAGCGCTCGGAATGGTTGCGTGCCGACGGCTGCGACCTCTCGGACGACCTCAATTGGTGACGTCGCATGTCGTCACGCTGGACCCTGTCGTCTCCAAATGATCCAGTACCCAAGCTGTCTCTCGCCACTTGCATGCCTCAGCTCTCAAGTCAGAACTTCATTTGCAATGCGGCGTGGCTCGTGTATTGATATTTTGTATTTATCATGTCGATATTATACCGCGTAATTCCTCATTGTTATACTTTTTTTCTTATTGTATTTAATTTTTATTATTAAATCATAAATGTTTAATGTATTATACTGATACTCGCACTCCAGTACGAATACTGTATAATTGTTCAGTTGAAATGGTCGTACTACGTTTCTATACTACTACCAACTGCGGTAGTATTGTATTGAGATCCATGCATCATTTCATAGATAAAGTCTGCCTATGCGTCCCTGACGCGCATCAAGGCGCTCATGCAAGGCTAGTCCGCCCCTCTCGAGGTAGCTTCTTGCACTTGCCTGGAGCAATAGCAGCAACGCCTGTGCCTTGTGACGCGCACACAGCCCGCGGTCGACAGTGGCGGGTGCACCGTGGCCGTCTTCCAAGAACCGATCTACCACTTTCGACAATTCAATCACCTCAACGAGGAATGGAATGGGTGGCAGCTCATCGATAGTCCCACGACATGCTGCAGCCAACGTTGCCAGAGGCGCAGACCCACAGAGGCCATCATCGCCGTGTGTGAGCTTCTCATAAGCTCCACAGTCAAAATGGGCGCACGCGGCGAGCCAAGTGCCCTGCTCGCCCGAGCTTGCTGCGTCTCCAAGGTTGGATAGACTCGATAGCAAGTAGGTCCGCAGCTGCAGCTGTCGCCTGTCGCAAGCGCAATCCGAGCCACTTCTCTCAGCGCCGCCACTGCGACCTAGCCGTGCAGCCAGCCTCTGCGCGTCGTCTCGGCTTGGGACAGAGAAAAAGAGAGCGAACACATACTGTGCTCGTGACGGAGCATCCCCATCCTTTTGCAATACAGACTCGCTACCGCCGGTACTGCCAGTAGCGTCTCCGCGAGCAAGGCACTCTTCGAGAGGCAGCGCGGCTGAGCCTGCGCTCCGAAGGAGCTGGTGGCGGAGCTCAGCAGCGGATCTGGAGGCATGCACCGCTCTCAATGGCTCGGCTATCTCCGCTGCGAGCTCAGAAAAAAGAGAACCGGTACCGAGGAGCTTGAGCTGGAGGCAGAGGCTAAGGCTCCGTGCAGTGGTGATCGCTTTTTGCACAACGTGCTCAATGTCAGCTGGTGGTTCGACATGGCTCGGCTGCCGCTCCGGATGGAGGAAACGGTGGACGGACTCCGATGTCCTCAACGGCCACACTCGATCGGCCATCGTTCTACGGAGGACGAGCTCGATGACACGAGTCGGCCCGCACCCCTTATCTCTCACTGAAAGATCGTGAAAGCGCAGCAGCGTGGTTGTGAAGAGGGACTCGATGGAGCCGACTCCATGCAGCGCCATTGTGGACGCCATAAAGTTGAGTGGCTGCACGAGCACCAGCTCGCCACTCCCGCGTCGGAGCAATCGCGCACAGATCCAAAAGAATCCGTGCAGGTCACGGGCGCTCGTGAGGTTGGCAGTCGCCGTCATCAGATCGATTGAGCCCTCGCCAAAGCCCCAGAGGTCGTCGGGAGGGTTCGCCTGGTCGGCGAATTCGACGCCCTCGCCGACGGGGAGGATGTCAAATGAGCGCGACACCAGCCGAACGCCACTCGAACGTGCCGCCCATTCTGCAGCGAGGGTTCGCCCAAAGAGACCGGAGGCGGCACCCCAATCTATGTGCTTGAGGCATCTCGTCATGGGAGCGTCTATTGCAGGAGCGCCTAGTCCCATCCGCGTGAGTCCATCGAGGGCAAGAGTGCAAGAAGCGCTGCGCATCGCAACACAGCTTGGCGTCGACTCTAAAACGAGGGAGGCCTCACGGAGGGTCCGCTCGTGCTGAGTGAGTGTTTGGAGCCTCTGGAGCCCTCCTTGCTTGAGCACGCTCGTTAAGGAAACACCCACGCTTCCGCTGGGCCGCGACCAGCGAGGAGCGCTCATGCCGTTGCCAGCCGAACTTTTGTCCCCGCCTGCGCCACTCAGCCCTGCGAGGCCTGGCCAGGCCTCACGTTGCTGCCGGCGCTCGGCAGCGGACGCTGCCTTCTTCTGCGCCTTGGCGAGCTTCTTTTGAGCATGCTTCGATAAGACCGCTGGCATGGGCACCCCGCAGAGGCTGCCGTCTTCGACTCCGTCTGGACGGGCCTCAGCCTCCATGCCCATGGAAGCTTGTCGCTCCACCTATGTACTTCAGCCCTATTTGCGTCGTACATCTTGATTGTGCTCATGGCGAGGCACAATCGCGTCCTCTTCGCGTACGACGAGCGCATGCTCTTGCACACGCACGATTGGGGACACATAGAATGCGCCGCACGCGTCTCCAAGGCATACGACCATTTGAAACGCAAGCAGCTCCTCCGTCGCTCCATCCGCCTCGAGGGCATTGAGCACGCAACAGACGCTCAGCTTCTGACCGTCCATACGCAGCAGCACGTGGATGAGGTGAAATGCATCACGGCACAGGTGCAGCGGGACCCCGGAAACCGCCGTCTGCGCGAGCCGGATGGTCCCGGCGGTGTTTTCTATTCGCCCGCAGCCGACAGTGCTGCACGTCTCGCCTGTGGCTGCGTCATCTCGGCAGCATTGGGAGTGCTTCAGGGCTCCTCCTCCGAGGCGGAGGAAGGAGCGGGCGCCATCTTTGAGAGAGGGAGTCGTGTCGAAGTCGAGTTCGAAGGCGAGGGCTGGTTCCCAGGTACCATTGCCTCCACGCGCGGCCGCGGCAGCAACCGTCGGTTTGCCATCTCTTTTGACGATGGCGACTATGAAGCCGATGTCACTGCTGCTGAAATGATTCCGTTTGGAGCGAAACGCGATGACGCGACCAAGATCCAAGAGGCCGAATCGATCAGTTACGCAAAAGGCGACCGCGTCGAAGTCGAGTTCGACGGATTGAGATGGTTCCCAGGCACAGTAAAATTGGTCTCGATCAATGGACACGGTGGCAACGCTAGATTCGCCATCTCTTTTGACGATGGCGACTACGCATCGGACGTCGCTGCTTCTGAGATGCGAGCACTCGGAAGGGACCACGCCAAGGGTGATCGTGTTGAGGTCCAATTCGATGGCGACCGATGGTTTCCAGGCACTGTAGTCTCGTCGAGTGGGCGCGGCAGCAAGATTCGGTTCGCCGTCTCTTTTGACGACGGCGACTATGAGCCGGACGTCGAAGCTTCTGAAATGAGGGCGCTCGGAGCCCGGCGCGATGATGAGAATAGCAACAGCGAGAATGTGCTCAAAGAGCATGCGCAGCAGGTGCAGCGCGCGAAGCGCCCACATAATCCAGACGCGCTCGTGTCTCGCTTAGCATTTGCACTAGTGAGACCTCCTGGCCATCACGCTGGCTGCGACAGCACGCCGGGCCACCACGCGGAGGGCTTCTGCTTTTACAACTCGGTCGCAGTAGCAGCGGGCGTGGCGCTCGACTCGGGACTGGCAGAGCGCGTCTGCATCATCGACTGGGACGTGCACCACGGGAACGGGACTCAGAGCATCTTTTGGGAAGATTCGAGAGTCCTCTACATTTCGCTCCATCGGTACGGGGGGCGCTGGTACCCGCAGACAGGCAGCATCAAAGAGGAGGGCGCTGGGCGCGGGCGCGGCTACAACGTGAACATCGCGTGGCCCGAAGACGGGCTCACGGATTCGGACTACCTCGCCGCATTCCGCCTGATTGTGATGCCCATTTTGGAGGAGTTTGGGCCGTGTCTCATGCTGGTCTCGGCAGGCTTCGATGCTGGCGAGGGCGACGTGCAGGGTAAGATGCGGGTGAGCCCGAGCGGGTTTGGCGCCTTCACTCGCGAGCTGATGGGTCTCGGCGTGCCAACCGTGCTGGCTCTCGAGGGGGGGTACAATGACATCGTGACCAACCATTCGTGTGAGGCGGTGCTCCGTGCTCTGCTTGGTGACACCGCTCCATCGCTCACGGAGCACAAGCCGAGCGGTTGCGTCGAGTCCACGCTGCGGGCTGTGCAGGCGGTGCATTCCACGCACTGGGCGTCGCTACGCAAGACGGGTCGCGACTTCGATACCTTTTTCGACGAGGCTAGCCAAAAGGACCCCACGCCACATCGAATTTCGCGCCGAATCATCGCTAAGACAAAGAAGACGATGCGTCGGAAAAGTTAGAGTACCAGTGTGAGTATGTGAGATCCAGCTTGTTAGAACGATCGAAGGATGGCCTACACTGATGTGTGTGCCTCAGCTTTCAGCTTGGGAGTATAATTATGACATGTGGTATACACTACACATAATCAATAATCATAATCCCCGATAATGATAATTGAAATTGACAACTTTTACTTCCCAATTGCACTGGCATGCGTTCGACGGCGCCGCCAGAGCACACATAGCAGCACGAGCAACGCAGCTCCAACGAGCCCCCCTCCTTGAGCGGTGGCGTTGAGCAAGGGGGTGCCATCTGAAGCCTGCAATGCATGGCTCGCCAGCCGACGCTCAATGTGGACGCTCGAGTTGGTGGCTGGAGTCGCAAGGCGCAGCCTAGCGCCCTCTTGCTTCTCGCTGCCTGCTTGTTGGCTCGTCTTCCCCTGAGCAGACTTGGAGCCTATGCTATGCTCCTTGCTAGTACCTGTGCTGTGCTCCTTGCTAGTATCTGTGCTGTGCTCCTTGCTAGTACCTAGGCTGAGCTTGCTCGAGCCACTCTTGGAAGCTCCCGCAGCAGTGCGCCCACCGTCCTTGGCCACGCCAGCCTTGGGCTCTCGCTTCAGCGCAGGCTGTCCATCTGCGGCGCTCGGCGTGGTACCTGACCCCCCCGCGCGACCCCCCCCCCCGTGCTTGTGGCTCTTGATGAGTCGGTTTCGTCGTGTCTGCATCATGTGGAACTTGGAGCCCAAGGAGATAGCTGCACCCGCAGAAGTGTCCCTCGAAGCACTCGGCGCCCCCTCCGGAGCCAACTTCACATCGAACGGCGAGGCTGGGGAGGGGTTTAACGCGATGAGCTCGGCACCGCTCTTCTCATCGGCGAAGAGGAGATCGAAGATGAGGCGAGGGCCGGCGCAGCAGAGGACGAGTGCTGCAAACGCGAGCGTCGCATGCATGCATAGCTTGTTCGGGTGGTGCCATGGGTACATGAAGCCGACAAACCTCTCCCAGAAAAGCACAGGGACCACCAATGAGAGTACGACTGCACACGTACACCCGAGGAGTCCGAAGAGTGTATCGATGTTGGGGAATATGATGGCGAGTACGAGCGAGCTCCCAACCAAGCCGAGCGTCACTGGTACATGCTCGTCAGCCAGTGAGATGCGCTCCGCAGGCCCAGGCGACGCTTGCGGCGCGTCCGGAGAGATGAGCAGCGGCTTGGCGTCTGCGTGCGGTCGCGATGCGGGGGCGGTGCGCGCCCTGATGGATGCGAGGTGCATCCTGCACAGGAAGATCATCATCGGGTAGGTGAATGCGAAGGCGAAGACGATCGCGAGGCGCGCCGTGCCCACGCTCGCAACCTGTGGAAGATTATCTAGGATGTTGGCCGCGGTCCCTTGAGAGTAGCGGAGGTATCCGGCGAGGCCGACGAGGAGGTGTAAAGCGAGAGTGGTCCACATGGTGAGAGAGACGACCTGGTGCATGTAGACATACGTCGCCGGCTGGTGGAGTGTCTCGAGCGCCGGCGGAAAGAGTGGCTGGCTCGCAAAGCAGAAGCTCATCGTGGCGAGCGCGATCAGGCAGTCGGAGGAGAGTCGCACGGCCTCGACTGGCGGCTGCGGCTGCTGCGGAGCGAGGTGGTCGAGCTCGCTGGGCATGAAGACGACGAGGGCCACCGTGTATAAGATGCAGCATGTGGCGATTGCAGAAGTGCACTGGAGAGAGTCGAGCGAGCGCATCAGGCTGAGCGGCAAGAGGACTGACGCGGTGAAGAGGGCGAGGAGGAGGAGAGAGAGGATCGAGAAGTGCATCTCATCTCCACCGTCGTAGAGGGCGCTCGTACCAAAGCGGCTGCTCGCTAGGCTGAACGAATCGCCGATGATGACGAGGTATGAGACGCAGCTGCCGAAGAAGAAGAGGAGAGAGCACCAGTCGACAATCGCCGCAAGCCGCGCCTCAAGCCGAGCCTCCCACGCGACGAGAGCACCTGAAGACCAGGGCTTCCGATCTGTACCAATGATTCCATCAGCCGCGTACTTTTGTGAGAGCCCAATGTACGAGTGCTCCCGCGCGGCGAGGCAAGCCTTGAGGAGATAGAGCAAGGCGCCGTTGTTGAAGAGGAAGGCTACGAGGAGGAGGACGGTGCCGAGGAGCCAGCCGCAGCGCGCAAATGCGAGTGGGAGTGCGAGGAGGCCGGGGCCGGTCGTCGCATTGAGCAGGTTGAGTGTCGTGCCGAGCAGCGCGCGCCAGGTCGTGTCCGGCGTCTCGTAGAGCACAAAGAGACCGCGGCCCACCGCGTACCCTTTCATGTTGCGCTTGAGCTTGGCGGCAGTCGCTGCAGCCGAAGCGGTGAGTTCTGCGCCACCCGGCAGGTAACGCCGGGCTTCGAGAAACATGGCGTGAGCGAGTGGGCTCGCCGAGCGAGTGAACTCGCCGAGCAAGTGGGCTCGCCGAGCGAGTGGGCTCGCCGAGCGAGTGAGCTCGCCGAGCGAGTGAGCTCGCCTCGCCTTTCACCGCCGCGCTGACACCGAGTTGATGCGGCGCGTCGGTAGACACAGAAATAGATTTAGGACCCCAGTGTTGCTAATTTAATCGATTGAACAGAATGAGAATCCGGAGACTTTGTCACAGTAATTTAAATTTAGTTCGTATCTGAGGTACAGGGTTCCTAAGTAGGACTATGTTTTTACATGTAGGAATTCATAAGGAAATGAGAGGTACCTTCGGCCTAGACCAAAGAATTCGACAAATCATGGCTTCCATGACTCTACCCAGGAAACCAGTTGACACGACAAAGCATGACCCAAAGATGGCGGGCATGGCTCGCTCCGCTTGTGGCCACAAACCCCGGGGGGCCAACCTAGTTGCCCCAAAGCGAGTAGTTGCCTTGCTGCTCGCCTCGCTTTTTCTCCGATGGCGGCGGCACGAGCGGCGGGCCCGCACCCCACGAGCCCTCACCGGAGCCCGCCCCCCATGCGGTGGAGGCAAAGGGGAAGAGTGACACGGGCGGCTTTCCTGCTGCGTTCGCAGCATTCATCACCGGCGCATTCATCCCCGGCGCATTCATCCCCGGCGCATTCATCCCCGGCGCATTCATCCCCGGCGGCTGCGGCGCGGGCTGCGGAGGCAGTGGCACGCGCGGCGCGGCGAGCTGCGGCGTGAACACGTTTGACCAGCCGTTGCCACCACCGAGCGGCGCAAAAATTGAGCCCACGCTCGGCACGCCGGGCACACCCGGCGGCGCCCCCCAGAGCGGCGCCGCTGTGGTCGGCGCCGCTGGCAGACCCGCAGTGGCGAGCCCGGCGTTGGTGCGAGCGGCGTTGGTGCCGGCTGCCCCACGTGGGACCGCAGGCGTCGTGCCCCGAGGGATCTGTGGAGAGACCCCCCCTGGAGAAACGAGCATATCTTGGAGCTCAGAAGGAAGTATGGGCCACGAGAGCTGCTCCGCAGGCCGCGCCTCATCCGCAAGCGCCCCGTTGGCGACCGGCTTGACAGGCGGCATGTGGATGGGCGCCGTGGTCCCAGATGTACTCCTCGTGGCCGAGGCCGCCGCGCCCACCGCTGGGATGGCTGCGGCTGGAATGCCAGGGGGCAGTCCGGGCGGCGTCAGGCCGGGAGGCGCGAGCCCTGGCGGCGCGAGCCCTGGCGGCGCGAGCCCTGGCGGCGCGAGCCCTGGCGGCGCGAGCCCTGGCGGCGCG
>MDSY01021447.1_pt1 | contig 12262 bp, 15 predicted proteins | sample 811131 | NCBI WGS metagenome assembly MDSY01 (sample SAMN05326643, study PRJNA326480) | marine metagenome | isolation source: seawater | place: Atlantic Ocean: South West | collected 2010
GATCCGGAACCCGTGCCTGAACCAGTACCTGAACCAGTACCCGATCCTGTACCTGAACCAGTACCCGATCCTGTACCTGAACCTGAACCAGTACCCGATCCTGTACCTGAACCAGTACCCGATCCTGTACCTGAACCAGTGCCCGATCCTGTGCCTGAACCAGTACCCGAACCAGCAGAACCTCCAGAGCCTGCGGAACCTCCAGATCCACCTAAATTATCATCGGTATCAGGAGCAATAAGCTTGTCTTCGCAAGAATGCATTGAAAAAGCTAATGCAAGCAAACCAAAAACAAAAATGGATTTAATTAGCAAGGAATATGCTTTACGACTTTCAGTTTTCGTATTCATGAATGATGGTTTAGATCAATAACGCGCGTTTAAGCAATGACAAAAATAAGAATATCACAAGTAATTACAATACCCCGAAATGGGTATTTTAAATACCTCTAAAGGGGTATTGAAGATGATGCTATTTAAATTTATCTTCGACAAATAGGAATGAAAAGAATTATTGTTACCGGTTGTGCAGGCTTTATTGGTTCATCTGTGTCTAAGGAATTGTTAGTTCAAGGACACAGTGTGCTTGGTATAGATAACCTATCACCCTATTACAATATCAATATTAAAAAATCTAATGTCTTTGATTTAAAATCATCTAAAAAATTCTTTTTCCTTGAAAAGGATATTAACTATTTAACAGTGCAAGATTTAGGAAGTCAAAAATGGGACCTTTGTATTCACCTTGCGGCAACACCAGGCGTACTTCCCTCATTAAATAGGGAAAAGGAATACCATGAAAACAATGTAAAAGGAACCTCAAAGCTGCTGGCCATTTTAAATCAAGCTGGAATTAAAAAGATAATTTTTGCATCCTCTTCCTCTGTTTATAAGGCAAACGGAGTAAAGCTCTTTCAAGAGAATGAAAATGAAACAGCCCCCTTATCGCCATATGGTTACACAAAATTAAAAGGTGAATCATTGATCAAGGACTACCACAAAAAATTTGGTTTTGATGTTTTAATACTTAGGTTATTTTCCGTTTACGGCCCAAAACTTAGACCAGATCTAGCACTCTTCAAGTTTGCAACATCCATTCTCGAGAACAAACCCATAACTGTCTACGGGGATGGATCAAGCCAAAGAGACTATACCAACATCAAGGATGTCATTAAGGGCATACTATCAGCCATTCACTTAATGGTTGAAAATGATTCCGTTCAAGATACCATTAACATTGGAAATGGAAATCCTATAAAGCTGAATGTGCTCATTGAGTTAATTGAAAAGGAACTGAAAGTAACAGCCAAAATAAATTACATAGAAAGTAAAGCTGCAGAGATGCAATTTACAGGTGCAGATATCTCAAAGGCTAAAAGTATTTTGTCGTATAAGCCCGATGTCGATATAAAAGAAGGTATCTCCGATTTTATTCAATGGTTCCAAGAAAACAGAAAGACATATGATTCCTGAATTATTTCATGATTTTTCTGAACCTTTTTTTCGATTTACTGCGGTTGGATTACTGGGAGTAGGCATTAATTTTGGACTAACCTACATACAAAAGGAAGGTCTGAAATGGAATAAATATGTTGCAAATCTCATTGGTTTTTTGATTGCAATCAGCTGTAATTTCATATTGAACCGTCATTGGACATTTCATGCACAAGAGCAAGCCTTATTGCCTCAGATTGCGCGATTTGTAATTGTTGCTGGATCAGGTGCTTTACTAAATCATTACATTGTTTACAGTGCACATAAACATCTAAAATACAATTTTTATCTTGCGAAAATCTTTGCCGTTGGCTTGGTGTTTATTTGGAATTTTATACTTCATTCAACATTTACATTCACATTATGAAACCTGACGCAGATGTTTTATGAAATCACTAGTTTTGCAACATTCATTTTATAAAAAATAGCTATGAAAAATATAATTCTACTCGCATTTTTACTTCTATCTGTTCACTCTTTTGGGCAGACATTTGGGTGGGTCAATACCGGCATAGGTAACGAGAAAATAGAAGGTAAAAAACTAGTATCAGAGGATAACGGCGACATAATCGTAGCAGGAAGTTTTGAGGGCTCCGGGGCTTTTTCAAGTTCAAATATTATTGCCATTGGGGATGAGGACTTTTTTCTTGCTCGATACGATAGCTCAGGTAACAACTTATGGTCACGTGCTTATGGTGGTTTCGAAAAAGACGAAATTAAAGATTTAGCGAAAGGGCCGAACAATACCATATATGTTTGTGGAAGTACTGAAGGAGCAATGATTATTGATACGCTTATTTTAAACAACCTTGACGAGACAAACGGGTTTTTAGCGCAGTTAGACCAAGAAGGGAATATTATTTGGGGGCTAAACCTCGAAAGTAATGATGAGATTACAGCAAGCGCTATTGTTGTATCCGAAATAGATAGTATTGCATACATTTCTGGTCACTTTAAAGACTCTGCTTTCATTGGATCCTACTCTATCTCCTCATTTGCTAGTGAATCATTTTTTGTAGCAGCAGTCGATTACTTCGGAAATATTATTTGGGTTTCAACTGGAGCTTCGCAAGATGAAGTTGAACCACTTTCAATGTCGCTTGGAGCAGGTTCACGAATCAATGTTTTAGGAAACTTTGAAGGGAATTTTTTGGTTGGTTCAAATGTTCTACCTAATTCTTCTGACAGTGATGTTTTCCTTTTATGCCTCGACCAAGCAGGTGACTTTATTTGGTCAAATAGTATTGGTGGCACAAATGATATTGAAGGCAGCAGTATCACATCTGACGAGCAGGGAAATCTTTTTATAGTAGGTAGTTTTGAAGATGAAGTTCATTTTAATACAGATTCATTAACTAGTAGTGACGACAAAGATGGTTTCTTTGCCAAATACGATGAAGACGGTAATGAGCTATGGGTGAAGGCCTTATCGGGAACATCTGATGTTCAGCCAAACGATATTTTCGCAGACAATTCTGAGGGGATTTACATTACAGGTTCTATTGATGGAACATGCTACTTTGATTCCTTAGCTATAACCAACAACTCCGGAACAGACCTTTTTATTGTAAAGTATGATACCTCCGGGACCGTTATTTGGGGAAAAGGAGTTGGTGGTTCAGGAAGTGTTGAAGGTTACGCAATAAGCACAGATATTAACAGTAATACTATTGTTACCGGACGTTTTGATGGAACTGCTTTCTTTGATGAAATAAGCATAAGCGGTTTTAGCGATCATGACTTTTTCATCGGTAAATTGATGCCTTCAGAAGATACTGCATCTATTTCTGAAATCGAATACATGGAATACAACGCGGTTTTGTATCCCAATCCTGTAAATCAGTCTATTTACATCAGCTTTGAATATCCGAATGCTCCAAAAAACTTAACCCTCGAGCTAACAGATGCGCAGGGTCGTCATATTCGAAATTTGACCTGGGAACAAAACAAATCCATAAATGTTGCGTCTTTAGAGAGGGGTATTTATTTTTTGAAAAATCAAACTGTAATACTTCGGTTTTACAAAAAATAAGTCCGAAAATTAAATTGATTAATTCTTTAAAAATATAAAATGAAAAAAAGTGTTTTTATAATTTGTACAATAGCGTTAACCGCGTGTAAGTCCGTTGAATACTTTGGTGAAAAAGTTGCTGCAGAAGACGTAGTGCGATATGAGTCAGTGAAAGATCGTGCTTTTGAAGAAGGCAGAATCACCACCAGCATAGAAGGAACTATTTTAGAAACATGCGCAAAGAAAGGCTGTTGGATGACGATGGCAACGCAGACCGATACTGTATTTGTTCGATTTAGAGACTATGGATTCTTTGTCCCTACGGAGGGTGCAGACGGAAAGAGGGCGGTTATTCAAGGAGATCTTTTCGTAGATACCATAAGTGTTCGAATGCTGCAGCACTATGCAAAAGATGCAGGGAAGTCAAAGGAGGCCATTGCAAAGATTACCGAACCACAGCTTGGCTTAAGTTTCACTGCCGACGGAGTCATCATAAAAAAATAATTCTGTTTCAACAGCTACTTATGGAGTGGTTTTGACTAAGAATAGTGTGCTGTGTAAATAGAATGTGTTGCCATTAGACTTATTGGTCTGTCGCTCAGATAACAATGCTTCAATAATCGGCGAACCTTTAAACGCGGAGTTATATCCAGGGCCATTTTCAGGATCTACATTATCTAAAGAACCTGAGTTGGCTAATTCACGTGACATAAGTATCATATGAGCGCCTAACTCCTTTCCCGTCTGAATAGCTAAGCCTTGACTCAGCTTACCCTTATGCTGGAAAATTGAGTATCCCAAAAGTATATATCCCTCGTTTTTGAATTCTTTATAGGCTTTCATACAAGCGTTGCTGCGGGGAAAATCCTTCATATCAGGATACAGTGAAGGTCCTCGATCTACCAGTGAATCTATATCCGAAACTACCCGAAGTTCCTGATAATTCAACATGTAGTCGTTGTTCTTGGTCAAAGCACAGCTTTGAAGCAAAATAAAAACAGATATATAGAAATAAATCCTCACTTGTTAAACATAGGTAACGTCAATTCTTTGAAAATAAATCAGCAACTAATTATTACTTGTATTTTGCAACTAATATCTAATTCAATTTACAGGTGTTTATTCCAAACATTTTATAAATCATGCATGTGCCAAGAAGTGCATTGAATAACAAAACTCCGCCAACAGCCCCAAGTAGAATGGCATAATTGCTCGACCCTAGTATGAATGGCGCGGGTATAAGGAACAAAGAAATAAAGAAACGCACGATGCGTTCCGATGTGTTTTGGTTTGTTGTAAATAAATTCATGAAATAAAATTAAAAAATAATTGGCCTCTATTTACAAATCATACCCCACTAGGGTTAGTATACATCTTTGGAACACTCTTTGCTCTTAACCATCAAAATAGAATGATTATGAATTTTAAATCAAGCACCGTATTTTTTTTACTCGCAGGTGGTTTACTCGCCTTCATGCCAGGCCAAAAGAAAGTAGAAATAGCAACAGCACAACCAATAAGAAAGCTACAACAAACGGCTTTCAAAAAAGGAGAATTTTTGCGGTACGACGTGTCTTATGGTTATTTTGATGCGGCAAAAGCAACGCTCGAAGTAGCAGATGTTTCCAAAGTAATCAATGGTCGAAACACATTTCACATTGTTGGCAGAGGGAAGTCCGCAGGTGCGCTTAATTGGTTTTTTAAAGTTGAAGACCGATACGAAACATACATTGATGAAGAAGCGATATTGCCTTGGAAGTTTGTTAGACATGTGCGGGAAGGTGGATATGAATTGGATAGAGACATTCGTTTTGATCAGTACATGAATAAAGCCACAGTTTCACAAAATGGAGATAAGGATTACAATGTGGAGCCTAATACCCAAGATTTACTCTCTGCTTTTTATTATGCCAGAACATTGGATATGCAGGATGCTGAAATCGGCCAAGAATTCGTGGTCAACACCTTTTTTGACAGAGAGATGTATCCCTTAAAATTCAAATTTTTAGGTCCAGAAGCCGTACAAACCGATCTTGGAACCTTCAACTGTCTAAAATTTCGACCTATGGTTGAAAAAGGACGCGTATTTAAGGAGGAGGAAGACATGACCCTCTGGGTGAGTGACGATGCAAACAAGGTTCCCATTAGGGTGAAGTCAGATCTTTTAGTTGGTTCTATCGAAATGGATCTTGTTGAATATAAAAATCTCGTTAGGCCACTAAATAAGGTAAAGGACTAGAAGACAGAGTAGACGAACTATTCAAATAAGAATTTATAGCCACTTTAGAGTGGTAGCTTTTTAATGGGTCTTCAAAGACTAAAGATGAACGGTTGGATTTTAGAATCTTAGAATTGTTATTCAACGATGATCTTTGCTTTCATCTCAGGGAGGTGCGGTACGCAAACATAATAATAAGTCTTTGCCTCTTGAGGTACAAAAAAACTATTTGCACCATAGCCAAATTCAAAACCATTCTCAATGGGTGTTGGATCGTTGGCATTGTAACTCGCTTCGCTAACTTCAATCGCATTATGACTACCGCCTAGGTCAAAGAATACCGTATCACCAAGACTACAGTTTAGCGTGGCCGGTTGAAAGGTATGTGCCCAGGTAGTAATTATATTTTCGCTTGTAGTGTTGTTGTTTTCGTTTGAGTTGACCTCCTCTTTTGAACAGGAGAGTGCAATAAAAAAAATGGACATCAGGTAAACTAAATTTTTCATAGAACGAGGTGGTTTGAATTCATTAGAATTTGTCGATAATTTTCACAGATTAATAACAATGAAATGAATGAAACTGTTCACGCCAAAACAAAAAGTGGCTTTTAATAAATATTGAAAACATTCTACTTTTTTCATCATAATAAAGTACAATATGACCCTTCTATACGCGAAAAAAGTAGTAAGTAATAGTATTAAAATTTGTAGATTCGGTCAATGGAAAAAAATGTTTTTGGAGAGCCCCTTCAAATGTGTTGCACCAATCCCATGACTGGGTATTTTCGAGATGGTGTATGCAGAACTATATCCGAGGATGCTGGGACACACACCGTTTGTGCTATTATGACCAATGACTTTCTAGTGTTTTCTGCGCTTCAAGGAAATGACCTAGGAACACCGATGCCTGAATATGAATTCCCTGGATTGAAAGAGGGTGATAAATGGTGCCTGTGCGTAAGCAGATGGATTGAGGCAGAAAAAGAGGGAAAAGCACCTAAAGTGATTTTAGAGGCAACACATGAAAAAACTCTAGAATACACAACAATCGATACGCTCATAAAACATGCGTTTAGAACTAAGTCTGCTTGAAAGGGTTTGAAAACAAAAAAAGGAGTCCTCATCAATATTCTGCGTTACTCTAAATATTGTACCCTATACAGCCATTAACCTATTCATTTATTCCAAGGCGTTTTTCGATTAAAAATCTATTCCTCCTTTGAAGAAGAATTGGGTACAAGTTAAATAATACATTAAATAATAGCAGCATCCAAAAATCATAGAAACGATAATTTATAATAAGCAAAACCTGAATTCCTAAAGTAATAACAAGCGAAATGAAGTGAGACGTTTCAGACTGTTTTGTCTCCTCTATAAATTTAATAAATCTGTCTCCTTTTTTGCCTTTTAAGTAAACTCTACGGTTTAAGTACTTTAAGAAGGAATTGATAAGTAATTTTCGAAAGAGAGGAACACCGATTGACTTAAAGAACAGTTCAGACTCCATTTTTCGCTTAACATAGTAGTTATTAGGAAACCTGAAATACTTAAAAGTTTGAAAGATCATGAATGCAAAGAAGATAATGGCCCAGGCAATGCAGAACAAAATTACTGTACTAAAGAACATATTGATCTCAACGATGAGTCGTTTGTATAATAGATAAGAAATAACCGAAGAAACAATGAAAGCGAAGAGCACAATCATGATTTTAATATGCTTGCTTTTATTTGTAAACATTAATGGTTCAATTTTTTATTGAGGCCCCTTCTACCCAATCAATAGTTTTCTTAACTCCCTCCTTAAGTGAGGTGATTTTTAATCCGAGTTCATTTATGGCTTTATTAGCGTCAACTTTCCAGTCATATTTTCCCTTTGCTATCCATTTTGGAGTGATTAAAGGCGTCCCTCCAAATGGGATTTTCATTAACTGTATTCTCGAGAACAACATCTGAAAGCCAATTGGAAGCTTGATCATTTTTCGATGTATCCCCGATTCAATAGCCAAAATTTTAAAGAATGAATTATAATCATGGTTTTCTCCTCCCAGAATGTAAGTATGCCCTTTCTTTCCTTTTTCCATAGCTAGAATATGTCCATCTATAACATCATCTATAAATACGTAATTCCCGATCTTCGTTCCATCACCTGGTATAATTCTCCATTTGCCTTTGACATATTTATAAATCAATTGAGTCACAGATTGTGGTTGGCCAAAAAGAAAGGGACCATAAACACGTGTGGGTGAAACGATAGATACATCAAGCCCAGCAATAACAAAATCTTTAATCCTAGATTCAGATATCGCTTTAGAGCTTTCATATTCATTAAAGAAGTCGAAATCCCTTACATAGGTCTCTGTGATGTCATCACTTACCGATGCTCCATATACTCCCGCTGTAGAAGTGACAATAACTTTCGAAACTCCTAATTCTTGGGCGACCTCCAATACATTCACAGTAGCAGTTACATTAATGTCGAAATAAATTTTCGGATCTTTTGCCCAAACCTTTGCAAACGCAGCTAAGTGATAAACTTTACTACAACCCTGCATGGCATCTTTAATTGACTCCTTATTCATGACGTCACCCTCAAAAATGGTGACATTTGGATGCTTGATATCGGTGGCTTTTTTCTCAGATCTTACCAGAACATGAATTTTTTCACCTGAATCTATGAGTTTCTTCAACAAATGTGACCCTATATATCCTGTTCCTCCCGTTATAAAAATGCTCATGCTATTTTTTCCTTATAATTCTTGAAACTTTCTCTAGACCAATTAGATACAGTTTTACTCAGCCATTCAGGTTCATCCAATGGTAAGCCATGACCTGATGTCGGGTGCCAAATCAAATCTCCTCCAAAATGATTGTGTATCTTTTCAATACACGATGGAGAAACCATTCTGTCGCCTTTTGATCCAATAACCAGGATGGGGATTTCTGGTTTCCCCCCCTTTAATTCGTATCTCATTCCTGCAAGTATCTGTCTGAGGATATTTATCCTAGACATTTTACGTTTCTTTTGAATCAAAATCCAGGTATCTAAAAGTTTATCAACCATTCCGGGCTTATTTGAATTTACCTTTATAATTAATCGTTCCCGCTTCTTAATGCTATTGGTTAAAAGAATTCTGAGCATATCTCCTCGAATAGACTTATTTGCTCGTTCATTGGTTGAACATATTCCTTTAAAACTTGAATTGACCATAATGAGTCCGTCAAAATCATTTTTATAGTTAATGGTCCATTCGGTCGCTAGCATCCCTGCTAAAGAAGTGGCAAAAATAATGTTGTGCTCTTCAGGGTTGATTCTATCAATCATGTCTTTGCGCATGAAATCGACCATCTTTTTAAAACTAGAAGGTGCATTAGTTTTGTGGTAAATCCCAGCACCGGGTAAGTCCATCAAATGTATTTTCGCTTCAGGCATCTGTGATTCAAGCAAATTGACAAAATTCCCCCAGTGCCCTGACTCTCTTGTCAGACCTCTAATAAGATAGATGTTTAGCTTTTTTTTATCCAACTTTCGCCTTATTATAATTTATATCTGGATGGAATCTAAGCGCTGTCAAACTGTTGGTCCATGCCATAGCAACGTGTACTATAAAGGCAATCCAAATAGTTCCAGAAGCAGCGGTTAAAAGACATAGAACTATCCCTAATGGAATCGCTCCAATTGTTTCATCCAATCCTTTTGGAATATGTGTTGCTGAGTAGAGTGCAGTATTTATAGCAATTGCAGTCCAAATTCCTAATGGTTCGATCAAAGGAACAAATAATAGTCCTCTGAACAAAAATTCATAACCAAATAAATATAATGCCCATCCGAGTAAATTTTTAAAAAGAATACTTCGATTCCAGTTCTTCGCTCTTATTTGAGGATAATTAACCAAGTTCTTTGGTTTTCTTGCACTGTAAGTGGCTAAAGGAACGACCAGGACGCATAGGCCCAATGTCCACCAAACAGTAAACATTGTCGTTTTATGAATAAAGGTTAATCCGTAATCGGCTAGACTGATTTCTGGAATGAGTATTAGACACAGAATTGTTGGAACGATCCCCATTGAAATAAAACCGAAATATTTCGTGAAAAATATATGTTTAACGGAAGCATCATCATGCTCGTACTTATTATAAAAGTAGGACTTTATTTTTTCTGATTGAGCGGTGAACCAGTAAATCACAAAGAATATGAGCGCCGCAGCTATAGGTAGAAAAACCCTCATTTCGCCCTTTCCCCATGCAAGGTCCATTGGTAAATATTCGTACATTATTGTTTTTTATTTAAATATCCATTGTCTTTATACCACTCCAAACATTCTTTGAAAGCTTCCTCCATTGGAGTGCTCGGTAATTGAAGTTCTTTTCTGGCTTTATCTGCTGAGTAATAAAAATTGTCACATGCAATCGCTGCCAATTCTTTTGTCACGGCCGGTTTATATCGAAATATTTTGGCGAGAAATGAATTGATACTTCCATAGGCTCTCATACCTGCATTGCCCATTCCAAGTTTCGGTGCTTTCCCGCCAATGGATTGTGCGATTTTCTCGAAGGCATCTCTGTATGATAAGTTTTCATTTCCGAGAATATAGCACTCACCTATTCTTCCCATGGTTATCGCATTGGCTATAGCTACCGCGGCGTCTTTAACAGCGATGTAATTCTTTCCCCCGTGAGTATAACCTGGTACTTTACCATTGTAAATAGCCAAAACCATCGTGCCAGAACTTGGTTTCGAGTCATAAGGGCCGATCATAAATGTTGGATTTACTATAATCGCAGGAAGGCCGTCATTTTTTACTGCATCAAGCAATAAATCTTGCGCTTTCTTTTTCGAATCCATGTAGTCTAGTCCATATTTATGTGCCGTATATTCGTTCGTTTCATCTCCAAGCTCTTCTAACGAACTTCCATTTCCAAATGAATTAGCCGTTCCAACATAAACAAGACGTTTTATTTTGTTGTCTTTAATGGCTTGTATTACATTTTCAGTTCCTTCAATATTCACCTTATTAATAAAAGGATCTCTTGCAGGATACATACTCGTAGAGGCTGCACAATGTATTACAATATCGTGACCCCTGAATGCAGCATTAAGAGAGTCTATATCAAGTATGTTCCCGTAAAACTTATTAATATCCAGCCCATCAAGCGTTTTTGAAGTAGTTCCCTTAAGCAGTAGCACACTGACTTGGTGCTCTCTTGCAATTAATTCTCTTACAAGGTTACTACCTAAAACACCATCTGACCCTGTGACAATAACTTTCATTTGAATCGAATTTCAATACTTTTACTGACTAATATAGATGACGGCACTTTTCCCTTTTTTTAATAAGGTGAATATTGGATTCACAAGAAATAAAGGCCCCATCGTTCATTTAATAGCGCGAAACTATTTATTCATGATGGAGTTCTGAATTGTTTGGTTAAAAAATAGCTTACAAAAAGGATATTTATTTGAGAATAAATATATATAAAACGTTATAAATCAATAAATTATATAAATAAAAAAGGAGACTCTCGTGAAAAAGTCTCCTCTTTAGTACCCCTGACCATTCCATTATCGAACACCTTTTATGAAAACCTAAGAGACATATACAGTCTACGAAATGTCCTTATAAACCAGCATATCATCGATGTAAGCGGTCAATGGCTTACTGATAGTACAAATCAGTCTAATTCTCATATTCTTTACAGGAATTAAACCATAATAGTATCAAGTAGTATGGCAAACACAACAGGACAAAAACACGGAGGAAGAAAGAAAGGAACGCCCAACAGATTGACGAGAGAATTACGAACGATTCTTAAAGATGTCTTATATCAAGAAATGGAACATCTGGAAGAGAGATTGAATGATTTAGAACCTAAAGACCGAATGCAGATTATCTTAAAATTGATACCTTATATATTTCCTAAAGTGATGGATGTTCAATCAACTAAAGATGAACCTTTGGATTTTGGTTATTGAATTTATTAACTTTATCTAAACTATTATTCACAAAAATGAAGGCACTACTCTTGATTTTTTTTATCGCTACACCTTTCTTAACCTATACTCAAGTGACCAAATCCTATCATTTGAATGGCAAATTAAAATCAGAGGCGAATTATAAGGATGGTAAATTAGATGGCCAACTATTTGGGTGGTATGAAAACGGTCAATTGAAGTCGGAACGCTTTTATAAAGATGGAAAAAATATAGGTGTACACCGTGGTTGGTCTGAAAATGGCGTGCTAACATACCAGGCGGAATTTAATAATGATGGTTATTGGCATGGCTCAATTCAACATTGGTTCGAAAACGGTCAGAAAAGAGTTGAATCATTGGCTATTAATGGTGCGTTCGATGGCATTCAGAAAAGCTGGTATGAAAATGGGCAGCAGAGCACCGAGGTGAAATTTATAAATGGGGAGAAATTATCACAAAAATGTTGGGACATAAAAGGAAGGGAAATAGAATGCCAATAAAATCGATAAACAAATAAATAGCAAAACACGGATAAACCGATAACGGCAAAGGTTAATATGTAAATCCGAA